>RRZU012421313.1_pt1 | contig 103391 bp, 86 predicted proteins | sample 2165561 | NCBI WGS metagenome assembly RRZU01 (sample SAMN10456909, study PRJNA506462) | wastewater metagenome | isolation source: wastewater sludge | place: USA: Moscow, Idaho
GACCATGTGAGCGACCGTGCGGGACATGACCTGCGCTACGCGATCGACGCCACGAAACTGAACGAGGAGCTGGGATGGTACCCCTCATTCACTTCCTTCCGTGAGGGCTTGGAAGAAACCGTGCGTTGGTACACGGATCACGAGGACTGGTGGAAGGGCGAAAAGGAGCGGGTTGAAGCGGACTACGCCAAGAAGGGTCACTAGGGTTTGCTCATGACGCGTCCCATCGTTCACGTGGCGATGGCCACCTACAACGGGCAGCCGTGGATTGGTCGCCAGGTCGCAACCGTCCTCGACCAGGACGGTGTGGAGGTGCGTCTGGTCATCTCCGATGATGGTTCGACCGACGGGACACAGGACTGGGCCCGCGGTTTGGCGGAACGTGACTCGCGGGTGGTGGTGCTACCTCAGCGTGACGGTGAGGCCGGGGTGGCCGCGAACTTCCTATACGCGCTGGCCCACCTGGACGTCAGCCCCGGCGAGTATGCGGCCTTTAGTGACCAGGATGACCTGTGGCAGCCGCGCAAACTCATCGAACAAATCCACTTCATGGACGAGGCCGGAGCGCACGCAGTGTCATCCAACGTCATGGCATTCACGGTGGAGTCAGACGGCGAGGTGAAGCGGACCCTCATTCGCAAGGATCAGCCGCAAGTGGAGTGGGACTTCCTTTTCGAAGCTCCGGGTGCCGGTTCAACCTACGTCTTTGGTTATGAGGCCTGGAAGACCCTGGTCGACTATCTTGACGTGTGGGGGGCCGAGGGCGTGGCTGTCCACGACTGGTTCGTTTATGCGGTGCTGCGCGGGGCTGGGATGTCCTGGGTTATTGACCCGCGACCACATGTGGCCTACCGCCAGCACGAACGCAATGTAGCGGGCGCCCACAAAGGCCTGCAAGCAACCGTGAACCGCTGGCAACTGCTCCGCTCAGGCCACTACCGTAGACAGTTCTTGCTGATGACCGAGGTGGCGAATCGAGCGGCCCACGCCGCAGGTCGGGATGATCGGTTCCTCCGCGGCCTCGCAGAATGGAAAGAGTGGCTTAGCGATACCTCTTGGCGGGGTCGGGTTGCGGTCTTGTGTCACGCACGCGGCATGCGCAGGCGCCCTATCGAGCAGGTGAAGCTTGCTGTGTCGGGCCTGCTTAGGGTGTGGTAGTTACCGGTTCGGCACCGTGAGGGTCACCTTCTCAGTTGTCGCGATACTTTCCGCGTCCACCCCGCCCGGCACCCACACAACCGATGCTCCGCGAATCCACAGTTGGATGAGTTGCGCGGTGAAGAGCGTGGGGTTCGCGGTGGTAACCAGCACCCTGTGTTGGTCAAGGCGGCTTGCGGGGTTGCTAAGTTCCCCTTCAAGACCCAGGTAGTCACGAGTGAGGAGGTCGTCGAGGTGCAGGGGTGCCTTCTGTGGGTCTTCCAAGAGGTTGGGTGGGAGCCAATCGATGTCATCCCCAACGATCACTGTGGCGCCGGGTGCGGTGTGGGGCATATCGACCTCGTCCCCATAAGACATGACGTCGGCAGTCCCATCCGTGATGCCGAAAGGAAGGTCACCTGGCCAAGAGAATGCGAATGACTCGGGTGTTTGGGCGACGAGGACGTCTGGGCCAAGTTCATCCTGCAGGGTCATCAAGAAGTCCAGGTCGTTGCTAACTGCCAGATCGATCTGGCCCAGATTGCGCGGGGGGCGCTGGCGCAACCCGCGGAGCCAGCACGCTGCGATCCACAGGGGCGTTCGCCAGTGGGTGGTTAAGTACTCTGCAAACGACGATGCCCCGAATGGGAACTCATTGGCTAGGAAGTTGTCGGTCTTGGCAAGCCATCGACGCACCACAGGTCCAGACAGTTCGACCCGCTCCCGAATGGACGGGGTTCCGGGGGGATTCGAGGCGCTGCCCGGATCAAGGAACCAAGTCAGGACTGGACCCGGTCGGGGAGAAAGGAGAGCAGTCAGTGAGGTGGCATCAAGCTGTTTCATCCTCGTAGACTAGCTGGTCGCAAGGGATGATACTTCCAAGCCGGGCCCCCCGGACTGCGACACGCGGGATGAACCGTTGTTTTCGGGCGGTTTTTGTCCGTTCCACTTGACAGGGGCGGAACTACACGCATGTAATTAGGGGACGTTGCGACGCGTGACGGCCATTCTTTTAGCGGGGGACACATGTGGAACATCTTTGGTGAAGGCGCCATCACGTTTACCGTGGTCCAGGGCGCTGAAGCCCTCGATAGTTCCGATGAAGGCCCACTTTCTTGGCAACAAGATGCGCTGTGTGCGCAAACGGATCCGGAGGCGTTTTTCCCGGAAAAGGGCGGTTCCACCCGGGAGGCAAAAGGTGTTTGTGCGTCTTGCGAAGTTCGGGCTGAGTGCTTGGAGTATGCCCTTGTGAACGATGAACGCTTTGGAATATGGGGCGGACTGTCCGAACGTGAGCGGCGGCGCCTACGACGAGCTGCGTCTTGAGCGTAAAATAGGACAAATGTCGTCCTTTCTTCCCGCCGAAGACGCGGTGCAGGCATCGCTAAGCGACGTTGTGGCACTGATAGTCCTAGCCCCCAAAGAACGCGGTGAACGCGTCGTTGGAAGGTGGGAGACGCTCGCGTCTGTACTACGACAAGCAACGCCGCCGCGGCTTGTCATAGTTGTTGAGACCTCTCTGGATGCAACGCTCGAAACAGAAGTGGTCCAGGACGTCTCTGATCAGGTGCTTCCTCGCCTTTTTCCAGATGCGAAGGATGGTGGGGGTCTTCCGCATGAAGAGAGCCCACGCGTCATTCGCTTCTACTCTAGGGGAGCTCAACGTTTCGGTTCTGCGATCCGGGAAGCCCTCGATGCGATACCCGAGGCGCGGAAGTGCTCTTGGATGTGGCTTCTTCACGACGACATGGTGGCGAACACCAATGCACTTGAGACGCTGCTCGCAGCCGGGCAATCGGGAGAGAGTGTTGGCGCAGTTGGCCCAAAGCAGGTCCATTACGGGGCCCCCGATCAGCTTTTGGAGATCGGTATCGATGCCACATCGAAGGGGCGCCGCGTTTACGTGGTGGAGCCAGATGAAATTGATCAGGGGCAGCACGATCGTCGCGATGATGTCCTAGCCGTTGGAACGGCTGGGATGCTGGTCCGATCTGCCGCGTGGAATGCCGTTGGGGGGTTGGACCCCGCGCTGGGGCCGTTCGGGGATGGCCTCGAGTTTGGCCGCCGACTGTGGCAAAGCGGGTACCGCGTTGTCGTGGCACCCAGGGCTGTCGTAGAGCACGCGCAGGCATCTTACGGTCACGACACTGAGGGTCGCTCCTCTTTCGCTGCCCGGCGTACCGCGCAAATGTACAACTGGGGTCTGGCTCTTCCGCGGCTCCAGTTTGTTGCCTTCATCGTGGGGGCTCCATTTCTTTCCCTGGGACGCTCCTTTGCGCGGCTGTTTAGCAGGACTCCAAGCTTGGCGTTTGGTGAACTCGCCGCCTATGTGCGGTTAGTGGGCATGACGCCTGCCCTCCTACGAGGGCGGGCGCGGCTCCAACGTGTGGCAACCGTGCCAAGAAGCGCCCTCTCAACACTCGAAGCCAGTCCGTTGGAGATCACCAAACACAGGCGCAACAGTCGTAAGATCCGCGCCAAAGGTGTTGATACTGAGGTCATTCTTGACCCGGCAGCTCTGGCCGCCCTGAAGCGACATCACGCGCGGGCCGCAGGTGGCTTTATTGGGCTGATGAGCGCCGCGATCATTGTCTCGGTCTTCGCTTGGTACCCGTTCAGAGAGGGTCTCATCGGAGGGCAGTGGGGGGCGCTACCCTCCAAGTGGAGTGTCCTGGCCGCTCAGGCTTGGAGTGGGTGGCAGATCACTGGCGATGGACTTGTTGGCCCGTCATCACCGCTCTTGGCGCCCCTCAGCATCGTCGCTGCCCCGTTTGCGCTGCTCGGCATTTCACCCCAGACCTTCGCATATCTCCTAGTCTTTGCCGCACTTCCTTTAGCAGCATGGGGTGGATGGTCCGTTGCGTCCTCGTTCACCCGATCCACAACTGTGCGCGTTGGGTTGGCAGCGTTGTGGGCAACATCTGGCTCCGCTCTGATGCCGCTAATGTTTGGGAACTTGGCTGTGCTCTGTGCGTACTTGTCACTCCCGGCGGTTGTCGTGGGATTGGTCAGAGGGCTTAGACCCCCGGTCGCACTCGTTGCCCACGGCATCGAGGACCTCGTGGCCGTCGCGCCTAGGAACACTGTGTCCTGGCTGGGCCTTGCTGGTTTAGGTTCAGTTTTCGTTGTGGTAGCTGCTCCCATTGCACTGATGATTCTGCCGGTCGTAGCGCTGCTTCTGTTCGTGGGGACCGACTCGCAGTGGCTGCGGATTGGAGCGTGGCGCGGCACTGAGCGCCCACGAAGTGTGATGCGTTGGGCAGCGCTTGTAGCGGTCACCGTACCCGGCCTGGTTGTCATTGCTCCATCGCTTGTCACACAGCTGCTTCGTGGTGACCCGCAGGCGTTCCTGGGATGGGCTCTGGGTACAACATTGGGGAATGCCGATCTGGGGCTCCTCGCGGGGCTCCCGGCCGCACTTCCACGCGCGGGTGCAGACTCCGGCTTTTTGGAAGCGGTGACTGCAGGTTCATTCCCTGCGTTGTTGATTGTGGGAGGATCACTGTCGGGCATTGCCCTTACGGTCTGGACTCTCGCAGCCGTCATCCACGCCTCGTGGAAACCCTCGCAGATGAGTCCCATGGTCGTGGGCAGCTGGGGTTTCGGGCTCACCCTCTCCGTCCTCGCCCTACTTCAGGCGTGGTTGGGGGCCGAGGCAGCGCGGGTATCCCCACTCCTTATCGCCGGGACGTCGCTGTCCTTTGTTGTCGCGGTGGGTGCGTCGTATGCGAACTACTCGCTCACTGTCTCCCAGCTGGTACCGGTGACGGACTACGCCGGCAGGTGGGCCAGGGGTCTTCCAGCCGGGATTGGTTCGGTTGCGGCACTTCTTTCTGCTGTCAGCCTCTTGGTCCTAGGTCCGGTTGGGTCCGCAGTTAGTGGATCACAATTTGTGCAGCCTGCGCCCTCCCCCCTGATACCGGTAATTGCTCAAGAATCGCAGAATGGGCCCAGAGCTGCCCGTTTCCTCACTGTCACACTCACTGACGGTGAAGTTCAAGCAGACCTGATGAGGGGAGTGGCGGTTCAGCAGGCTGATCTGCGTGTCTTCCCAGCCCCGACCAGCACAGTGACGTCGGCTGTCACACAAGCACACTCAAGTCTGGCGAGCATTGTTGCAACCATGACTGCTCGACCAACGGCCCGCACGTCATCTGGGCTGGCTGATCACGGGATCGATATAGTCATGCTGTCGGCCCACTCTGAGGACTTCTCCGCCATCCAGAGTGTCCTTGACGCAACAGGGGGGCTCGAAAGGATCGGGAACCTCGAGGGCTCCACGATGTGGCGAGTCCGACCTGACGGGCGACTTCCTGCTCGCGTTTCGCTCCTCACCGCAGGCGAGGGAGGGGAAGTTACAACCAGCCCTGTGGATTCTGGCTCCGTCGGGGTGAAAACCACAATCGCTGAGGATGCGACCGGCTTCATCGTCATGGCAGAAGCAGCTGACCCGGGGTGGATAGCTTCTTTGGATGGAGTTCCTCTTACGACCGTCGAGGATCCCTCCTCGGAGGAGGGGTGGCGGCAGGCATTCGAACTACCCAATGGTGGCGGCGAACTGGAGATTACATACCGCGCCCCCTACCTCTACTGGTGGTGGGCTGGGGCGGGCCTGACACTGATGATTGTCGCGCTGATGGCACTTCCACGTAGCTTCCGCCGCCGCAGCATTGAACCATGGGGTGACCAGGACGCTGGCTCAGACCCCTCGGAGGGTAGCTTCACCGAGGGGAAAGCACATGAGTAGACAAGACGGAGTGGGTCGGGCCCGGTGGGTCCCACTTGGCATTGGGCTGTGCGCGTGCGTTGGGCTCACCGTTGGCTCTCTGGCGCTGGGGACCCCCGAGGGCGCCACCACAACTCAGAGCCGAGCGAAGACCGAGGCCGTACAGGTGATCATGGATGAGATACCGCTGGTATGCCCGCCTGGAATCATCGCTCCCGAGGACGTTGTCCCCCTGCGGGCATCCTCAGCTTCCGACGCTGAACCGGTTACAGAAGCAGCCTTGGCAACCTGGGCCCCGGGCCACGCTACAGCCCTCGCGGGCGGCGGGGAACTACACCTACTTGGTAGTGAGGCCAGCAGTGGGGATGTGACCGGTGTTTCGCTTGCTGGCAGAGAGTCCGGGGACCTTCTCTCACTAGACATTGAGTCCTGTGCGATACCGGGTCAGAACCTTGCATTTGCTGCCGGCTCAACCACCGTGGGTGAGGACACCGTCCTCGTCCTCGCCAATCCGGGAGACATGGCACTGAGCGTTCAGGCCCAGGTATATTCGGAAGCGGGAGCATTACTTGAGTCTCCAGCGACACTGACCATTCCTGCGGGTTCAACCCTGTCCGTGCTGCCTGGCTCTTGGGCACAGGCAGAAGAGAATCCCGTCATCACACTGACAGCGGAAGGCCTTGGCGTTGCCGCCTGGCTTCAAACATCCGGATTGAACGGTGAGGTCCCGCAGGGTCTGGCCCGCATCCAGGGAACACGCCCGGCGGAGACCGTCGTTATTCCAGGCGTGACTGCCTCACGTCAATCGACTCTCCGCGTCGGCAACCTCGGAACCGAGAACACGCGGGTGACCGTGAGGTTACTCGGGAGTGACGGTGAACAGATCCTCAGTGGGGCGGATGGGCTTCCTTTTCCGGCGCAATCCACCGTGAGCATCGACTTGTCGGCACTCCCCAGCGATGTCAACGCCATTGTTGTTGAAGGAGGGCAACCGTTGGCCGCAACCGTCACCGAAGTGACGGAGGGTAGCGACCACCCGGATGTTCGGGATGCCAAATATTCATCACGAACCGTGGTGGGAGGTGCGCGTCAAGTGATGAGAACTGGCCTCGTAGACAAGAGCGAAGTCATTGCGGCGGCGCAGTCGCTTGGGTTCACGAACATCGAAGTGGCGGTTGCGCTCGCCAATCCCACAGACGAAACCATTGAAGTGGAACTCCAAGGGGCGGCCAAGACCCTCTCGCCGCATTCCTCGCAGCTGTACCCGCTGATCGGCAGCATGAACGATGCCGACCTGGTTGCTACCTCAGCGGTCTACGCCTCATACGTGGTTACGGCTGACACCCCTGCCGGTGCGGTTCGCTCAGTGACCAGCCTCGGGACCGAAGGTGTGCTTGCCCAATCGCGCCTAGTGTCCCTCTTCCCAGCAAACTAGCAGCCAAACATCTCGGTGGGCCTAGTCGAGAAGGTCCTCCGGGCGCAGCGCAAGAATGTCGCAAATGCGCTCCGCCAAGATCACTCGAAGGGCAAGAGGAATCTCTTCCTCTGTAGCCCGGGCACAAATTGGCCTGCGATACAGCACAATGCGATCCCGAAGTCCTCTGCGCCGATCCCTAGGAAACGAGCGAGCCAAGACAACATCATGTGACTCCCACTCAGCCGGATTTGAGGGCGGCACTTCCTCCACGCCGAACTCTATATCGGCAATGCCCGGTTCCTGGGCCGCCATCTGCGCCAACGCCAACTGCATCTCTTCGTAAAAGGATTCCCTCCGGGTTGTCCAGACAGGAAGCGCAGGATGGAAACGGGGTCCCCGAGGGCCGCGGCCATGACGATCTTTCCGGCGCCGACTGACACCCGAGTCTGCAACCGGAGGAATGCCGGCTGCGACGGCGGCGCGGCGCAGATAATCGGAGTGGGGGGAGACGAAGCCATCGGACATACGCCTAGGCTAGCGCGAACTCGTCGCCGACAAAGGTAGGCTGGGTAACCGTGGCAAGCTGGTGGTGTTGGCTGCCACGGCTGGACTTGAGGAGATCCCGTGAGATTGTGTTCCAAACCGAGTTGCACTCGTGGTGCCGTAGCAACCCTGACGTATGACTACCAGGATTCAACTGCGGTCCTTGGGCCCCTCGCCACCTCCGTAGAGCCGCACACGTACGACCTCTGTGAAGTGCATGCTGAATCGCTCACCGTCCCTCGAGGGTGGCAGGTTGTCCGCCTCCAGACACGTTTTGAGCCGGCGCCGCCATCCAGTGACGACCTCCTCGCCCTCGTCGAAGTGATTCGTGACGTGGCGGGAGTTGAACACGACCCGGAGGTGCCCGACATGCTTCGCGAACCAGTGGTCATCGACCAGGGAAGCAGGGAGGATAAATATGCCCCCCTGCGCCGTCGGGATCACTTCACAGTAATCACGGGGGAGGGTGGAGACACTCGCTAGGTCCCCACCCTTTCTTGGAGAGACTGTCTCAGGCCTGCGAACCGCGTGAGGTTTCAAACGCCTGCGCGAGGACAGGTCCCAGGTTCTCTTTCCTTACGCGTTCATCCACGTACATAAGCGAGGTATACGACGCAGAGAACGGCATGGCCAGACCTGAGATCAGGGCAGAGACCAGAGCCAAGAGGAAAGCGGTCACAGCCCACGGCAACACAGATGTTGCAAACATGATCACCGCTGAAATCGTCCCGCCAAGAAGTCCCACGACGATTGAGACGATGATGCTCATAAGAAGCATCCTGCCCAAGATGCGCCAGAACGCGCCCTTGGTCAGGGCCCATGAGCGGCGAAGTGCCGTTGGGGGCGTCGCGCCCTCGACCACAGCGATCAAAGTTGCGAAGTACAGTCGGACGCTAACCCACACCGTGACGGCGATCCCGAGTGGAATTATGAGAAGAAGGAAGCTAAGGAACCACAGTGAGTCTCCCGAGGACGACGCAAAAGCAACCACAGCAATCAGGACAATCGGCACAATGAAGATAACTGCGGCAACCACACCCACAATCAGCCAAACGAGAACCGCGGTGCCAACCAGACGCCAGAAGTGAGACTTCAGAGCCTCCCACGTGGACTTGAGATCAAGGTTAATCCCAACCACAGCATTGGTAACAGACAGGACCAGCATCCCGGTCACAAGTAGTGAAGCGCCAGCGCTGATGAGCCCAACGATTCCCTGCAACCCCAGATCGGAAATTGCCGGGTAAACCTCGGACATCCCGACGGCGAACTCGGTGTCGCTACCAAATGTCACCTGATCGATGCTTGTCTCGGGTACTAGGGCGGAAACAATGCCAGAGAGCACTCCGACAATCCCCATGACGCCAAGGGAAATCGCAAACATCACTCTGGGGTTCGAGCGTATCGCTGCGAAGGTGCCATCGAACAGGTTTCCCAAGTTCAACGGGTGGAAGGGAATCACAGGAGGCTTCGGCTGAGCCGGTCCACCCCACTGTCCCTGGTTCGGGTCGGAGGGCCACGGAGCATTCGGGTAAGAACTCATATCTCTATTGTGCCGGTCTGTGGACGTGACAGGCGACCGCGATCATGGGACGATCACTTCATGACACCACGGATCTTAGTTGTCGACGATGACGCCTCGCTTGCGGAGATGATTGGAATTGTCTTGCGCGCCGAGGGGTTTGAGGTTTTTGAGTGCTTCGATGGGGCTGAAGCCTTCGGAGTGTTTGAGAGTTCCGACCCGCACTTGGTGTTGTTGGACGTGATGTTGCCGGGGCGCAGTGGAATCCAGATCTGTGAGGACATCAGACAGGTTTCGAATGTCCCCATCATCATGTTGACCGCCAGATCGGATACTGCGGACGTGGTTGCTGGTCTTGAGGCGGGGGCTGACGACTATGTCCCGAAGCCGTTCAAGCCCAAAGAACTGGTTGCTCGGATTCGCGCACGTTTACGCAGCCAGAATGACACCGGAGAAGAGCAGTTGGTGCTGGGTGACCTCACAATCGATCAGTCCCGACATGAGGTGCGCCGCGGCGACGACGTTGTCCCGCTGACCCCGCTGGAGTTCGACCTCCTTGTCGCCCTCGCACGGGCACCGTGGCGTGTTTTCACGCGGGAGGAACTGCTGGAACAGGTATGGGGCTACCGACATGCGGCCGACACGCGCCTTGTCAACGTGCATGTCCAGAGGCTCCGCTCCAAGATTGAGCGCGATGCAGAGAGTCCCTCCCTAGTGATTACGGTGCGGGGTGTCGGATACCGTGCCGGCACGGGGTCTTGAGCGATACTCAGGCTGGTGACGCTGGCTCACAGACTAGCGCTCACCCTCTTGAAGAGGATCAAACCAGCAGGCGACGAATGTGGGAGTTCCTGGGGGGATCCCTGTCTCTGCGGATCGCAGTGACACTGTCTCTGGTCCTGACGGTGATCCTGCTGGTCTTTATCTTCGTCGCAACGAATGTGCTGCGCTCTGACCTCTTCTCAACCAGGCGCGACATGATCCTTGCTGACGCTGCCGTGCGCTTTTCACAGGTGCAGAACACGCTTGACCAGTCCACCGCAGTCACCACCGACCAGGTGCAAGACGCGGTCACACAGACGCTCACCGCGATCCGTGAGTCTGCCGCAGGTGCCGGAGCGGTCGAGGTCCTTCTCTTGCGTTCTCCTGATTCCTCGGAAGCCTTTCGAATCAACGAGTACGTGAATCCTGAGTTCATTTCCGTTATTGGTGGGGGGATCCGCGACGAGCTAGCTCACGATGTGGGACTCTGGCAGTCAGTCGCCCTATCAAACGGTACTGATATGACTCCGGGCATCGTCGTTGGGGCGCTGATTGACGTGCCGTCCGCAGGCCCTTATGAGATGTTCGTTGTGTACTCGCTGGAGCAGGAGCAATCCACCCTGAACTCCATTATTCGAGTCTTCACTGTGGGTGCAGTTCCCGTCCTGATACTGATGGGTTTGGTTTCCTTCGTCCTCGTGTACAGGCTGCTTAGCCCCGTTAGAGCGGCGGCAGGTGCGGCGCGGTCACTGGCGGCTGGGAACCTCTCAAGTCGGTTGCGAGTCTCAGGCCGCGATGAAATGGCGCAGTTGGGGGCCACCTTCAATGACATGGCGGAATCCCTGCAATCCAAAATTACCGACTACGACTCTTTGTCAAAGCTTCAACAGAGTTTCGTGTCTGACGTGTCGCACGAGCTGCGTACCCCAATGACAACAATTCGCATGGCAGATGAGGTCATTTTTGATGACCGGGATGCACTTCCCCCCGCGTCGAAGCGATCTGCGGAACTCCTTCACGTCGAAGTGGCACGTTTTGAGCAGATGCTGGCGGATCTCCTGGAGATCTCTCGCTATGACGCCCAATCCGCCCAGTTTGACCCCGAGTCCGCAGACATCTATAGCCTTGTCGAGAAGGTGGTGAACGCCAACGCGGAGCTTGCGGACCACCTCGGCGTTGAGGTCCAACTTGGACCTCGTCCGGAACGTTGCTCAGTGCCCGTGGATGCAATTCGTATCGAGCGTGTGGTGCGCAATCTGCTGGTCAATGCATGTGAGTACTCAGAAGGAATGCCAGTTCGTGTCACCGTTGCTGCAGGGAAGACCTCAGTCGCCATCCGAGTGCGAGACTACGGTGTCGGTATGGAGCCCGACACGGTGCGACGTGTATTTGACAGGTTCTACCGAGCCAACCCCGCGCGAACTCGCAGCACCGGTGGTACTGGTCTGGGACTGGCAATTTCAAAAGAGGACGTCACGCTACACAACGGCGTCATCAATGCCTGGGGCGAGCCGGGCCGCGGAAGCTCCTTCGTCGTGACGTTGCCACGCGTCGCCGGGAGTGCGGTCACAGAGTTTCCCCTGATTGTTTGGGAGGGTCACGCATGAGATTGCGGAAGATTCTCTGGGTGTGTCTGGGCGTTGTAGCCCTCTTGGCGCCCTCGGCATGTTCATCTTTGCCGCAGACTGGTGAACCCCACGAATTCGCAATTGAAGCCCCCCAGCGTGATCCTGTCCGTCAGTTCGGGTCTGCTCCCCAGGTGGGTTCCAGTCCGACGCTGTTGGTTGAAGACTTCCTCCGGGCAACTGCCGCCGGCATGTATGACGACTTTGCGACCGCGCGCCTCTACTTGCAGCCGGAGGCATCAGCGACATGGCGGCCGAATCTGCAGGTGGCTGTGTTTCCCTCCGACTTTTCGCCCTCGCCCGAACTGAAGGACAGGCAGGGCGAATCGGCTCAAGTCTCACTGTCTCTCACAACGGTGGGCACAGTGAACGAATCCGGCGTCCTCAGTGTGTCTGTGACCCCGGGCTCCGTGTCAACTGAATTCACCCTGACGTTGAACGAGGACGGGGAATGGCGCATCGCGGAGTTGGCGGACGGAGTCATCCTTTCACAGTCAGCATTCACGAACGCCTACCAGAACGTTAATCTCCTCTTCCCCTCTTCGGACCTGTCGGGCCTGGTGCCAGATCCTCGCTGGTATCCCCGCTCGCGTGTGGCGGCCTACCTGGTGCAGGGGTTGATCGAGGGGCCCATTGAGAGTCTGGTCCCGGCCGTCGTTGGTGATCTGGCCGCCGATCTGACGTTGCCGACCGCGGGTGTGGAGGTGCAAGATAGGGTCGCGATGATCGACCTGGAGGGAAACTCTTCTTCATCAGAAGCAGAGAGGAGTGCGTTGATCTGGCAGATCTCCCAGACTGTCACCCAGGTAGCTTCAGTTCAGTCGGTAGAGATTCGACTCAATGGTGTTGAGCTTGATGAGTCGGACGTCCCCTCCGGTCCGTCATATCGCCTCGATCGAGCTATTGGTTTGCTTGAGGGATCAGTTGTGCTTGGGTCTACGTCACTGTCCACAGAGGTTGCCAACCCGGAAGCGGCGGGTGTTGGGGTGGAAAACCCTGCGGTTGGTCCTGTCGAGGGTGCGCCAGTGGCGTGGGTGAACAGCGAACCGGGTCGCCTTGCGGTAATGACGCTTGGTTCAGCACAGCCGCGTGATACTCCCATCGCAGGTGCTACGGCGCCTTCAGTCGATAGGTTCGGTGTGGTGTGGGTATCGTCCACAGACTCACCGGGTGTGGTTTGGGCTGTCGCGCCGGGTCGGGAGCCTCTGCAAGTTCCGGTCCCGTTCGACGGGGAGGTCGCGGCGGTGCGGGTCTCTCCTGATGGGTCGAGGGCGCTGTTGCTTACCCGCGGTGGTGCGGGATCCCAAGTTTGGCTCGCAACGATTCGGCGTAACGATGTGGAGGCTCAGTACAGTTTCGAAGCCGTCACGGAGCTGGACCTTTTCCCCCCGAAAGTTGAAGGATTAACGTGGGTTGGTGAGACGACTGTTGCCGCCCTGGTTCCAGAAGGCGAAGAATCAACAATTGAAGTGTTCAGTCTAGGAGGGTGGCAACAGGTTCTGTCGGCACCCCCGGATGTCTCCAGAATTACGGCGGGCTCAACGCTGGGGTCTCTGCTTGTTCAACGCCCGGATGGAACAGCGTTCCAACGCGCCGGTGCGGCCTGGATTGAACTGGACAACTCTATCCAAGAGATTTCTTTCGCAGGCTAGCTAGGTCCGGGTCTATCCCCAACGCGACTAAGGCGGTCCTTTCCACATTCGCTGAGAGAGCCGGTTGATCCGGGGTGTCCGTCGCGCAATGCTTCCACAATGAGACGGCAAGCAGATCTTTTGCAGGGGGCGAAGAATCTCCTGTTTCCGGTCCAGTGTGGGGGGTGTGGAAAGTGGGATAGCGAACTATGTGAGGATTGTCGAGGTACTGCGACAAAACCGATTGCTTCTAAGATTATTGAGGACGCTGCGGGGTACCCCACAACTGAGCTGCTGTGCTTGGGTGACTACGCCGGGGTGCTTCGCTCCATCATCCTTACCGCCAAGCATGATCGGTATCGAGACTACTCAGATTTTCTCTTCGAGGCAGGAACCCACCTGGGGCGCGCTGTGGGTGAACGCCTAGCGGCAGTGGCTGAGCAGCCGATGCTCACGCCCTTGTGGATTGTCCCCGCCCCGTCCTCACACGCACGCAGGCGGCGCAGAGCTGAAGTTGTTCCGAAGATAGCGGATGGGGTGGCAGAAGGAGTTCGCCGCGAACTGGTTGCCCGGGTTGTAGTTGTGCCAGCTGTCGCGCTGCACCGTGGGGTTGGTGGACAGAGCGGAAGGTCAGCGGGATCCAGGAGTAGCGCTCGACTGGGTGCAATGGACATTGTGATTCCACCTCCGGAGCAAAGCCTTGCGGTTGTGGTTGACGACGTGGTCACCACTGGAACTACTATGCGCGGTGTCCTCGACGCACTGGGTGGTCATGGTGTCATGGCAGTTGCTTTGGCTGCCGCTTGACATCACTCGACTGTCAGCTTGTGGCGTTCGCTCAGCGCCGACAGCATGTGAAGGGCGTCTCAGTGACGTAGACTTGAGGGACTCTCTTTCGTTCACTCAGTGGGCAAGAGGGTAGCCCGGCTCATTTGGCTTAAGGAGGGTTTTTTACAAGAAGCAAGCAAATTGTGCTTGCTGTGCATATTCATTCCAAAGGCTCCTGGAGGATCCCCATGGACATCGTCGTCACCGGCCGCAATGCCGACATTCATCCTAATTTCCGTGAATTTGTCGAGGGTAAACTCGAGAAAATCACCCAGTTCTATCCTCGTGCGCAACGGGTTGATGTGGTTCTGACGCGTGAGCGTAACCCACGCTTGGCCGCTAGTGCAGAGCGCGTAGAGCTAACCGTTTATGGGAAGGGCCCGGTGATCCGGGCTGAGGCAGATTCAGTTGACCGATATTCGGCAGTCGACCTTGCTAGCGCAAAACTCTTCGAAAGACTGCGTCGCCAGCGCGACAGAGTAAAGGATCATCGCCGGTTCCAGTACGACGGTGTGCCGGACCCGAACTTCGACCAGCCGATCACTCCGGGCGTCGATGCGGATCTGCGCGATGCAGAAGATTGGGCGCTGCGTTCCGCACAGGATCTGAAACCAGGTGAGGTGCGCGAAGAACAATTGGGGGATTCTCCCGTGATTGTGCGTCAGAAAGTTCATGAGGCTCCGCCGATGAGCGTGGATGAAGCATTGCACCAAATGGAGCTTGTCGGACACCCGTTCTTCCTCTTCGTCGACAAGGACACGATGCAACCTTGCGTTGCGTACCGCCGGAAGGGGTGGACGTACGGCATCCTCAGACTGAACACTCGTATGCCGGAGGGTGCGGAGTAGAGAACGCATCGGTCTCTATCGGGACGTGATTGCCGCAACCTATGATGTGTGGTGGGCCCCATGCCGATATGGCTTGGGGCCCACCACACTGTGGGTGTAAGTTGCGTAAACTGAAGGGCACGCCGCAATCCAAAACTTGGGTGTCGTAGGCAAAATCAAGGAGTACCCGTGTCGATTATTGACAAGATCCTCAGGGCTGGCGAGGGACGCCAGATTAAGCGTCTGGACCGTATAGCGGACCAGGTCGACGCCCTCGAAGAGGATTTCAAGAAGCTAACGGACGAGGAGCTTCGCGGGAAGACCGAAGAGTTCAAGCAGCGGGTTGCTGATGGCGAGACTCTTGATGAGCTCATGGTTGAGGCCTTCGCGACGGTACGTGAAGCAGCATGGCGCGTACTGCGTTTGCGCCCATTTCACGTGCAGGTGATGGGTGGAGCTGCGCTCCACGGAGGAAACATCGCCGAAATGAAGACCGGTGAAGGTAAGACGCTTGTGGCGACGATGCCCGCATACCTTCGCGCACTCGAAGGAAAAGGCGTCCATGTCGTTACGGTGAACGACTATCTGGCTGAGTACCAGTCAGAGATGATGGGGCGCGTCTACCGCTTCCTGGGGCTCACCGTTGGGTGTGTGCTTGCCGGGCAAACTCCTGCTGAACGCCATGAGGTTTACAGTTGCGACATCACATATGGCACCAACAACGAGTTCGGGTTTGACTACCTCCGCGACAACATGGCGCAGCGACCCGAAGATATGGTGCAACGTGGACACAACTACGTGATTGTGGATGAGGTTGACTCGATCCTCATCGATGAGGCGAGGACTCCGCTCATTATCTCAGGTCCGGCCGCGGGTGACCTCAACCACTGGTATAAGGAGTTCGCGCGGATCGCGCAGATACTCCAGCGTGATGTCGACTATGAAGTTGATGAGAAGAAGCGCAATGCGGGCATCTTGGAAGCCGGTATCGAAAAAGTTGAGGATCAGCTGGGCGTTGATAACCTCTATGAAGCGGCAAATACCCCGCTAATCGGCTTCCTGAACAACGCGATCAAGGCCAAAGAGCTCTACCACCGCGACGACAACTACATTGTTCAGGGTGGCGAGGTGATGATCGTTGATGAGCACACGGGCCGCGTGCTTTCAGGACGCCGCTACAACGACGGAATGCACCAGGCTATTGAAGCCAAAGAGGGCGTTGAAATCAAGGCGGAGAACCAGACTCTGGCAACAGTGACGTTGCAGAACTATTTCAGGTTGTACCCCGAGGGGTCTCGCGCTGGCATGACAGGTACAGCCGAAACTGAGGCGGCCGAGTTTGCGTCGACCTACAAGATCGGTGTCATTCCGATCCCCACCCACAGGGAGATGATCCGCAAAGATCAAGCGGATCTTGTCTATCCGACAATGCAGGGCAAGCTGAATGCGATCATCGACGATATTGTCGATCGTCACAAGAAGGGGCAGCCGGTCCTTGTTGGCACAACATCTGTTGAGAAATCAGAGCAAGTGGCCTCGCTTCTGAAGCAGAAGGGCGTGCCTATTGAGGTACTGAACGCGAAGGAACATGAGCGGGAGGCCCAAGTAGTCGCCATGGCCGGACGCAAAGGTGCAGTCACCGTTGCAACTAACATGGCTGGGCGCGGCACCGACATCATGCTTGGTGGCAACGCGGAGTTTATTGCCCAGGCAAACCTGAAGAGTCGCGGGCTTGACCCCGAGGAATACCCGGAAGAGTACCGGGAGGCGTGGGCTGAGGCACTTGAGGATGCCCGCCGCGCCGTCGCCGAAGAACACGATGAGGTTGCTGAGGCCGGAGGGCTCTACGTTCTTGGAACGGAGCGGCACGAGTCGAGGCGAATCGACAATCAGCTGCGTGGTCGTTCCGGGCGTCAGGGTGACCCCGGTGAGTCGCGTTTCTACCTGTCCATGGAAGATGACTTAATGCGGCTGTTCAACTCCGGAATGGCACAGCGAATCATGACTTCGGGTGCGTATCCCGAGGACGTTCCGCTTGAGTCAAAGATGGTCTCCAGGTCGATTGCATCAGCGCAATCCCAGGTCGAGGCGCGCAACTTTGAGATCCGCAAGAACGTCCTCAAGTATGACGATGTGATGACCGGTCAACGCGAACTTATCTACGATGAGCGTGCGCGAGTTATGCGTGGTGAAGACCTCTCGGAGCAGATCGATCACTTCCAGTCCCAGCTGGTTGCGGGCATCGTCCGGCAGTTCACTGTCGCCGACGACCCTGCTGACTGGGAGCTGGAGTCTGCCTGGACAGAACTACGTGGATACTATCCCGTGTCTGTGTCCATTGAAGACGTGGAAGCTGAGTACGGTGGACGGGCGAATCTGACGCGGGAGAATGTGGAGTTCGAGCTTCAGGGCGATATTCATGCTGCATACGCCGCGGCTGTTGAGGCCTTAGACGCCAATCCCGTTGCGATCTCTCAACTGGGTGACTCTGCTAACGACGAACTCCAACGGCGCGTCGTGCTGTCGACGGTTGACCGCCTGTGGCGCGAGCACCTCTACGAGGTGGACTACCTGAAAGAAGGAATCGGTCTTCGTGCGATGGGTCAGCGTGACCCCTTGGTTGAATACAAGGATGAAGCCTCGAAGATGTTCCAAGCGATGATGGAACGGATCCGCGAAGAATCAGTCCAGCAACTCTTTGCCTACCACTACCAGTTTGAGAAAGCAAATGAGCAGCGCGAGGAGCTGATTGCCAATGGAGGTGGCGATAACTCTGCAGCAGTGGAAGCCGCGGCATCTGGCCAGGCCAGTGGAGCTCCACAGACTAAGAAGGCAGTGAAGCCTGCGAAGAGCCAGATCAAAGCTCAGAAAAAAGCATCGACTCCCAAGACCGTCATGGGAGATGTGGGACGTCAGTCTGTACCTAACAGGCTCACCATGCAGGGACCGGCCAAGCAGTCAGAGCCAGTGGCAGGAACGAACAGGGGGCCCGCGGTACCTGCGGCGGCAGGGGCCCAAACACTTAACAGGGCACAGCGACGGGCTCAGGGCAAGAAGAAGGGGTAGCTGCCCGCCGTTAGTGCGGGGCCCAGTGATTGATGATCGCGCGTGATAACCGCTTTACGTTTCCTGGACTCTAGTGTGTTTCGAGCTCGCAAAGCTGCCATCGATCTCGCAGCCTTACCAGGCGTCCGGCAACTGCCCTTGCTCGGTTCTGATCCCACACCGTTACCGCAAACTCGAATGTCTCATTTGAGACCGGACAAATGCGTGACGTCATCGCCAGGGCCGGAAGTGAGCCGCCTCGACCCCGAGAAGCACTGGTACTGGCACTAGTGCTGGCGCGAAGGTATCCGTAAACGTCCGCTGTCATCCACCGTTGAAGACTTCGAGGGTCCTTCCTCCCGGCAATGACGTCAACGACAGCCACAGCAATCTGTTGAGCCCACTGTTCGGGGCTGGGCAGCCCGGCCAGTGTTGTATCGCTCGGGTGACCGGTTCTGCGTTGGGTTGGCGCTATGTGAATGGCACGTGCATAGGGCCGACCCCTGACTTGCGTTCTGGGAGCAGGACCGGCAGTGCGGTTGGGGTGTTCTGAAGAACTGGCTACCTGGATGGTCTTGGCTGGCTCTGGGGTGTGCATGGTCTTCTACTTCGACGAAGATGCGGGAAGAGGGATAGTTTCCAAGATCATTCCTGGTTCGATGTGGTTGGGGTCGGATCCGATGACAAGTTCATTTGCGTCATAAATGTCCCTCCAAAGTGCGTCAATCTCAGAGTCTGAAGCATTTTCACCGAGCATTGTTGCCGCAATGTCCCATAAACAGTCCCCCTCTGCAACCGTGTATGCCGTGGATAGGTCGACGGAATCACCATTTGAACTTGGAAGCAGTACCGGTGTGGACATGTCTCGCGTCGAAGGCTTTGTCGAGAGTCGGGAGGACAGCGTGTCGGAGATTGGCGGGGGAGTCGCGGTCAAAGACGGTGTGGAAGGTGGCATCTGCTGAAGATCGGAAGCTGGCTCAAGTCTCTGAGCCGGAGGTTGAGACGCAACCTCAGTTTCACGTGCCGCTTCGAACTCTCCCGAGCCTGGGAAGACACTGTCTGTACTCGCTGAAGGTGAACTGTCGGAGGCTGCCGTCCTAGAGGGAACCCCACCCGAAAGAGCAGTGTCAAGGGGGTGTACGTATTCTGCGGTGGTCGTAGAAGAGCTCCACAGGTATTCGGTAGTGTCTGTGGTGGTTCCCGTATCCGCTAGCGCAGCGCCGGAGAATAGGGTGCCCGCCAGGGCCGTGGTCGTGGCGATGCCCGCAACCGACCGACGTGCGGACCGTGTCCCCCAAGTTGCCACAGCCGTGCCCAAGATTAGGTGAAGCCGCCCAGGTAGCGTTCTACTCACTGCCACTAGTGCAAGCGCGGCCCAGACGGAGCGCCAGAGGAAGAGGATCTCAGCAAGAACCGCGAGGACGAGCGTCACGTAAGCAAACTGAGCTGAGCCGACGCCTTGAAGGTGAAGCGCCATGGCCACTGCGCCGAAGGACACCAGGAGCCCAGCAAGCTCACGAAGCAAGGCTTTACGTGCTTGCCGTTGAACGGTTCCTCTGCGGTCGTCCCGCATTCCTGGGGACTGTGAATCGGTTGATGTAATCACTGACCTACCTCTTTCCATTCTGTTGTGTCTACGCTCCTTAGTACTCTGACAAACAACAGTGGTGCAGAGATTACAGCGTTGTCTGTGGAAACCAGCCTCTTTTAGAATTTGGGGATAACGTCTGATGGAAAAGGATATGGAACAGTTGCACTATGACTGCGCCGGTCTTCGCAAAGGTTCCCATGTCAGCGGCAGTTTGTCGCAGATGAGAGACGCGGGTACCTCGGCCGTGGCAAGCTGGGCACATGCAGCACTATCTAGCGCTCACAGCGTCCGAACTACTTGCCCAGACCCCACCGAATCGCGATGCGATTTGCGTTGAAGATAGGGATGTTTCCCCAGATTCAACCTGGGAGGAAACAACTGAGGATGCGCGGGATGATGCCGCGCTAGAGTCTCTCCACCTTGCGCGCGAAGAACAATCCTCCCCCACTCGGCTGGTTGTGGGGGGCGCCCTCCCCTCCCGGGACGCACGCTTCAGTTCCTGGCAACAGGTCGACGAGATTTATGCGGACGACACAAGGGGGCGGGAGGTATGCGCGCAGCTATTCTTGGCGCAGACGCAAGAGGAGGCGGACCTGCTAATAGGGCAGCTCTTTGAGGAGGCCCTGATGTGGTACGACATCAGCGAGCGTACTGACTTAGGCGACGCCCTCGTTCGTGCCAAACCGGTCGACGAAGTTGGAGAGGATTAGGTGGGCTGGCGACACATCGACGCCGCGCACCCGTTCCTCAACCCTGGGCCGTTCCTCTTTCGGATAGTAGCCATGATCCTCAAACACGTCGATGCGCACCGAAATGCCTTCAAAATCTAGTTCAGGATGGAACTGCGTCAGGTAGATGTTGTTGCGAATGCGCGCCATCTGAAGTGGGGCGACCGTGCCCGTCACTAGCGGCACCATCTGCGGTGGGTGCTCGACAACCGATTCATGGTGCCCGACGTAGGCGCGGAAAGTATCCGGAATGCCATTGAGAATCGGATCGACCCGACCCTGCGGGGTCACGGTCAACTGCGGCGCCGTAATGTCCTCTGAAATGGCTGGACTCACGCTCCCGCCAAGCATGCGCGCCATAATCCCCAGGCCGTAGCAGATCCCCAAAATCGGGAAATCTTCTGCGATGGCCCTTTCCGAAAGCCGCGTCAGGTTTTGCTCCACGTCGAGTTGCCGCAGGCTCTTGCTGTCTTCCGGCGCTGACACATCGAAGTGGGAACCGCACATGATGATGCCGTCCCAGTGCTGCAAGTTAATATCGGGGAACGGATCCCGCTCAAGACGGACATTGACAAGCTCATCGTCGCGCAATCCCGTGAACTTGAGCATGGCTTGACGTTCCGAAATCGCAACTTTCTCGTAAATTCGCGTCGTGAACATAAGGAAGCGTCTGGCCATGGTTGCAGTCTAGTCAGCCCGGGGGCGTCTGGCCCTCATTCGGGCACCATCAAGATAGTCTCTACACATGTCTCAAACGCGACGATACATCGACGACCTCCGCCTAGCACACGTCCTCGCAGACCAGGCTGACCACCAGAGCATGAACCGCTTCCAAGCGGATGATCTTCTCGTGGAAGAAAAGCCAGATTACACGTTGGTTTCGGATGCCGATAAGGCCGTGGAAGACCAGATCCGCCTTCAGCTCGGCACATCCCGGTCACGGGACTCCGTCCTCGGTGAGGAACGTGGAACAAGCGGTTCCTCAAGTCGGCAATGGATTATTGACCCGATTGACGGGACCAGCAACTTTGTGCGAGGGGTTCCGGTATGGGCGACACTTATCGCCCTTGTCGAGGACGGCGAGGTCGTAGTCGGACTGGTATCCGCTCCCGCTCTGAAGCGTCGGTGGTGGGCGGCGAAAGGTATGGGCGCTTTCGCAGGGACGTCACTTATGAGGTCACGACAACTGCAGGTCTCACGTGTAGCGCATGTCCATGACGCATTCTTCTCGTACTCGTCTCTGCAGGGTTGGCTGGCAGCTGGACGAGGACGGAGCTTCCTCGACTTTCAGGCGTCCTGCTGGCGAACAAGGGGATTTGGGGACTTCTGGAGCTACATGATGGTTGCTGAGGGCAGCGTTGATGTTGCCGCAGAACCTGAGCTGGCACTGTATGACATGGCGGCGTTGGTTCCCATTGTGCAGGAGGCCGGAGGACGGTTCACGTCGCTAGATGGTGAACCTGGCCCATGGGGCGGAAATGCAATCGCTTCCAATGGGCTCATTCATGAGGCTGCAATCGAAGCCCTGAAGCCGCGATGATGCGTCGATAGGTGCTACCAGTTGTCCTGGGGGAGACCGGCGATGAGTGTCCGCGCACGTGCCACGATGCCCGCCCTGCGCTGAGGGGCTAGCAGCGAATCGTCTGCTTCGCCAACTTTTGCAAACGGTCCGGCCTGTGCCACCCACTCATCGAGGGCGCACGACACCTCCGATGATGTGTGCGTACAGTTCGGCAGGCAGAACTCAGTTACGGCCACAAGGTCGGGGAATACCGCCAGAACGTCCTCGACGTCAGCATGGGCAAGGCCGAAGGATCGAACACCTGGCGTGTCAACCAACCATCCCCCTTTAGGGAGTTCTAGTGCCACGGAACTGGTAGAGGTGTGGCGCCCCTTTCCCGTCGCGACATTGACTTCACCCACACTGCGCCCCAATCCTGGAATCAAGGCATTGATGAGAGTCGACTTACCGACCCCCGAATGACCGATGAGGACGGAGAAGTGGCCCTTCAGCAGGGTTGCTATCTTGTCGAGGCCGTCGCCTGTCACCAAGTTTGCGGTAACGATCTCCAGATCGAAGCTGTCAAACAATGCCGTGAAATCACCAGGGTCGGCGAGATCGGTTTTCGTCATGCACAGAAGGGCTGGGACACCTGCTTCGCGTGCTGCGACCAGGCACCTTTCCACCATTCCCACGCGAGGTGTCGGATTCGCAGAAGCGGTGACGATAACCATGAGATCCGTGTTGGCGACAATGATTTTTTCCCCACGCCCGTCTTCGGCCTCTTCGAGACTGCGTCGCAGGACGTTGGTGCGTTCCTCGACGTGCGCGATTCGTGCCAACGTGTCCACCCGGCCGCTGAGGTCGCCGGTGAGGCGCACAAAGTCTCCAATGACAACTGCGCCCCGCGGAATCTCGCGGGCCTTCACCGCCTGCAGCAGCGGGCCTGAAGATGTGGATACGGCAAACCGCCCTCGGTCGACGGCTACAACGCGGCCCAGGGGACGCGCTGAATAGTCCGGTCTGCGTTTGGTTCGAGGACGGGAACCTTTTGTCGGTCGGACGCGGACGCGTTCATCATCAGTTCCCGTATCGAGTCTGGCCACGCCGTTCCTTTTCTCGCCGAGTGAGGCAGATGGGTTCGCCCCGGTTGATCTGGTCTGATGTCGAGACTACTCTGCCCCCGAAATCAGCGCCGGGTTCGCGAAGACCTCCGCCATGGTCAATGTGCTGGGAGAGTCGGCGCCCTGGAGCATCGCATGCCAGCGCGCGGTGAACATTGGGAGTGTCTTTGCGGTGGTTCCGATGTTTGCAACCCTGCACCCAGGCGTGCGGAGGCCCACGATGGCGCCGAATGTCGCCATGCGATGGTCCTCATAAGTCTGTATGTCCGCACTATGCGTTGGTGCGGGGATGATGTGGATACCATCGCGCATGACACGGGCATTGGCGCCGAGGCGTCGTATCTCAGTGGCCATCGCCTCAAGACGGTCAGTTTCGTGACCTCGCAAGTGGCCGATTCCGCGCAGGGTTGACGGTGATGTGGCGAAGACGCAGAGGGCGGCCACCGTTGGTGCCAGCTCGCCATACGCCCCCATGTCGAGGTCGAGGCCGGGCCAAGTCAACCCAAGCGGGGCACTTGCCGTAAGTCCCTGAGCGCTGAGGGCCACTGTGGCACCAAACTGGGGGAGGAGCTCCACCCAGTACTTGCCAACCTGATCCGTATGGGCGGGCCAGTCTTCAATCGTGATGGTTCCCCCGCAAAGCAGGGCGGCCGCTAAGAAAGGTCCGGCATTGGCAAGGTCAGGCTCGATCTGGATGGGGTTACCCGCGGGACGGGTTGGGTCTGTCTTCCAGCTCCAAGAAGTGGTCCTCTGGATATCGACACCCTGCTCAGCCAGCATGTCAAGGCTCATTGCGACATAGGGCCATGACGGCAGACGACCTTCCGCACGGAGCACAGTGGGTTTGGAGATGAGGGGGGATGCGAGCAGTAGGGCTGAGAGGTATTGTGAAGAACTGGAGGTATCGATACCAACCTGGTCGCTTCCGTCGCACTTTGTGGATGTGGCCTTTTTCTTACGGGCAGGAATACCCGTGATGGTCACCGGCAGGAAGCCCTTGCGTTTGCCGTATTTGACTCGTGCTCCCAGCGCCTGCAGGGAGTCCATGAGTGGGGTGATCGGTCGTGACTCGGCTGACGGGTCGCAGACCAGGGTGGTTTTTCCGTCCGCGAATGCCGCCAGCGCCGAACCGAAACGCATGACGGTGCCCGCCTGCCCGCAGTCAATCGTTGACCCGCCACGCAGTCGGGATGCCGGCATGATGGTGAGGGAGCGGGGATCGTCCTCGAAAACAAACTCTGCGCCGAGTGCGACCATCGCCTTTGCCGCCAGGTAGGTGTCCCGGGAGGCGAGGGCGCCCGAGATCTTCGTTGGATTCTGGGCGATCGTGCCAATTACAAATGCGCGTGACGTTTGCGATTTCGATCCGGGTAGCAGGACGGTCGCATTCACTGGTCCGCTTGGCGTGGGAGCGGGCCAATACTCGTCGCCACCAGCGTTACTTATAGTCACTCGACCTCCAAGGTCATTGGGCTGTGGGCGTAGACTCGAGCACAGAATATGGGTGTTGGTTAGCATTGTGCTCAAAATAGAGACGTTTTGCCACTACGGATCACAGAGCAGGCGGCGTTGAGAGAGGATTCGGGGTGGAAGTGAAAGCGAGACCTGCGTCCTCGGACTCAGATCAGCGGTTTGAGGCCGAAGCCCTGCCATTCCTGGATCAAATCTACGGGGGCGCCCTCGCGCTGACCAGGAACCCTGCTGACGCAGAGGACCTGACGCAGGAGGTGTTCCTAAAGGCGTTTCTGGCCTTTGACACTTTCGAATCTGGGACCAATGTGCGTGCATGGCTGTACCGCATCTTGACCAACACGTTCATTTCGAACTATCGCAAATCATCGCGCGACCTCAACCACATTGGGCAACCCCTACCCCAGGACTGGCAGTTGCGTAGCGATGCCGAAGGCGGTGCGGGCACCGGAGATGCTTCAGAAGGTGGGGCGGTGAGTCGCGCGTACGCGCCCTCTGCAGAAAGCGAGGCACTCAAGCATTTTGAGCGGGATGAGGCCTACTCGCTTCTGGGTTCGCTCCCGGAGAACCAGCGAACTTCAGTGTATCTGGCAGACGTTATGGGCCTGACCACCAAAGAAATTGCGGAACTTATGGACGTTCCCCAGAACACGGTGCTGAGTCGTATCCATCGCGGAAGAATCCGCCTGCGAGAGATTACAGCGGCCAGGGGACTAAACCAGACTGATGGCAAGGTAACCAGCGGGACGGAGGCAAAGAATGTGTGATCAGGAATCTTGCGCTGAAGATTGTGACAGCTGGATCAGTGAGGTTGAGGTCGTCACCGTGCTACGGGAATGCCTCTGCGTGTCGCCACCTCCGGAGCTGCGGGCACGGATCATCCTTCGAATTCAGACGGAGTGTGGGCAGAGCGAGTAGTGCGGTGGCGCAAACTGGACCGCCAAATCCGCAAACCGTGAGTGAAACCTCGGCTTTAGGCTTATGTACTGCGCCCCAGATGTGCGATTATTAGCAGTGTTGTGCACCCAGAAGGGTACAGACGGAAGGATTTGGATATGAGTACGCGAGGACGGAAGCGTCGTGATCGTCGCAAGAAGGCAGCGAACCACGGTAAGCGCCCAAACAGCTGATCTTTCGATCTCTGTGAGATTGTAACGGCCCACGAAAACTCGTGGGCCGTTGGCATACCCGCTGCATTGCGTTCACCAGCGGCTGCGGGTGCGCTACGCGAAGGCCTCCGTCAAGAGAGCGGCTCGTTCCTCTTGGTGGCGCCACGACAAGCCAGTAGCTGGCGATGCTCCTTCATGCCGCGATATGACCCGAACTGAAGGTAGATCTCCTGCCAGGCCACCGAAGTTGGGTAGCAGCCCAAGGCGGGGGAATAGGTTCATCGCCAAGAAGAACCAGGCCCCCTGGTTCTCCGGCTCGTCCTGAACCCAGACGACCTCGGCGTTCTCATATGGAGCGAGTGCCTCAGCCAGTTCCGAGGTCGCCAGAGGATAGAACTGCTCCAACCTCACAACTGCGACATCCGTGCGATTTTGCGCGTCGCGTTCCTTGATCAGGTCATAGTAGATGCGCCCGGAGCAGACCAGCACTCTACGCACGCCGCTGGCGTTCTGGCCCACGTCCCTGCTCACCTCTCCGATTACGGGAAGGAAAGTCCCCGAAGTAAATTCATCAACCGAAGAGGTCGCTGCCGACAGGCGCAGCAGCTGCTTGGGGGTGAACTCAATCAGAGGGGTTCGCGGTCGACGGTACGCCTGGTGGCGCGTCAAATGGAAGTGATTCGCCGGGGTGGAAGGCTGGCAAATCCACATGTTGTCTTCGGCAGCCAACTGCAGGTAGCGCTCAATCCTTCCGGAAGAGTGGTCAGGGCCTTGGCCTTCGTAGCCGTGTGGAAGCAACAGTGTCACAGATGAGGCCTGGCCCCATTTTTGCTCGGCTGAAGAGATGAACTCGTCAACTACTGTTTGCGCTCCGTTGGCGAAGTCGCCGAACTGTGCCTCCCAAGCCACGAACACCTCCGGACGTTCAACCGAGTAGCCGTACTCGAATGCCAGTGGCCCGTATTCGGAAAGAGGGGAGTCGTAGATGGAGAGCTTCGCCTGGTCTTCAGTGAGGAAGTCCAGGGGAGTGAACTCCCGTCCGTCACTTTGATCATGGAGCACTGCGTGGCGCTGAACAAAGGTTGCGCGTCTCGTGTCCTGACCTGTGACGCGAACAGGCGTCCCGTCCATCAGCATCGTGCCCCATGCCAACAGCTCGGCGAAGCCCCAGTCGATTGGCGCTTCACCCTTCGACATAGCGAGTCGACGTTCGCTCAGTTGACGGAGTTTCTTGTGGGGGGTGAAACCCTCGGGGAATGCGTTGTATGCCTCTCCGACTCGTTCCAGCTGCTCTGCTGTGACCGCGGTTTCCCAACCGATCATCATGCCCGCACCCGGCTTTTGAGACTCTGGAACCTCCAGACCATAGCGCTCTTGGACTCGGTCCTTGACGTCGGTGTTGGACCTTTCTGAGGGATCGGGCAGACCACCGCGCGAACGAGTCTCCTCAAGAATCTTGCCGAGCTCAGTTTCAAACTCCGCGGTTACCGTCCTCGCCTCCTCAATTGTGATGTCACCACGACCAACTAGGTTGCTGGTATAGACCTCTAGGGTTGAGGGAAGCGAGTTGATCATCTCGTACATCACAGGCTGTGTCATTGAAGGGTCGTCGCCCTCGTTGTGACCGCGACGTCGGTAACAGACGAGGTCGATGAGGACGTCCTTGTTGAACTCTTCCCTGTACTTGAACGCGAGTGTTGCCACGCGAACAACGGCTTCCGGATCGTCACCGTTGACATGGAAGATAGGGATCTGTAGGCCCTTGGCCAAGTCTGTCGGGTAGCGGGTCGACCGCCCCGAAGTCGGCCCCGTCGTGAAACCTATCTGGTTATTGACGATGACGTGCAGGGTACCACCCGTCTTGAATCCGCTGAGCTGACTCATGTTGAGGCATTCGTAGACGACGCCCTGCCCAATGAACGCAGCGTCACCATGGACGAGGACGGGCATGACTGGGAAGCCGGGCTCATTCAAACGGTCTTCCATAGCCCGGCTGATACCGAGCAGCACCCCGTCAGCAGCTTCAAGGTGCGAAGGGTTCGCAGCGAGGTAGACGCGCGTACCAACTCCGTCGCCCGCTCTGAAGAAACCCTCTGTGCCCAGATGGTACTTGACGTCGCCGGAGGACTCTGTGCCGCGTAGATGTGGACTACCTTCAAACTCCGAGAAGATCTGCGAGTAGGACTTCCCCGCGATGTTGGCCAGAACATTGAGCCTGCCCCGGTGAGCCATACCAATCGTGACTTCGTAGAGACCAGTGTTGGCTGCGTCGGTCAGTACCGCGTTGAGGAACGGTATTAGAGACTCTCCACCCTCGAGGGAGAACCGTTTCTGACCCGTGTATTTCGTCTGTAGAAACGCCTCGAAGGCCTCCGCGCGGACCAGTGTCGAAAGGATCTCACGCTGTTCCCTTGGAGAAGGCTTCTGATAGGGCGCCTCCACTTCAGACTGCACCCAAGTGCGCTGGGTGGGGTCCTGAATGTGCATGTATTCGATCCCGACTGACCGTGTGTACGTGTCACGGAGTCGGCGCAAGAGATCGCGCAGCCTCATGCTTGGTGCGTCTCCGAAGCCCCCTGTTGGGAACTCCCTATCGAGATCCCAGAAGGTCAGCCCGTAGCGACGCAGCTCTAGGTCGGGATGGCGACGCACACGGTAGGCGAGGGGGTCGGTGTCGGCCGCCAGGTGGCCCCGTGAGCGATAGGCGTGGATCAGCTCCGCAATGCGGGTTTGCTTGCCTTTCTCAGCTGCCGAGTCATAGATCAGGTCCCGCTCCCAGCGGTACGGCGGATATGGGACCTGCAGTGCATCGAAAATACGGTCGTAAAATCCGTCCTCGCCCCGCAAGCGAGCAGAAAGTACCTTGAGGAGGGCCCCCGATGCGGCACCTTGGATCACTCGATGATCGTAGGTTGAGGTGGCATACATGATCTTTCCGACCCCGAGGTCGGCCAGACGTTCCGTTGGGGCTCCAGACCATTCCGCCGGATAGTCGGTCGCACCGATACCAATAATGACGCCCTGGCCTGTCATCAAACGAGGAACGGAGAAGGTGGTCCCAATCGTTCCCGGGTTGGTTAGCGATACGGAAGCGCCCTGGAAGTCTCCAGCGGTGAGATCGCCGGTTCGCGCCCTGGCAACCAGGTCATTCATTGCTGCCACAAACTGTGGGAAAGTTAGTGTGTCCGCATTGCGCACAACCGGCACCAGTAGCGACCTTGTACCATCCTCGCGCGGAACATCAATCGCCAGTCCGAGCCCAACGTGGGCTAGGTGTTCGATGTGCGGTTTCCCGTCCTTTTCCACGTAACGAACGTTCATCGACGGCATCTCGACCAGTGCTTCGACGAGGGCGTACGCGATGAGGTGGGTGAAAGAGATCTTGCCGCCAACAGTACGGTCGAGATGGGCGTTGATGACCGCACGGTTCTCAATCATTAGCTTCGCAGGGATCTCACGAGCGGAGGTTGCTGTGGGTACCCCCAGGGATGACTCCATGTTCTTCACGATCGACCGGCCCACGCCGCGAATGAGTTCGGTTCGATCCTTCCCTGTCGCATCCACATCCCCCCAAGCGGCCGAAGCGGCATCGCTGGAGCGGGTGTAGGGAGAAGTGGCTTCGCGAACCCTGGTGGGCGGCGCTGGTGGAAGGTCGGACCGCGTAACGTTCTCTAGGTTTGGCTGCTCGCTGCGCGGCGGACCTTGCGGCGAAGGGAGACCCGGGTTGTTGTCTTCCGCGCTGAAGGACTGTTCCGCCGAGGGCGTGATAGCTTCTGCAATGATCTGAGCATCGCGGTTCGCCTCAGTTGTGGCAGCTGCGCGCAACCCCACTTCGGGATAGGCCTTAAAGTATGCTCGCCACTCATCGTTAACCGACTCTGGATTGGTTACGAACTGCTCGTACATGTTTGAGATGTACCAGTCGTTTGGGCCTAAGCCATCATCCCTGCTGCTTACCACAAAGGCTCCTTCGACTAGAGGTGGATCGCTCGACTTCCAAGTGTAGGCACGTACCGGACTTAAGTCTTGGAGCAACCACGCCAATAGTTGTTGCATGTGCCCTATTCGCACCGAGGCCGGTGCCTTATATAGTGTTATTACTATGCCCTCGGCACTCGTTGACCTCCTCTACGTCCTCCTCGGAATCCTCCTCACTCTGGGCACAGCAATTTTTGTGGCTGCAGAGTTCTCACTGGTCGCCCTGGACCCCGCGTCTGTAGAACGCAAAGTAACCGGCGGGGACAAGCGGCTCAACAGGGTGCTACGAGCCCTCAAATCTCTATCAACCCAGTTGTCTGGGGCGCAGGTCGGTATCACTCTCACAACCATCCTGCTTGGCTACACGACCCAGGTAGCGCTGGTGCGAATGTTCAGCTCTTCTCTGACTGGCCTGGGTGTCTCTATTGCGCTGGCAGCCACGTTAGGTGCTCTGGCCTCCGTAATCATCATCAACGTGTTCTCCATGCTGTTTGGGGAACTCGTCCCGAAGAACATGGCGCTTGCGGAACCATTGCGCACCGCGCGTCTGACAGCCCCGGCCCAGTTGGTGTTTACCTGGCTGTTCGCCCCCCTCATTCGCCTGCTCAATGGAACCGCCAACGCGATACTTCGCCGGTTCGGTGTCGAACCGGTGGAGGAGCTCTCGAGTGCGCGTTCTGCCTCTGAGCTGGCCGCCCTTGTGCGACACTCCGCTGATGAGGGAACTCTTGATGAGGACACGGCAGAGCTATTTACAAGATCCGTCTCGATGGAGTCCCTCACGGCCATCGACGTCATGACTGATCGTGGCCGGGTCAAGTCGCTGCCCGAGGACGCAACGGCGGCCGACCTTGTCAACCTCGCCAGGGAAACAGGTCATTCCCGCTTCCCAGTCATGGACAAGGACGGGGAAGACTTCATTTCCATTGCGTTGTTGCGGCGCGCAATCGCTATCCCGCATGATCGACGCGGCGATGTGTCGGTGTCGTCCCGGTCGGTGTCTATTGCGGCAGACCAGGTGCCCGAATCGGTAGGAATCTTGCCACTTCTGGTTGAGTTGCGTGACGGTGTACAGATGGCTGTTGTTGTGGATGAGTACGGGTCTTCCTCGGGCATCGTCACACTGGAAGACGTTGTTGAAGAGGTGGTTGGCGAAGTCAGCGATGAGCATGATCGACGCCGTCGAGGAATTAAGGCGACGACGCGCGGCGGATACATGGTGCCAGGTACGTTGCGACCCGATGAGCTCGCGTCCCAGACGGGCATATATGTCGATGAGGACGGGCCCTATGAGACCCTGGCCGGCTTCGTGATGAATGAGCTAGGTGAGATTCCCGAGATCGGTGATGTGGTCACGGTTGGTGGTGTCAGCGTGGAGGTGGTTGCCATGCAGGGGAGGCGTGTGACACGCCTTCATGTCACGCCGGTGTTGGATCCGAACCGCACAGAAGCGGAAGAGGGGGACGTCGAATGAGTCCCGTCCTCGGACTGTCCCTGACAGTTGTCTTCCTCCTGGTCAACGCTTACTTTGTAGCAGCAGAGTTTGCGGTGACTTCCTCGCGTCGCTCCCAGCTGGAACCGTTGGCAAATGACGGGGTTCGCGGTGCCAAGCAAGCGATGTACGCCCTCGAACACGTCTCTCTCATGCTGGCGATAAGCCAGCTGGGCATCACCGTCATGTCGACATCTCTGGGTGCGATTGCAGAGCCCGCCATTGCACACCTTATCTATCGCCCGCTGTCCGCCTTTGGGTTGGGCATGGATGTTGCACACGGAATTGCTTTCGTAGTCGCGTTGCTTATCGTCCTCTTCCTCCACGTTGTTTTCGGTGAAATGGTTCCGAAGAACCTCTCGATCGCGAAGTCCACCGTAACTCTTCTAGCTCTTGCTCCATCACTGGTTGCAATTGGGCGCGTGTTGCGCCCCGTCGTGGTCCTGATGGACAACACAGCCAACTGGTTTATCCGTCATTTTGGGTTTGAGCCGAGGTCTGAGATAGCGGCGACGTTCACGGTCGAAGAGGTGGCGAACATTGTTGAAGTGTCGCGGGAGGAAGGCAAGCTCAGTGATGAGTTGGGGTTGCTTGCCGGGACCTTGGAGTTTGCCGAGACAACTGTGGACGCCCTGATGATTCCGCTTGACGAGCTTGCAACCATCGCGCTGCCTGCCAATCCGGATAGCGTGGAGTCCATGGTGGCGAAGACAGGGTTTTCGCGCTTCCCCGTGACCGAGGGCCGGGGTGATGACCGGCAGATTGTCGGCTATGTGCACCTCAAAGACGTGCTCTATGCGCAGACCCCGGAAGAACGTGGTGAGCCGCTGCCTCCGTGGAGAGTCCGCTCCCTTGAGTACATCCCCTCAAACCTGGGCGCCGAGGACGCGCTGCGGCAGATGCAGACAACCTCGAGCCACGTTGTGGGCGTTGTGAGTGAGGCTGAGGGTGTGCTGGTCGGAGCCCTGTTCATGGAAGACCTGTGGGAAGAGCTGGTGGGACAAGTGCGGGATTCGCTGCAGCGTGGACCCCAGCTACAGTGAGGCAGCTGACCGCATTCTCGTTACCAAACGGTGACCTTGGTCCGGAAGGGTGTTTGGGGTGACATATCTTCCACCCAAATTTTGCACGTTAGTGATGAACACTACTGATCGAACTCTTGCCAAGCCGTAGACTCTAGATCGCGGTCTTTCGAGGCCGCCGACTTATTGTTTCAGTAGTTGGAGAGCGGATGTCTTACGGCGATCAGGTTGCGTGCCCATTGCCCAAGCGCAGTTCGGTGCATGACCGATTGGCTGAGGAATCCATGTTGAGCGCGCACTCGCGAGGTCAGCGTTCAAGTCGTACGCCTGCATCGCGGGGTCGTGTAGCGCTCCGCTGGAGTGGCGCTACCGCCACAACTGGAATGCTTGCAGCAATTCTTGCGGTTCCCGTAGCGACTGCCGCGATGCCCGCGACCACCGCCCCCGATTCTGACAAAGTGACGGGAAAGTTCGGTGTCGAACAGTCATGGGCAGACGTCAAGTCCAGCGTTCAAGATACTTCCACGGACTTGCGCCGTGATCCTGCAGCCGCTTCCCGGGCACGAATCCGCGTCCCGGTTGAGGTAAAGCCGTGTGCCGCTGAGGTGGATGTCGCAGCCAACGGTTCACGTCAAATGACCACGCAGCAGATGGTCTACATGCCGCTGCGTGAAGGCACCTTCTCTGGTACTTCGTATTACGGGTACCGAATTCATCCCATTTTTGGATACCTGAAGCTACACGAGGGCGACGATTACGCGGCTGAATCGGGGACACCGATCTATGCGGTTGCTGATGGTGTCGTCAAGACGGTTTCTTATGACTCTAGCCGTGGGAACTATGTAGAAATCGAACACCATATGGAAGACGGTTCGGTTTACGATTCCCTATATCTGCACCAGAATGACGGTGGTATCACCGTGGCGGTTGGCCAGACTGTCACAGCGGGTGAACAAATAGGTGCGGTTGGTTCCACTGGTTCTTCAACTGGAGCCCACCTTCATTTCGAGGTGCGCGATTCTTCAGGATCATCCCTACCTCCCTCACAGTGGCTAGAGTCCTATGGTGCGGTCTTCCTTGGTGAAGGCTGCTAGTGATTCCCGTTGTGGCGGCGCCGTACCCCCTGATCTTCGCTCATCGCGGAGGTGGGGAAGAGGCTGTTGAGAACAGCATTGCTGCGTTCGAGCATGCGCGTGAGATCGGCGTCAAGCATATCGAGACTGACGTCCAGTGCACCGCAGATGGTGTCGTGGTCATCTCTCACGATGAAACCCTGGACCGATGCTACGGAGCGTCAGGTAAGTTCTCGGACTACACTTTCGAGGAACTCCAAGAGTTTCACAACGAGGCCGGAGAGCCACCGCACCGGTTGCTTGATGTCTTGGCGATGTTCCCAGACCTGTATTTCAACATCGATGCGAAGTCGGATGAGGTCGTTGAGCCCCTGCTAGATGTTCTTGAAGAGTCGGGGGCAGGCGGTCGTGTCATGGTGGCCTCGTTTTCAGAGAAGCGCCTTGAGAAAGTTCGCGAACTTGGTGGCGCGGAGCTGTCGACCTCACTTGGCGTGACAACAATTGTGCGGTTGCTCCTTGCTTCCGAAACTGTGTCGAATGCGGAGAGCTGGCACGTTCCTGGACCGCGCCATGGCGTAAGAGCCGCCCAGGTTCCGGAGAAGAACAAGGGTGTGCGCGTTGTCTCGCCCAGGTTCATCGCCACGGCGCACACTGCTGGTTTGGCAGTGCATGTGTGGACGGTGAACGACCGGGCCCAGATGGAACGTCTACTTGACTGGGGAGTCGACGGCATCGTCACGGACAAGCCCTCACTGCTCAAAGAGGTCCTCATTGAACGTGGACAGTGGCCTCCCAGCAAAGACTGATCGGTAAGTGTCAGTCGTATCAGAGTCCCTTATATCTGCCACGTGATTTTGCGTGGTTGGAAAACTGGTAAAGTAAAGCGGCGTTGGGCAACCCAATGCATGCCCCGATAGCTCAGTGGATAGAGCGTCCGCCTCCGGAGCGGAAGGTCGCAGGTTCGAATCCTGTTCGGGGCACCCAATGTTCGACGTTCGAAACTGCGACACGTTAGTGCGTGTCGCAGTTCGGCCGTCGGTCTCCGCTCCGTCGCCCTGCTCGCTCCACGCAGCCGCTCCGCGCTGCACTTCCGGGTCGAGGATTACGTTGAATGGCTTCGCCAGTTCACCTTTTATCTCTTTGTGCTCGCCAATGCGGATGCGAGTAAAGAACGCCTGGTTCGCTAGGCGTCGATTCTGGTCGTCACACCCGGCGTAAATCCGCCCAATGTCGGCCGCAAGGTCAAGACAGTCATCGATGTGGTGCCGTGCTTCGGCGTAGTCGTTGTGGTGCTCTGCAAGACGGTCATCGATCGCGGCGACCTCAGCACGGAGTCGATCTTGGAACTTCGCGAACTGCTCCAAGCTCAAGGCATCTTTCAGGTGCGCTTCGAGGAGCCGGTCTTGCTCTGTGATGTTCTTTGCACGCCTGCGAGTGAGGTCGGCGACCTCGGTTGACGAGGACTTAGTGAGGCGGTCAAGTTCGTGGTGGAGCATGCCGCGCAGCGCATCCCGAGTAGCCGGCGTGATCTGCACACGCTGGTAGTAATCAACGATGAGCGCTTCGACGTCGGTCGTCAGGATCGCTGCTTGCGTGCAGTCGGTGCGCTTTCGATGACGACCGAGGCAGACGAAGTACGGGTAGATATCACCGTTGCGAGCTTTGGTCTTGTTTACCATCAGTCGCGCCCCGCACTGCTGGCAGAACACGCTGCCTTTGAGGTAGTGGTCGTGCTTCTGCGTGCGATCACCGGACGCGTTGTGCGAGGCGAGCACGGACTGCACTTGGTACCAGACTTCAGGCTCGACGATCCGTTCGTGGGCACCGTCGTAACGGACCCCGCGGTAGACGACGTCCCCTTTGTAGTAGGGATTCTGCAGCATCCGATGCACTGAAGATAGCGGGATCGACCTCGAAGGTCGTCGCGGGCTTGGCACGGAGATGAGCCCTCTGCCCAAGAGCTCAGCGGTCAGTTTCGCCAGTGAGTAGTTTCCGGCTGCGTATGCTTCGAAGGCCCACTTCACGAGCGGAGCACGTTCCGGGTCGAGTGCGACGGAGCGGACCTCACGGCCGAGTTCGTCGCGTTCGAGCGTGTTTAGGTATCCGAGTGGAGCCTTCGACGGGGTGCCACCGGTCATGGCTTTCTGGGTCATCCCTTTGACGACTTCGGTGGCGAGGTTTCGCGAGTAGAACTCCGCGATCGTGGACATGATGCCGTGGAGCAGCATCCCCGAAGGGGTTTCGTCGATGTTCTCCGTCGCTGAGACCAGCATCACTCCGGCTTCTTGGAGGGCGAAGTGGATGGCGACGTCATCGGCACGGTTTCGTGCGAGGCGGTCGACTTTGTGCACTATGCAGTACGCGACCCGGTGGGTTTTCACGTACTGGATCATGCGCTGCAAGGCAGGCCGGTCAGCCTTCTTCGCGGACTCACCCGCATCAACGAACTCTTCAATGACGACCGCCCCAAGCTGGGAGGCTTTGTGCAGATTCGCGTCCCGTTGCGCAGGGATTGAGAAACCTTCGTCCTGGCCTCCTTTCTCAGCCTGCTCTTTGGTAGAGACGCGCAGATAGGAGACGGCGAAGGCTTCGCCGGAGAGGGCAACTCCGAGCGGTCTTGTCGCTGTTCCGAGAGGAGATTGTTGACTCTGGGCTGGAGCCTGGAGGGTGCGAGCGCGCATGGCGGGCCACCTTTCACTCGACAGAAACAGAAATGGAAATGCCCTGCCAGCAGGTGCGTGCGTCGAGTGTGGTGGCTGCCGGCGATGAGCCTGGCGTCTGCGTTCCGGTTCGGTGAGGAGCGGTTCGCGTGTGGTTAGTGCGCGCCCCGACCGTTCAGGTTGGAAGGGCGTGTAGTTGTTCGATGGTACCTTGCGGTGCCAGTGAGTTACAGGTGCTGAGGAGATTTGAAAGATGACGGCGGCTTTGCGCCCTCACGCTGCTCGCGGGCTTCAGCGACACGTTCGAGCGTAAGACGGATAAACAGTTCCGTGAGGACCCCAAGGTCGGGCTCAGGCCTGTGAACTGCGTCGACGAAAAAGCGTCGCTCCGCGTACGGCACGTATCCAGTTCGGCGCTCATACCGCTTCGTACGGCTCATTGCCCGCGCCTCTCATCCTCTACTACTTTCCGAATGACCGCGTCCAGCTCTGCCAGCCGACCCGCAACCTGCTCGGCGACGAAGGAAGCGAAATCGTCCGTACGATCGGCCACTGGTCGTTCAGCCGTGTCGGGTTCGACCCAATCTTCAGCTTCCCCGCCGGGCCATGGCGTGACCCTGGTGGGTCGGTCGCGGTCAAGCCGAGTACCGGATATCGTGACCCAGTCGCGGAGGCGTTCCCGGGCGACAGCGAAGTCGTGATGCCAGGCAAGGGCCTGGTTCCCTTTGGCTTGCGGGTCGAAACAGAACAACCAGTGTTGCCTGAGTGCCGAGAGTTCCCACAAGAGTTCGGGGTGACGGTGCCACATCGGCGGCACGACCTGGGCGGGCAGGCCGTAGGTGTGACGGAGCCAGTCAACCCAGGCATTCAGGGCGAGGAGTTCGTGTTCGACATCATCAGGTGGCAGGGTGAGCCAGTTAATCGGACGAGGCACAGCGGCAAGCGTCGCGGCGAGGTCGTTCACGTAGGCCTGTTTCGCGAGCTGCCGGGTCTTCGCTTCGATCTCCGGAGGCAAGTCAGACAGGTCCACCCCATCGAAGTCAGGCTTTGGCTGGGGTAAATGAGGCGAGGTGTTATCGGGGTTCATGAGAAACTCCATCGGCGAAGAAGTCGTACGCACCGGGACAGTGCGCCAAGTAAGAAGTCGAGTGCGGCGACCAGATGGAGGTGTACGGGGTACTGGTCGCCGCACCCGGGTCATCGGGCCACGGCCTCGCGAGGAGGGGTGTTGTCGCGGGCAGCTGTGGCAGGTTCAGGGTCCAGCTGCGCTTCTCGCCCCGCGAGTGCCTGTTGCACTTGTTCCTGTACCGGGGCCTCCCGCTTTGCAGCGTCGCGTTCCGGGCCGGTGCGGTCAACCGTGTAGCGGGTGATGTTGTTGTCATGTCCGATTCGGGACGCGACAAACTGTTCTCGGTCGGCCCCTTCGTTGCCGGTGTATGTGCGGGTTTCACCCTCGGCGATGAAGTTGTCGCCTTTACGGAACTGCGCATGCGCGAGTTCAGCGGATTTACGGAACATCACGAGGTCAGTGAATGCCGGATCCAGGTTTGTGAAAGTACCGTCTTCTTCGAAGCGGGCCTGCGGTTGCCCGACACGCATATACAAACGCGCATCCCCTTTGCTGGTGAACGTCAGTTCCGGGTCGGATGCGATGAAACCCGAGAGGGATTCCTTCGTGCGAATAGTCATCAGCTTCACTCCTATCGATCATCGCCCCCGCGGAATCGCTGGGACTACCCGACAGGTACGATCCCGATCCGGACTATCTGGCACGGCCCTGAAGTGTCTGCTCGATCTCGGCCCGGTCGGTGCGGAGTTGCTTCGAGTCGGCGCGGTTCGGCCAAGGCCGCAAGTTCGTGATGATGGGGCGTGCGGTGCGGAGCATCACCACCCCGGTTCCGAACGGGAGCGTGCGCAGCACATCGGGTGGCAGGATCGGCACGCGTCGGATCGATCGCTGGCTCGAGTGCGCTCCGTACGCGTCGGTGGTAATGGAGTCGGTGGTTTCGTCGCGGTCCCCGATGAGGGTGGCGAGGTCTTGCAGGTCTCTGCTGTTGGATGCGCCTCCGAGGATGATCTTCACGATGGAGGCGTCCCAGATCGCGTTGGCCTGGTTCTCGCCCCACTTTTCCCGCGCTTGGGCCAGCGACTGCAGCACCGGCAGCGGGGTGATGCCGGTGCCGCCGCCTTCCGCCATCAGCGTCGGCAGACTGGGTAACGGTGCGAGGTTCCCGATCTCGTCGAGCGCGAGCAGGAGAGGTGGGTCCATGCGGGCTCCCGGTGAGTGTGCGGCGATCTTCCTCGCGGTCTCGACGAGGTCTTCGATGAACGCCGCCACCAGCGCAGATGCCGCCCCAGCACCGGCCCCCGTCGCCAGTAGGTACAAAGTTCCGTTACCCAACAGGAATGATTCCGGGTCGAACTCTTCGCCCGGGGCTGGGCTCACCGCGTCAAGGACGCGAGGATCGGCCAGGGCGGAGAACGCGAGGGAGACGCCTTGCCAGATGGAGTCCCTGGTGCGTGGGTCGGCTTGCACCATCGCATCCAATGAGTCTGCCCATCCTTCCGCTGCTCCCGGGTGTGAGGAGAGGATCCGGACAGCATCGGCGGCGAGAGTCGGGTTTAGTGCCCACTTGTAGAGCGTTCTCGCGCCGCGCCCATCCAGTGCTGCCGCGTGCAGGAGTCCTTGGATTGCGGCAGTGGTCTTTCCTTCCCAGAATCCGGCATCTTGGACACCACCGAACCCGGTGGCCGTGGCAAGGCCTTTCGCGCGGATCATCGCCGTCAACGGGTCCTGGCAGCCCCTCACCGGTGACCAGCGCATCCCCGCGGGCAGTCCCGGGGCCAGCTGCTGCGGGTCGAAGACGGCAACCTTTCCCTTCCGTGCCCGCGCTTTCAACGTCGCGGTGAGATTGTCAGGGCGGGTGGAGGTTGTGATGACAGCACCGGGCGCGTCGAGAATTGCGTTGATGACCACATGCAAACCTTTCCCGGAACGGGGCGGACCGATCAACAGGATGCTGTCTTCAACGGTCGCCCACACCTGCCCGCCTTTGCCGGTGCCGAGGAGATATCCAACATCGGCAGGGACCGGCTTTCCGGTCAGTGACGGCCGCAGCGTTGCAGCCTTCTTTACCAGGGCCTTTGCCGAGGCAACCCGGGCGACCTCGGCTGCTGTTGCGGTGCCGGCCAACCGGTGCGGGTCGGTTTTTGAGTGGGCCTGGTGGATTGCCCGCCAGACGAAGAAGCCCGCCGTTCCGAGGATCCCGAGGAACAGGGCGACGATGACCCAGTAGAGGATCGGGTTGAGGCCGTCAGCACCGAGTGCTTTCCCTGGATCGGTGGGGGTGGCGAGAACGCTGACGCCGGAGGTGAACCCTTCGGTGGGTTCCGGCAGGCCACTGAGGAACGCTGCCACGCTGCCTGCGATTCTTATGAGTCCGGTGAAGCCGGCAGCGGCAATGAGGGTGCCGAGGGCGAGGTTGATGAAGAGATCGTTGGCGGGTTTCGCCTGCACAGGGCCAGACATGACGGGCCACCTTCCTGACCCCGAGACAGGGCGTGCGGGGTCAGGAGAACAGGTGCGGGGCGCTGTGCCGGGTCAGTCGATGCGCTGCACCGATGTGGTGCCGGAGATCCGGCCGAACAGAATCACCTCACCTGTCACGACTGGTTTCTCTCCACGATCCAAAAGCGCCCGGGCGGTGCCCGTCGGTCCTGCGGAGGAATGGCGGAGAATCAGGGCGAGGGCAACATCCTCGCCGGGTACGAATCCATCGGCGGCGAACTCCAACAAGCTCGGTAGCACCACCGCTGCGGGTACGTCGGCGGGCGGGGCAAACGGTGACCGAGGCTGCGGTGCGGGCGCGGTGAGGATATCGGCGTGGACGCTGCCATCCAGCTCCCGCACCTCCACCCGTGTCGGTGATCCGAGCCGGGCGATGAGCTCGGTGAGGGTCTGCGTGATATCGCTTCGCCGGATCGGGGTGGCCGAGAGCTTATCTCCGTTGACGGTGGCGATGAGTGTGTCGGCATTGATGGCCTCGAGGAGGATCTGCGGAAGCACCGGTGGCACCACGACCATCTCTGCGCGCTGGTCTGACGGTGGGACGGGTGGGACGGGTGGGTTCTGTGGGGTTCGGCGGGCACGGCGCAGACTCATACGATCACGTCCGCACGAACGAAAACGAGCGAAGACATTGGAGGGTGATTTCTTGGGTTCATGACAACAAGGTGCGCGGCCCGCCCGCCCGGTCGACGGCCGTCGTCGTGATGGGATCAGCGGTGAGGGCCTGTTCCCGTTCTTCATGATCGTGAGAAGTCTTCGCCCATTCCTTGGCGAGGTCCAGTAGCTGCTGATAGTCGCCGGCCTTGACTTCGCCATGCGCGAGAGACCTCCAGGGATAGCTGCCATCAGCTTGCCGAACTCGTGCCTGTGAATCCCATGTCCACGAGGTTGCCACCCGATCGTCGTCGGACCAATCGGTGCCCGTGTATTGCTCCTCGACCGCGAACCGGGTCATCGAGCCTGCTTCTGGATACAGGACGCAATGGCCGCTCCCGAAGGTGACGGGGTCCTCCCACGCGAGAATGACGTGCTCTGGGTATCTCTGCGCGATCTCTTCCAACCCGTCCACCAACGCGGTCGAGTGTTGGGCGAGTTCCTCCTCGGACAAGCCGCTCATCGCGCCGCCGCCCCTACAGGCGACACCGTTCGCGGTGACGAGATGGGTGCGCCCTGCATGCTCATGACAGGCCCGCAGTGCTACCGGGAGCTGTGGGGTTAGGCGGATTCTGGCTCATCCGTTGCGTCGTGTCGAAGACCCGGAGCTCTTCCGGATGGAGTTGATGCTGAACCACATAGCTGGACTCTTTAATCCGCCACAGCCCCTGCCCGGTGCCGAGGCTGGGGAGCAGTTTCTGTTCTGTACCGGTGAGACCGAGCGTCTTGCCGGTGGTTCCGATCTGATCAGATTCTTGTCGATAGATGATCCGGGACTCTGCGTTGGCAAGGAGGCTGTTGGCGAGGGCGCGCATGGCGGATCCCTGGTCACCAACGTTGTCAAGGTCGGTGAGCTTATGGAAAATCAGGAGGTTCGCGATGCCGTAGTGGCGGGCAAGCCGCCAATGCGCATCCATTCGCTTCAGCAGCGCCGGGTGGGACATCAGCCTCCACGCTTCGTCGTAGACCACCCACCGTTGACCCCCGTTAGGGTCCAGGAGCGCAGACTCCATCCATGCACTCGAGCACGTCATCAGCACGCTGATCAGAGTCGAGTTCTCCACGACACGAGACAAGTCGAGGGTGATCATCGGCAGCGTCGGGTCAAACGTGACAGTCGAAGGTCCATCGAACAGCCCCGCGAGGTCACCAGACACGAGGCGGCGCAGCGCATGGCCGACGAGACGTCCGTCCTCAGCCAGGCGCTCGTCATCGCCCGGATCAGGGGTGAGAATCCGGTCGACGATCATCGGGAGGATCGGCACCGACGCTGACGCGACGACGGCTTGCAAGGCAACGTCAATGACGGTGTGCTCCAGCGGTGACAAGGCACGCTCCAGCACCGTCTCGGCGAGGGCCCCGATCAGGTCGCGGCGGCGTGAAGCAACGGTGGAAGCCCATTCGGGGTCGGAGAGCCCACCAGGCCGGTATCCCTCATCAAGCGGGTTCAGGCGGTTACGGAGTCCGTGGCCGAGAATGATCGCTTTCCCACCGACAGCTTCGGCGACCGCGGTGTGCTCACCCTTCGGATCACCAGGGACATAGACGCGGCGACCGAACGGGATCGACCGGGTGTAGAGCGATTTCGCGAGCGACGATTTCCCGGAGCCGACGATACCCGCCAGGACGAGATTTGGGGCGGTGATGATGCCGCGCTGGTAGAGCACCCAGGGGTCGTAGACGAAGCTGCCGCCGGAGTACATATCCTGCCCCACGAACACACCCTGCGAGCCAAGTCCGCCCTCAGCCAAGAACGGATAGGCTCCCTGCAGGGTTGCGGAGGTGTCCTGGTGCGGTGGCACCCGAAACTGTCGATACGAGCGCAACGCGGCAGGTCCCGGTTCCCCGCCTCTGGGGAGATAGTCGGTGCTGCGAGCAGCTGCTCGTTCGGCGGCAACTTTCGCTCTCTCCGCCTCCAGCTGGGCGAACCGGTCGCGGGCGATCACCTGCACGGCAGCACGCTCTCGGGCCTTGCGCGAGCGACGTTTACCTTTCCCGTCCTCGACGAGGACGGTGGAGTAGAGCTTCTTTGGATTCGGTCGCGGTCCCATGTGGATGCCTTTCCTCAAGACGAGCAGTGACATCCGTCAGGTGCGGACTGCCTCAAGCTCAGCCCCGCACTGTGGCTGAAATATCGTCGCCACGAACGTCCTAGTACGGCTGGTCGGGTTTTGAGAGAATGAGTACCTACAGCAGCAAGAAGAGGCTGGTCATTTCACCGCGGAACTTCTGCTTTTGGAACGAGTGGGGCAGTTTTAGGCCAATGAGAGAGATATCCCAAGAGAAATTTGACGCCTTTGCAGGATTCTGCCGCCAACCTACTTCCGTACTCTTCGGCCAAGAGGTTGCTTGGTTTGAGAGCAAGTCGAGGTCAGTTTTTGCTCTCCTGATGCTAGATACAGATGAAGAGTTCTCCGGCATCCTGTTCGCCAGGGACCTCGCTAGCCGCTTTCGCTGGGTGAAACAAACCGCCTATTACACATCATCGGCAGATGCACTCGCGGAGCTTCGCCGTCTGATGAGGCAAGTCGAAGCAGACATAGAAGAAGAGCGTGTTCAAGGCGATGAAGCTGATCCAGTCGACTTCTTTGCGCCCGTTGTCAAGGAACAACGATTCCATGAGCGATTCCAGCATCTCGCATTTGGTGAGGGGTTTGCTGCAGCTCGTGAACTGATCAATGTGATGATGTGTTGGTATGAGAATCAGGACGGCAACTACATAGAGCAATTCCAAACGACCGGATTCGACGCGCGCATCTGGGAATTATATTTGTTCGCAATGCTCGTTGAATCACGATACGCGGTATCACAGCCGAGCCCTGCACCAGATTTTCTCGCTCGTGGCCTCGGAGGTACCTTCTTCATCGAGGCCACGACAATCAACCCCTCAATCATCAACGGGAAACCTGCCACTTCCCAGAAACCCGAGTCTGTCGAGGAAATTGCTGATTACGTCCAGAACTATCTCCCAATTCGGTTCGCTGGTCCGCTCAGTGCGAAATTGGAAAAGCGTTACTGGGAAAGCCTGGAAGTCGCTGACGCGCCGCTAGTGATTGCAATTCAAGACTTTCATGACGAGTTCTCGATGACATACAGCGGGCAGTCGCTGCTGCGGTATCTATACGGTGTCGAGTTTCTTGAAGTTCAGAATGATCAAGGAGTAGAGATCGTTAGCCGTCCGGTCACGCATCACCTCTGGAAGGGCAAGAAGATTGCGTCAGGGTTCTTTAGCCTTCCAGACGCGCCCAACATCAGCGCCGTGCTTTTTAACGCCAGCGGTACTCTCGCAAAATTCAACAGAATGGGAGTCAAGGTTGCTTTCGGCCGACCGGGAGTGACTCTTATCCATAGCGGAATTCGCGTGTCGAGTGACGGCAGATTAGAAGAAACTTTTTCGAACGAAGTCAATGAGGGGTATGAGGAAGCATGGATCGACGGGATGGAGGTTTACCACAACCCGGCTGCCACACACCCCTTGAATCCGGATCTACTTCCAGGTGCTAGGCATCACTTTCAAACAGACTCAGGCTTCGAATCTTGGACGCCAGTCGGGCATCTAGTGACGAGCAGAACCGCAGTAGTGACCACTCGTTAGATCATCCGGCTCATTTTCGTCCAAACTCGCCGCTTACCTGAAACTAGACGTAGAGAAAATACAGCCACTTGATCCGCCAACAACTGGCTCCAGAGCTTTATAGGCCGAGATGATGACGTTCAACCGTCAAATGCCTCGGCATAAAGGCAATGCGGCAGCAACGAACGCTTGTGCCTGTTGGCCGACCAAGCGTCGGGTCTCGCAAGACGCTTGGATGGCGGCCTGTTCGATCGCAGACACGGCAGCTTCGAGTTCGTCGTTGCTGGTGGCGGAGACGGCGATGAGGCCGGTGTAGCGGATGACCCCGTGCCCGGAGGTGAGGTCGGCCTCCTGCTGTAGCACGTCCTGGTACTCGGCGGATTGTTGGGCGTCTTCGATCTGCCCGACCCGCTGGCGTTGCGTCGCATCCGAGATGTACTCGGTCTTCTTCTTGCGAATATCCCGTGCTGCCTGATCAGAGCGGATCGGGTCACACAGCAGCGTGAACGAACGTCGGATTCCCGAGGACAGCAGCACTGGGGCAAGAAACCCTGGATAGACAAGAGACCTCGGCCATTCCGATATCCACAGCACCGCATGATGGGCGCTATCCGAGCGCAGCCCCTCCCACGTTTCCTCCACCGCAACAGGACCAGCAGTAGCAAGGTCGTGTCCGATCGTTCCAGAACGTTCCAGGGTGGCGGCGACTCCCGGGTCGTAGGCACTGCGGAGCATCACGGCGAGTTGGCCGGGTGTGTACCACTCGGAGGGTTTCAGATCCGCGGTGCGTAGCGCCGTCGTGAGCGTGTGCATCTCTTGTTTGAGGACTTCGGCTGCGCCTTTGAGGCTGCCGCCCGCGGTGCGAATTGCGCGGGAGGCGGCCCGCATGTCCAGGCTGAGCGAGATCGTGGAGATGTGGCGTTCCCCGGCAGGGCCTGCCCTCTCGATCAGCTCCCGGTAGGTTTGGGCGACCCAGGACCCGTCATCGTTGCCGTGCTCCGCCCACCACTGCGATAGTCCGGACCCGGAATCGGGGACCGTGCGCTCCAGCACTTGCAGACGAGCGATGCGGGTAGAACGGCAGGTGGTCGAGAGGACCCGGCCCCACGCGTGGACACGGCGCTCTTGCTCTCCCGGGTCTAGCAGGATGAACGAGGGGTGGGTCACCTCCAGCAGCGCCGTCAATGTTTGAGCATGCGGATCGTGCACCATGATTGCACCAGATTCCTTGTCCTGATACTGCCGCAGTGCTGCCGCGTCGCCCGGGAGCGCGAGGGTTCCTGCGGGGCGGGGCTTCACGATCTTGCGCCGGTAACTGGTCTGGTGGGCTCGGGTCCGCCATATCCAGTGCAGAGTGATCGGCACCCACTCGACCATCTTTCGGCCGCCGAATGGAACCACGGCTAGCCCGAGGGCGATGCCCCAGATCGGTGCCGTATAAAGTGCGGCGGGGCCTCCGATGTAGAGGGAGGCGACGAACACGAGGACGGCGATGCTGACGGCGATGACTTGCGGTAGTGAGAGTCCGAGGATGATGCCCCGGCGGGTGAGTCGGGAGAACTTCACCGGGGACAGATCGAACTCGGTGCTGGATGCGGTGGCCATGATTACTCCTCGAGGCGGGAATGGGTATCGCCGGTCAGGTACGAACAGCAAGAAAGAACGGCGGTGCGTGAGCGGGATCTAAGTCAGGTCGCTGGCTGACTCGGATGCCTGCGCTCACGCACCGCCAAGGGGTTGCGGTGTCACCTCCTCTCGGGAACGTCTGGGGGTCTAACTCTTCGGCTCCGCCCGCGGTGGCGGGGGTGCAGATGAGGTGCGAGCAGCCGCCTGGGAAGGCGGAGCGGATGAGGGTGTAACGGGAGGTGCCGCCGGTGGTACGGACCGGTCAGGGGGCGGCGGAGGCGTTTGCCCTTCTCCCGCTGCGTCAGCGTGTCCGTCGGCTGTACGTCCGATTGCGCCGCCGAGTTTCGGGCCGGCCTCTGCCGCACCCTTGGCGATTGTTGCGCCTGCGACCGCGGCGATCCCGATCGGACCAGCGGCGGCGGCACCAGCTGTACCTCCGGCCGCTACACCACCGCCTCCAGCCGCAGCGCCACCTCCTGCACCAGCGCCTGCAGTACCGCCTCCAGCTGAGCCAGCAGCAGAGTGCTTAGGGGCTGAGCTCGGCGGCGGGGCACCACCGCCCGAGCCTTTGCTGTCGCCTCCTCCGTCGAGGACTTTCTGCGGTCCAGCACCGTCTGGTTTCCCGGGCATCGGAACCGGCCGGTTCATCGCCTGCTTCGACTCCTGCTCCGCGGACATCACGTGGTACATGTCGAAGCCGACGAAGGAAATGAATTTGTACACCATGTATGGCGCGAACGCGGCGATGAACATCAGCACGATCCCCGCGATGGGATCCGCGATGGATGACAAGTCCATGTCGATCGGGGCGTTGACCTGGTTGGTTGCCACTAGGAAGACCACGACGATCACGAGTTTCGAGAAGATCAGGGCGAGCACGAAGGATGCCCATTTTCCGAACCAGCCCTTCGTCGCATCCCAACTCGCCCCGGATAATGCGATCGGTGCCATCACGACCGCAACCAGGATGAGGGCTTTGCGGATGAGTAGGGAGAACCAGACGATCGCTGCCGCGCAGATTGCCAGGAACGAAAGGAAGATCGTGATGATCGCCCCCGCTCCGGGTGCGGTGAGGTTGATCGCGGTGAGGCCGGCGACGAGGATTCCGATCTTCCCGCCCATTTCTTCGATGGTCGTTCCCGTGGCTTGGATGATCCCGATGGAGAGTTGGTCGACGACCTCCAGCAGCGTTGCGGTGAGCGTGATCACCAGGAATGATCCGAGCACTGACTTCGCGAGCCCCAGGGCTGCTCGGCCAAGGGAGCCTGCGTCTCGACGGATCAGGCCGGTGATCAGTTGCAGGCAGAAGAAGATCAACATCAAGAAGATCGCGATGCCGAACATTACGTTGTAGACGCCGATGTATCCGGCCCCGGTGATGTCGACCAGAGTGGTGGAGTCAAACAACGACCACACACCTTGGAAGAGCCAGGACGCGGCCTGGCCGATGGCTTGGGCCAGCCAATCAAACGGGGCCGCAACCAGGGTCGCGGCACTTTCGCCGACGGTGTCGCAGACGTTGCTGATGATGGGGACGTCACAGATACCAGCCACAACACCCCTCCCTTCGTATGTTCGGGGTGTGGGTTAGGAGACGGTCTGTCCGACGTTCCAAAAGAAGTTGATCAGCGTCACGGATGCGCCGGTGATGATCGCCGCCGCGCACGAGATGAGTACGCCGATCTTCCCGCGGGAGGCCAGGTGCGGGTTGGAGCTGTTGGAGCCGAAGCCCCAAACCACGGCGCTGATGATCAGTGCCAGGACGGAGAGGATCAGTCCGATTGTCATTACCGCCCCGACCACGGTCCGGAGGGCAGCGATGCCGGGCAGCCCGGAGTCGTTCGGGGTGATGTTGATATCCGCAGGTAACACCGCGGTGATAGCGATGAGGGTGTCGAGGGCAGCAGACATGGGAGGGGCTCCTTCACGAGAACTGGTGAGCCACCAGGCGGTGGTCACCAGAACAGGTGCGGGACGCAAACGCGCTTAGAGTGTGTCGCCGAGGTTCAGCAGGAAGTTCATCCAGGCAACTCCCGCCCCAGCTAGGACGGCTCCGCCAAGAGCGACGAACACCCCGACCTTGCCTTTCGCAGCAGCCTGGAAATTGCCACTGGAAGAAGACACCGCCCAGACGATTCCTGAGATCACCATCATCAGTACGGCGATGATCAACGTGATGGTCAGGAGTGCACCGACTATGCCGATGAGGGTGCCGCGTCCGCCCACACTGTCGATGTTCGGGTAGACGTTCTCCGCCAAACGGATCAAAGGTAAGACGGGCGAGATGCGCATGGGGTTCTCCTGACGGGGCACGAGTGAGTCGGGTACTGGTCAGGTGCGCACGCTAATCGAGCCTCTGTCAGGCGGTGCAGCCCGGGCCGCCGCCGACGGGAGCGTCCAGGCCTTCGATGCCGCGTGCGGCGAGCCATGGTTCCGCGTCTATCGCAGGATGGTTCGCGCCGCCGGGGTGGACTTGGAAGTGCAGATGAGGGCCGGTGGAGTGGCCGGAGGAGCCAACGTCGCCAATGTGTTGACCCGCGATGATGCGTTGCCCAGCAGTGACGTGGATGCCGTGCTCCCACATGTGGATGTATCTCGTCGCGACTTTTTCACCGCCGATCGTGTGTTCGATGGTGATCTCTCCGGAGAACCCTTCGACCATGCCTGCGTAAGTGACGATCCCGTCTGCGAGGGCGAAGATCGCAGTCCCATCGGGGGCAGCCCAGTCGGTGCCGGAGTGCAGGCGGGCTTCGCCTGTGATCGGGTCGATTCGCGGGCCAAACGTTGAGGTCTGCACGTAGCTGCCGGTCGGTAGTGGGAACACCAGCCGGGACGTTTCTGGAATCGCGATGTCTCCAGGGACACCATTGCCTTTGCCTCCGCGGAGGGTGAGGGCGTCGAGGATGGTCCGGGCAACAGGTTCATAGTTTTGGTACCGGTCCGGGTAAGCGGAGACTTCTACCGCTTGGGCAGCCTCGCCTTTATCCATCTGCTGCCACCCTGGAATATCCAGAAGCCCTCGAGGGCTCGGATAGTTGGGGCCATCTGGTCCGCCGTAGAAGGCGCGAGCCTGGTACTTCGGATCCATGAGCTCGGCCACGGTTCCCCACCCGGATTGTGGGCGCATCTGGAACAGTCCGAGCGAGTCATGATCGGATCCGTTCCCGTCATTCGGAAAGTCCCCGGATTCGGGGTAGGTGCCGGTGTTGGCGAGCTGGCGCAACGTGGACTCGGTCAGTGCAGCCATGAGCGCGATCAGAACTCCTTCCCGCCCTACCCCGGGAATGTTCGATCCGGTGGTGATGATCGTGCCCGCGTGGGTGAGTTGCTGCTTGTTCAGCGTGAACGTGTGCCCGTCCTTCATCGTCACTTCCAGGGAGTCTGGGATCGGACCGAGGGTGATGCCGGAGGCGATGCAGTGCGCCTGATTGAGCACTGCAGGGTTGACCAACACACCGACCCCAAGGAGTCCAATCATTGGGGTGAGGAGCATCCCAATGAGGGCGAAGACGAGCAACTTTTTCATCAGAGCGCTCGCTTACCGGAGGGGGTTGTCGAGTTCGGACAGTCGCAAGAGATGGCAGCGATCGAACACCGGTTCACATGAGATGAAAATAGTGAACGCGACCGGATGCGCGGAAGTCACGGGCTCGTCGTACCAGACACCTTCGCGATGCCGGATGCCCTCGACGGTTAAGGCGTGGGTGCCCTCGACGATTTGCCCACCAGACGCTACGACTGCTTCCGTCCACAGGTCCGGAACGAACACCTGCTCAATCTGAATCTGCTGGGAGGTGCGATACTCCGCGAGGTCTCGCCACGTCGACGCTGAGGGGAAATAGTCATCGAGATCCGAGATGAGCCCTGGGGCTTCGGTGCCCGTGGGATCGGCGTCCGCAATCAGCACACCCCGGTGATCGGCCGGGGTGAGCAAGGTGAACGTGTCCCACTCGAACAGGGCGACCGTAACTGCCCGCGCGTACGCCTCCGGGTCATTCGTTTTCGGGAGCGAGGGAAGCCGGGCACCCAACTGGTCGTCTGCAGCGACAGTAGGTTCCGACGGCGCGGCGGGGCTTGTCGCAGGTGGGGTGCTTGCCTGTTGAGGGCCGGTGACGAGGCCGTAGATCCCGACGGCGGCGAGACACGTGATGACGAAGCCGGTGATGGTCAGGATGATGAGTAGTCGCTTCCTGCGATGCTGCTCAGAGTGTGGCGATGACATGGGCGCGGGCCTTCCTGCCAGGCGAAATGGGGTCACCCGGTAGGTGCGCGCCCCACCCGGAAGAGCGGTTCAGCGCGAGAGGCCGCGCTCGTTTCCGGTCACACCGCTGGGGTTGTTCTCCTCAGGAGTGAGGGTTGCTTCCCGCGCCGTGAGTGCTTCGGCGAGGGCAGCGAGTTGGTTCGGCGCGGCAACGATGTGGCGGTCAGGCTGCCACGCGATGTACCCGTTCTCGGCTTGAGCTTTCATCACGAGATGAATCACCTGTTCGGTGGAGGCTGCCGCGATCGTCAACCAGCCCGATGCATTGACTGCGTGTTCCTGCCCAGCCGTCCGGTCCCCGTTGTCCGTGGCAGCGAACTGGCCGTGTCCCTCGTGCCAGGCCGCCAATTGCTGCAGCGACTGCTGCACCCCTGACAAAGCATGGTGCAAGGAACCGAGCACCTCGTAAGTGTCGACGGGAGTCTCGAAGCTCCGGGTTGCGTAGGCAAGACCTCGAGCGGCTTCTCCGAGCTCGTCGGCGTCGACCTTCGGATCCTCAAACGTCGGCATCACGAGCCTCCTCCCGTAGTTCACGGGCACCGCGCGCGAAGTCGAGAAAACGGTGACTTTCGATGATGTAGCTCTCGACGAGTTCCCACTGGGCGTCATCGGCGTGCTTACCGAAGTCCTCCGGGTCGTAGCGGTCCCACCAGCCGTGCTCGCGGCGCAGCAGATCGACGAGCTTACGGATCGCGTGCTTTTCCCGTAGCAGCGGATCCACGTCCTTCCATCCGACCAGTGCAGGATCGGTCGCGGCCTTGTGGATCTCGGTCACCCGGGCCAGGGCGAGGCCCGATTCTTTCGCCGCTTCTGCAGGAGATGCGACGTCTTGCAGGGTGCGGAGCTCCGCCGCGGCAGCGGTGCGAGCCTGCTCGGGAGTGTCCGGATGTTCAGCCATACGGGTGAGACGGGCTACGTTCTGCCTGGTCTTCACTGCCTGGTATCGGCCATTGACCTTCCGGTCCTCGTTGATCTCCAACAGTGCTTCGGCCGCGTGTTGGCGCACATAGGGGTCTTCGGCGTCGTCGGCAGCGATCTGTTTGAGCTGGTTGATCTGTTCCAGCATTGTCCGTGAGTCCCTGCCGGTCACCGCTCGCGCAGCCTGCACCCGGGCTTTCCCTTCATTGGGTGAGCGCCACGGGGGTGCCGACTCGGCACCCCCGGCCACACCCTCTCTGGAGCCCGGGTTCTCGGTGAGTCGCTGCTCGCGGCTTGCCGCCCCGAACCGGGTGGCGGCCTCTCGTCGTTCGGCGTCTTCGGCATAGAGCGCTTTGAGTTCTTCATAGAGCTCCGCCTGCTCAAGCGGCCTGAGTGTCTTCTGAAGCGTCTGCTCGTCACGGATCGCGAGAACGTAGGAGAGCTTGTCGGAAACACCGGGAACTACCCAGACGGGGGTGACACGCATCCCGAGTTTCTCCATCGCCGCGACCCTGCGGTTCCCGGTGATAATCACGTACTCCTCGGTGACCGCGGGAGGGTTCAACACCCCGGTGCGTTGGATCGACGCACACAGCTCGTCCAGATCATCATCGAGGTCACGCCGGTACTGTGAGCCCCTTTTGAGTTGGTCGATCGAATGTTCCAGAATCAGATGTCCCCGAGTCACAACGACTGCCCTCCGTCCCGCCCGTCAGGCAGGCAAGCACTGCGCCGGGAGGTTTCGACGAGGTCTTCGTCGCGGAGGAGATCGGCGACGTCATCCCCGAGGAGCACACGGGCGAAGAGCCCGTACTGACCGGTCTTCCGCTTCCCGGTCTTGGTGCCGATGACCAGACGGACGAGCGCCGCCCATTCTTCAGGGGTGTACCCGAGGCGGATCGCGATGTGCCGTTCTTTCGACACGATCTCAACCGCAGATCCTCGCGAGGACAGCCCCGTAACACGGTGGGCGATGTAGTCCACCGCCTGCTCGACCGGGCGTGCGGGCCAGTCGGTGAGGACGAGGAACACGCAGGTGGCGCGGATGACCCGATCTGCCGAATGATCCTCGTCGCCGAGTTCTCTGGCGTAGAGGGAGTGGGCGTGCGGGTGGACATCGTAGAAGAACTCCTCGTAGTGGCCGGCGCGCATTGGCTCTTCGCGGGGGCGTTTCGAGGGTCTGCGCGCCTTGTCCTGGGAGGTCATGTTGCGGTCGGCGTGTACTTCGGCGGCGATGCCGAGCGCGACTGCCCGAGTGACCACCGCCCACGGGTCATCAGCGCGCAGCGTGGTTCGCTGCCTCATTGCGACGAACGCCTCATATGCGGCATCGGCCGGTTCTCGACGCCACGCTTTCGCAATCGGCGTGTACTTCTGAGTGGCGTAGAGCATCAGTTCTGCAGCGACCGGGCTCGTCGCCCACGCGTTGTGTTCGTTCAACTCCGTGAGCAGCTCACGGAGCCCTTCCCCGGTGGTGAAATCCGGGATCGATGGGTGGTTCTGGGATGAGTGGTGATGGTTCATAGCGACTCCCTCAAGAGAAAATTTCTGTCGGTGATGTGTAGGTACGATTCCCATCCCGCGAAACCTCGAAAGGGACCACAGCCCACAAATCGCATCCGCTGCGGGTATGCCTGCCGGGCCAGTTTTTGGCGCGGTGGCATGGGGAAAGCAGCAGACGTGCCCGGTGTCGGGGGTCTGTGATGGTGCCGGCCGGGGTGTGTGAACGGCCTGGACGGCAGAGGTTTTGGTTAGCGGGTCGGGGTGTCGTGCGGCACCTGGGTGGTGCCGGGACGAGGATCATTCATCGGCTCACCCCCGTTCTCCCGAGCGAACGCCGGAGCGTTGCCGTCTGGGTGATATCTGGGTCCAACTGGTCTTGCCGTTTGGCGAGTCGTTCCTGCAACTGGGCACGTCCGTCACGGACGCCTTCTAAGACAGCCTCATGGAGGCGGGTATTCAGGTCCGCGCCGCGGTCAACGATGGCCCCCGCCGTACGGGCGGCAAGATCGGTGGGTCGCACCCATTGCACTCCCGGACGTTGCGACGCCGGATCAACGTCGTGGAGGGAGAGCGTCGGGTCCCCGTGGGTCGCGAACTCGCTCGCCCGCCGCTCCGCCGCCGTCGCCGCAGTGGTCTGCGGGGTCGGATCGGCATCGGGGTGGCGTCGATCTGGGGCCGGGGTAATGAGGTTCATTGGGTCAGTCATGGGTGTCTCCGTTCTGTCGACGGTCAGGTGTGTTCAGCCAGCGGCCCACGGTCGTGGGATGCACACCGAGCTCGGTGGCGATCTGTCGCTTCGACACCCCGTCGGCGTTCAGCGTCAAAGCCCGCAACCGTGCGTCCTCTCGCGAAGCAGGAGCCGTGCCGTTTGGTGTGGAGTGTGGGACATGAGGCGTAGAAGTACGATCCGCCTCCGAAGGAACAGGCTTCGCAGTGGGCGTCACCGATTGGCGGCCTGTGGGTCTAGCTTCGTCGATCACGGCATGCTGCTTCGTGTCCATCGAAGCGACGACCGGGGTGGTGTTGCGGGTTAGTTCGACCGTGAGATGTGTCATCGCCAGCAGCACCAACGGTGGCACCGACGCGACCAACGCGGCTATGAGTGCCGGGACACGGGTATCAGCAGAGACGACAGCGTGGGTGATGTTGGCTGCGACCGACACTCCTGCCCCGGCAGCGAGGAGCAGCCAGGCGAATCGCCGCGCTGATGGTGTGGAGTTTCGCAAGGCGACGACGCTGACGGTGGCTTCCAGGATCACGCCGTCGACTATGAGCGGCCAGATCCATGCCTGCTCTGAGGGGATCCCGGAGAGCACAGCAAGGTCTTGAAGTGTGGTGAATGACAGCCAGAACGCGCCGAGCGCGAGAAGAATTGTCCCGGTTACGGCGAGGACAATCACAAACCGTGACACCCCAGAACCCGCAGGCGGCCCTGCCGTATCCGAGCCCGGCACACCGTCACTCCAAGTGGGGGTGCTAGGCGTTAGGGCGTGTGTGGTCATCGTCCGACCGGAGCCTTCACGATCAACGTGGATACAGTGCTTTCGCCAGGGTCGTAAGGGACTTGGGCACTGTGGTGCGCGGACCGGATCGTCGCCGCAATCTCCCGTGAGGCAAGGCCCGCCCGTGTTGCCGCCGGCCCCAGCACAGTAGTGGTGCGTAGTTCGGTCATGCCGGCCTCGGCGAGGCGGCAGGCCGCCCAGAACAAGCCCGCGTTTCGGTTGCCCTCCGGCAGGAGCGCTACCCAGTCGGCAATCCGTTCCACCGATTTGTCCTGCACCAACGAAGAGCCAGATGAGGATCGGGACGTCGGAATAGGCTGCGGAGTGAGGAAGTCTCGGATCGCCTCGGCGTCCACGGGGCTTGGTTTCTTGCCGAGAGCGATCACTTCGTAACCGCGGTCGCCACGGTCGGTGGTGACCGTGGAGGGCGGTGCGATGATGTATCCGCCCGTGCTCCGGAAATCGACATGTGTGTGTCCTCGCGACCACGATGGAGATGCTTGCGCCGGGTCTGCCGGGTAGTAGAGGTGGAGGCCACCCGAGGGTGAGCGGACCGCTTGCCCCCATCCATGGACCAGCCCACGTTTTTGCAGGCTGTGCAGGATTGGAAACCCGGTGCCCGCCGCGTGCACATCGACGTCTAGGACATCAACCAGGCTGCCGGTGGGGATGCCAATATTCGCGGTCGGAACCCGATCCCACCAGCGTGCGACTTGCCTCGGGTCGGTGCTGGCATCGTGGAACCCTCGCTTCGTGAGGGGTCGTTTTCCGCCGGGCACGCAGGGAAACACTGCCACCCCGGCGGTCGCGTATGCAGCCGCAGCGTCGGATAGGTTGGCAGGGAGGCGCATGGGCAGCGGCCAGGCGATGGGGTCGTTGATATTCATGTGCGCCTCCCTCGTGACACCGGTTCCAGACTCTTATGAATGTGGTGTCACCAATCCAGGTGCGGCAGCGCCACTGCTGCCCCCCACGGCAAGGTGTCACCCAGCGGTCAGCTACTCCGCGTCAAAGCATTCGTTCAGATCTCAACGCCTACCCGAGCCTTCGATCGTTTGGCCAGCATTTCGGGTAAAGATGCGCGGATTTGTATAGAACATGCGTCAAATCGTCAAGTCCACCGCACCACGCTGCCGCGATGGTCGAGTATGAATTTGCTACAAATGCCGCCCCGGATGACGGTCTGTGGATGGCGATTCGGGGTCCTCCGGGCCGGAGCCGAGGTGCTGTTCTCGGTCAGCGAGGAGGTCACCTAAGAGGACTCCACGCTCGAGTCTTGTCAACGGTACTTCGGAAGTTGCGTCACTGAAATTTGCAGGGGTCACCCCGGTGCGACCGGTGCGGAGAACCGCCGCGTTCACCTGCCGCAGTACCGCCGCTGCATCGTGCTGTTCGGTGTGCTGTTCGATGATGCGTGCGACCTCGTTCAGTGTGGCGCTGTCGTGCTCGACTGGAGGGAATGCCGCTGATGCTGTAGTCCCCTCACCGATCGGCATCCTGCCGACAACGACCCGAAACTCACCAGCGCCATCGAGTCCCTCCGCGTCATATACGCCCGGTGGAATCCAGTCATGAGCTTCTGATGCAGGCCCGGCATACAGCTCGCCTCGGTCTGGGTCTGCGGGGTCGGAGATGCGCACATCTGGGTCCGCAGCGAACAGCATCGCCTCCAACTGTTCCCGTTGCGTTCGGTCCAGCAGCGGTACCCCTTGCCCGGCCGTCTCCCGTTCCACGACCGTTCGGAGAGTTTGGATCGCGATCAGGTCCGCGGGAAGCCACTCCCGATGGAACTTTTCCGGCAGGAACATCGTCCGCGGTCCGCCCTCAGCAAGTAACCCCTGGAGGGCATGTTCTCGATGCTTAGCGAGGTCGGTGAACGCGGTGCGCCACTGCCCGTGATCCCACGCAAACCGCATATCCTCAAATTCGCCCTCGTACGCGGGCGCAACGGTGACGAGGTAATCCTCTTTCACCGGCTCCACGGGCAGCTGTTCTCGTTCGATGAGGTCGATGAGCCCATCACGAACACGCTCCGCTCGCTCCAGCTTCGTGAGCGTGTCTGGGAGTCGTGAGGCTTGGATTGCGAGTGAGAGGCATTCGTCGCGCCACTGTTCGTGTGCTTCATCGAAGCCTTCGGTGTCGGGTGCACCGTCGGGGAGGCTGAAATTGCTGGTGTGGGGTTCGGGCGGGAACATCTCGGCCACGATCTCCGGTATCCCGCTCTCCTCGAATGATTCCCACCCCGGCGACGGAATCACAACCTGGCGAGGTGTCGCTGCCGGAGTGCCGGTGACGGGGATCCACGAAGTGATGCTCGACACGTCACCGCCGAAGTCCTCCCCGAACACCCGATCCCCATCGGTGCGAATCGTCTCAGGTTCACCGGCAAGTTCTTCAACAAGTACCTCATTCACGATGTAGTCAGCTTCGGCCTGACTGCGCGCGAGGACATCGAACTCGATCACCACCCGGTGCGGGGTCAACGGATCAGGAACATATCCCAGCGGTGGCGTGACGTTGATATCAGACATGGCAAGTTTCTCCTTTATTTAGTGGCCCGACTATCTGCACGCGATGCGCACGTCAGGCGCGGGTCAACCGCAGGCAGTACTTCCGGGATAGGCGGCCCCACCGGTGTTGTCCAGCGGATCGGGTGAAGATGCGGCTCTGAGTATGAAACATGCGTCAAATCGTCATGTTCGCGGGCCTCACTGAGACCGAGTATCTCGACGTAGTGCCGGTGGGTCATAGGCTGTGCGCAGGGCCGGGATGCTGGCGTCGGGGGTCATCTGGAGCGTCCACACTCAGTGACTGCTCACGCGCCTGGAGCGCACTGTCCAGGTACCGGTTCACAACGGTACGGTTCGTGCCATCGGCCCCACCGGTCGTCGGGATCTGGTGGAACGAATACGACGGATACGGGGTTGCCTCCCGCAACGCCTCCAACCAGTCGTCGACGTCTTCGGGTAGGACCCAATCTTGCGGTGGCGGATTCGATTCCAGGAACTCCGTCGCACCCTCGTAGGCGGGTGAGTCGTCGATCATCTCGTGGATCATCACCGCCATGGTCCGTGCCAACGTCACCGGGTTTCGGTCGGCGATCACCGTTGGATCTTCCTCGGTGTCATCAGACCAGAGGATCACCCCGAGGAACAGATATGCGGGCACACTTCGTGGCGTCACGTTTGCTTCCAGGGAGGCTGGGGTGTTTGGTTCTTCATCAGGGAGGCCGGTGGCCATGATTGTTCCTTTCCATATGCTGGTGCGCCGCCCGTTGTTACGGGGCGGTATACCTGTCAGGTAGGCAACCAATCAGTGCATGCCGTTGTCGCTGGCGAGTTGTTGATGATCCGTTCCTTGGCGATCTAGTTGTGATGTCCAGGGACGTTTTTGAGTCGGTCGAAGGGTGTGCCGGCAATCGCAGAGTGGTGTCGGTGGTGGTTGTAGAAGTGGAGCCAGCCGGGCAGTGCCAGGCGTCGTTCGGCTTCTGAACCGTAAAACCTGGCATAGGCCCATCCGTCCCCGAGCGTGCGGTGGAATCTCTCGATCTTCCCGTTCGTCTGCGGCCGGTAGGGGCTTGTCCGCTTGTGTCGGATGCCGAGCCGAGCGCAGAAGTCTCTCCATGCGTGGGATCTGTAGGCCGACCCGTTGTCGGATAGGACTCGCTCGACGGTCACGCCTCGTTCGGCGAACCAGTCCACGGCGCGTTCGAGAACTCCCACCGCTGTGCTCGCCTGCTCGTCCGAGCAGATTTTTGCATATGCGACGCGGGAGTGGTCGTCGATGACTGTGTGAACGAACGCCGTTCCGGTGCGCGGCTTGTGGTCTTTTCCTCGTGGCAATCCCGGAGTCGCGAGCTTGTCCCGTGCGCCTTGCTGCCGACCTACGTAACGATGTCCACCGCCGTCGGGGATGTTGCCGAACTTCGTGACATCGACATGAATCTACAATCCCGGATAAGGATGCTCATATCGCCTCAAGGGCTCGCCAGTGACACTATCGATATGCGAGAGGCAGTTTACGACGCGGCAACGGACGAGGACCGCGTGAACAGTGGACGTCGAGAGGCCAAGTCGCGCAGCGATCTGGGCTGGCCCCAGTCGAAGCCGCCAGCACAGGTTGATGATCTTCTTCTTGACATGCTCGGGCGTCCTGCCTGGGATCCGGTGCGGCTTGCTGGAGCGATCCTGCATCCCAAACTCACCCTCTTCCTGGTAGCGACCGGCCCATTTCCGGGCCGTGATCGGGAGACCATGAACATCTTTGCGGCGATCGTGGCCGGATAGCCGTCTTCGATAATCAGACGGGCTAACCGGAGACGGGTACGAGGAGTGAGAAGCGCATTTGGATGATTCATCAATTGGCCTCCACCGCGGTCTTCGTGAGCGCGCGCCCTGTGAGAAGCATGATGACGAGAGCGATCGCTGTCAGCACCGAGGCGACCCAAATCGGCGCGATCAACCCCAGCCCGGTCGCGAGCCCGAACGCACCAAGCACCGGCCCCGCGGCAGCTCCGATGTTCAGCGCCGCGGTGGCGTATGAACCGCCCATCGTTGGCGCACCCGATGCTGCATACAGCACGCGCGTGATCAGAGTGCTGCCAACACCGAACGACAGAAAGCCCTGAATCAGGACGAGGACGATAAGCGCAACGGGATGGGACGCGACCACTGCCAACACGATCCAGCCTGTCAGCAATAGCGGTCCGCCGACTGCGAGCACGAGGCCAGGTCGTTGATCTGATAGGCGTCCTGCGATCGTGACGCCAAGGAACGATCCGATGCCGAACATCACCAGCACGATGGACACCCACCCATCAGTCAAGCCCGCGGTCTTGGTCACGACGGGTGCCAGGAAGGTGAATGCTGCAAAGGTCCCTCCGTTGATCAGCGCCCCGAGTGCCATGGCCAAGATGAGCCGCGGCGTCGCCAACTGGCTGAGCTCGACACGGAGCCTTGGTGAGGTCGCGCTAGTCGCGCTCCGACCAACGTTGTTCGCGACTCCACGAATGACTCCAACGGCCGCGGGAATACAGAGGATGGCGATCGCCCAGAACGTCGTTCGCCAACCCAGCGCTGTGCCGAGCAGTGCCCCGGCGGGGACGCCCACTACGGTTGCGATCGTCGTGCCGGAGAGCAGGATCGACAGTGCACGCCCCTTCTGATTCGCTGGTACGAGGGTTGTGGCCGTGCTCAGTGCTACGGCGAGGAATCCTGCGTTTGCGAGAGCGCTGAGCACCCTGGTGATGAGCAGGAGAGAGAACACGGGTGTCATCGCTCCGATGACGTGGCTTCCCGCGAAAACGATAAGGCAGACGATCAATGTGAGCCGCGGTGGCCAACGGCGAGCGAACGCCGCCATCACTGGTGCGCCGATGACCATACCGACCGCGAATGCAGAGGTCAGCAGGCCTGCAGTGCCGACCGAGACGTCAAGTTCGGTCGCGATCGCAGGGAGTAACCCCGCGAGCATAAATTCTGAAGTGCCCATGACGAAGACCGCCAGGGCAAGCATGTATAAAGCAAAAGGCATCGAGTACTCCGAGGTGTGAGATCAAGAGATGGTTCTTCTTGTCACCACGGCCAGCGCCCCGGGTACGCCAGACATACGCCCACAGAGATCGTGGGCGTTGTAACTAGTGGTTCAAGGGGCTGGCGGCGTGACCGACAACCCCTGACCTGTCTGATTCGGGACTCGACATACCCCAAACTCTACACGCCTTCAATGGCGAGCGGTCTGGACAGATACTTCTTGAATAGGCACGGGGTCATTGCGCGCGGGGGCAGAACAACGTCCCTGGACATCACCGGACTGACGAGAATGCCGGAGAGTCCGCCATGACCGCGGTCGTCTCGTGAGCAATCCGTCCGTCTCCGCGTAGCTAGCTGCAAGAATCGGGTTTGCCGCCCTCCAGTGATCTGGCGAGGACCGATGTGGCCGAATTGATGTTCAGCGGCCCAACCGAGATTGAATCAACGGCAAGTATGCCGGATCCTTCTCCACCGCCACCACTCGAAACCCAGCGCTGACTGCGGCCTCGATGGTGGTCCCGGATCCGGCGAACGGTTCCAACACGGTGCCGCCCGGCGGGGTGAGCAGGGTGATCAGCCAGCGCATGAGTCCGAGCGGTTTAACTGTCGAATGCGACACCCCGAACGCGCGGGGACGTTCGGCCTGTGAAGGCTTGTGTTCAAAACGGAAGATGGGGAATTTCCGTGACAGCGACTCGCCCTGCCACGTCCCCGTCAACACATCTAAAGAGTCCGCCTGGGACGCATCGAAAGCGACATTCGTCGGCCACCGGTCATCGGCAAACCGGGCTCCGTCAATGTTGATCCCGCCGACACCATGCGCGAGCACGTTCCGGACTGTGTTCTGCTCGGGTGGCTTGCGGGCGATGATGATCGGCTCGAACGCCGGACGCAACGCCGTGCCCCACCCCTCCCAGAGCTGTGCGTCTTCCGTCACGGGTGTGCCCTTCGAGAGCACCGTGCGCGTCGCACCGAGCACACCATCATGCTCGGTGGTCTGCACCGTACGGTCGGGACGGTGCGCACCGTGGTGTTTGTCGAGTGCGTGCGAAAGGTCCATCGACTTCGGCATCCCAGTGGTGTGCAGCCAGGCAATCTGATCCCGGATCTCAAACCCGGCGTCCTCGATGCCGCGCACCATCCTGTGCCATGTGCGTGCACCACCGAACACTGCAATGTGTGCGCCCGGCTTCAGCGCGTGCAATGCGCCGTGCGCCCAAGCGGTGCACCAGGCCTCGAATATCTCTGGCCCAGTCATTGCGCTGGTATCGAGGTGAGAGAGGGAGTCGCGGAACCCACTGGCGTCGTCCCAGGAGTGCCCGTTGAAGCTGAGCCCGTAGGGCGGGTCGGTGACCAGGGCATCGATACTCGCCGCCGTGAGGAGCGGGAGGAGCTGGACGGTATCGCCCTCGTAGAGCGTGACCTGGTCGTCGGCGTAGCTGGGTGCGGGTAAGTGCCCGGCGGGCATAGCCGGTGGCGGCGTGGGGTCGGGCATGGTGGAGCTCCCTGCTGTTCGGGGCATGTCCGCCGCTGTGTCGGCATGACAGGCTCACCCAGCAGGTACGGGGCCAACCGCAGAACGACGAGGCGACACAAGCCACGTGTCGCCTCGAGCCGAGAGCGCCGATTTCACCGCTTCGTGCCATCCGACGAGCCGATCGAGTTTCGCTGATTCCCAGTGCCTCAGATCTCCCACACACGATCGGCAATCAACGTGAAATCGCCGACCCGGCCACCACCATTCGCTACCTGGCGAAATTGGCGGAGGTGGTCCGGCCACATCCTCCCAATGCTGACAGCTTAAAATGTTGGGCCGGAAACCTGCCGAGTATCCCTGCGGCACAAGTCGGTAGATTTTACCATCTTGTATGCGAACCTGCTGTCATATGCTGATTGACATGGCACCGAAACCTGAGTTCACATCCGACGACTACGTGGATCCCAACGTTCCCGAAGACGAATTGCGCATCCGCTCCGACCATCCGCAGGTCCGAGACCTGTCTTACGACCGCAGTCGCATGCGCCAGCTAAATGACCTCTACAAAGACGCAATGTTCGACCCCGGTTGGGATCGAAATGATGCACTCGATCCCGATGACGAATCGACTTGGCAAACCGAGCGCCTCGAGCTTTACATCAAGGAACGTGCGCGCGGCAAAGGATACGTCTCTGACTTCATCTACAACAGTCGAGACTTACCCGTCACTGTTTATGGCATTCTGATCAATCGCGGCCGGGGGCTGGAGATTGCTGAGCTAGAACTCTTCCGAACCTCTTGGGGATACTTTGATGACTGGGGCGACTTCGTCGGCGAGGATGGCAACGACCAGCAGAAAGAACGCAGCGAACCTGAGCAGCTCATCACCAGCGATGTCTTGCGACGGATCCCACTTGGAAGAATCGTCGCAATGGCGCAGCAATCCCTGGCCCACGAGGCATGGCGCACCGATGGCCTCCAGGTTCTCATGGGACGGGATCGTGGACCCGACGAACTTACTTCCGAAGAAGTCAACGCCCTCGAGTCAGGCGCGCGTGCCGCCAAGCAGACCAAACGAGGACGCCCGCCACTTCCGGACAGCACCCTCACCGAGATTGCACACGCATATCTCGAAGAAGCACCTGCTGGAGTCGGTCTCCTCAAACGTCTCGCAGCACGCTTCGATCGTCCAGAGGCGACCGTCAGAGACTGGATCGCCTCTGCACGCCGCGAAGGGTTCCTCACTCCCGCGATTCCCGGAAAACGGGGCGCAGGTCCGGGACCTCGGCTCACCACGGATCAGACGCGACGTAGCCCGGGAGTGGACAATGCAGGTTGAAATGGACCCAGAGGAGACTGTCGCAAAGCTCTGGCAGGCGTGCGACCGTTGGACGGAACGTGCCGAGTGCTTCGAGAAGCTTGCGGATGCAGGGTTCCCTGACGGTTCACGACTACACCGAGATAATGCCAGCGCAACCGTCGGCGAGGACTCGCTCGCCGTATCGAGGTATGTCCAGGAGCGAGCGAGGAACGCTGCACGGATGCTGCGTGCACTACATCGGGATATCTTCAAGACTGAACCAGGGCGTTTCCACCTGGACGCGACGGTGCTGTACCCGCTGATGCGCGCTGCCATCGAGGATGCGACGACGATCGCTTGGCTTCAGGCTCCCGAGGATCGCAAGGAACGCCTCACCCGAGCGTTCCGTGCGCTATTCACCGACTCGCTCTATTTCACAGAGAACCACCTGCTTCTGGCTACTGCTGCACCTACCGTCGGCGCTGTGCCTGTGGAGATGGGTGAGGCACTTTCGGCGCACATCACTGCTGAGAGGACAGCAACACGGACACACTTCGAACGCCTCGCGGGCGAGTTGGGGCTCGACGTTTCCGAGTCGACGAGGAAGCTGACTACCAGCGCGCCGGTAAAGGTCCACTACGGCGATAACAGCGTGGAGTTTGCTACTTGGAAGTTTCTGAGCGACCTGAGCCACTTCTCTTTCATGATGTTGCGACACCTCGCGACCACACCGATCCCTGGCACACCGACACCTTTGCTCCATGCAACGATGCTCCAGTTCGCTCAGACAGTTAACCGAGTGTGCAGTGACGCAGCCGAGCGGATCGAACAGTCCGCATCCATCAGATAGAAACGACTCTTACAATGGCACATTCACTCCATTCGTCAATGACCCGCGCGCTAAAATGTCGGTTCGCGAAGCCCTGGGAACGCGAGACGGATAGGTTACGACCATGACGAAGCGGCGGTCCAGGACAAACCCTCAACTTGCCGAGGACAACGAGTGGCTACGCCGGCTAGATCGAATCTCGTTGGCCGTCGACGCCTGGCGGAAACGCGCCGAGAACCCGACGTCGCCTGAGCATGGAAGCTCGCTCGCGGCCGACTCCATGGAGGGGCTAAGTGTCGAGAACCCCATCTGGTACTCGATGTGCATCTCTTCCGAGCACCTAGATTTCGCAATCGACGCCATGCGTGCAACGAGCACGATGTATCCGACCGCCTATATGACCGTCGCGCGAACTGCGTTTGTCGCGGCCGTGAACGCGGTGTGGATGCTCGCACCGTCAGCGCGGCAAGAGCGTCGCGAGCGTGCGCTCAAGCTCCGTGCCGATGATCTTCGCGTTCAGGTGACATCTTTTCGCGATATGAAGATCCCGGACGGTAAACCCCAGGAAGCTCGCGCCGACCTCTTGGACCAGCTGCGTGAGCGGCAGGCCAGCCTGCAGTCGGTGGCGAAGTCACTCAGCATGACGGAAGATGTCACAAAGATCAGGTTCAATCAGACCAAGGCGATCGACTGGGTGGCTGAGCATATGCACGGCGTCGACGATGATCTCCTCATCGGTGCCACGCAATCCGTCTGGCGATCAGGCAGCGCGGCGGCTCACGCGCAGTACCACTTCGGCATTATGCGAGTCGACCGTAACGAGACGGTACGCGATGCTGGGGGCGGTTCGGTCGTGCGGCTCCGCGGCGATCTTGATAGCGACGTTGGCCCGGCCTTGGCAGCGGCAGCCATGACGCTGAGCGAAGCATTTCGGCTGTACGATCTCCGGCGCGTATCCCACGACCGCACTTGACTGTTGGCCGACCACGGAGGGCGTCGGGAGTTGCGGGTCTGCCACGGTGACGCAGACGTTTCTTGACTGAGGCTCAAGGTTGCGCGTAGTTCAAGGGAGCCGCGCGGGTATCGAATATAGTTCGTGACTTTCGTTGTGCTTGAAGCGCGCATAGGCGCGAGGGGCCACCCCGTATCTTTGCTTGAAGGCTCGCGATGCAACAGCAGGGTCGCTCCACCCGACGGCTGAAGCGATCTCTCCCACACCGAGTCTCGTGGTGGCAAGAAGCTCGGCCATTTGGTCTGTTCTCAGCTGACGAAGATATGCCGCCGGTGATATCCCAACCTGGGCACGAAATAGTCGGGCCAGTTGCGAGCCTGACAACGCGACCTCGCGGGCCAACACGTCAATCCGCCATGGACGCCCCAGATCGGCACGCATCAGTGCGATAGCCAGCGTCACCTCCCGACGCGGGGTTACCCCCGTAGCCATCGACACCTCGCTGAAATCCGATGGGATACCGTTCAGATGCCCCACCGCATGGAACACACTCGTTGCCATCGACAGCAGTGCGAAATCCCCGCCGTCACTATTACCCAGGCGCGCCAAGCGTCCAAGCGTTGGGGCAAGGTCACGCATCGCTGAGGCGGCCAGTTGCAACTGCTGGAGTTGTGGTTCGCATTTAAGCGCGCGGTGCAGATTGTGCACAAGGGGATGCGTAGCCGATAGCCATCGCATTTGATCGACCAGATACTCAGGATGGAAATAGAACGTCACCGTTCGTGCATGTCCGTCAGGGAATCCTCGACATTCGATACCTGCCGGAATCGTAAGAATGCTCCCCGATTCTAATAGCACCTCTCCCAAGGGTGAGGACACTCGCGCCCATCCCGAGATCGTGAACACAACCTTCACGGAGTCCACCACCACTGGCCCCGAATCGACATACGCAGTCTGTTCACGCACCGCCAGTGGGATCATGCCCGGATCGGGCATGATCCCCTCAGAAACGATTGTCATTGACCCTCGCTTCGGTGAAGACGACCTTCAGCTGATTGGTCGGCTGATGGACCTTCCAGTAGGCAGCACCGCACATCGCGCCTGAGCATGGAGAAGCAGCGTGCCCGATACTCGGACGCGGCACGGCACAATGAAGCGTTCTGCTTTGAGCCACGAGTGGTTCAAAGCAGAACTTCTCAGTCGTCATGTTCGACATAGCTAGGTGGTCAGTCGAAGTTCGGAAGTATCCGCACGATTCTCCATTTTGCGTGGATGATCTGTGTCATGACGCGGTCACTTCTGCGTCGCTTGATACAGCTATCCGGATTCGGGAGGCTAGGAGGCCCGCGGCAACGAGTCCGATGATCGCCAAGATGCTGGCGACAAAGTACGGAGTATTCCCAGAAAATGCTGGCGCAAACCCGATCCCGAGATAGATTGCTATCCCGGTTGAACCGCCTAGCTGGTCAGCAGCTCTTTGCACTCCGGAAGCGATGCCTGCATCCTGTTCAGTGACACCAGTAACAGAGACATATTGAAGCCCGACGAGACCGAAGCCCATGCCTGCTGCGATCAGGATCATGGCAGGGATCATTGCGGGTGCCGGTGCGTGCAAATGGACGACTAGGGCAATTGATGCCATGGCCAGTGCTGTGAATACAAGGCCAGCAAGGATGCACACGCGAGCACCCCAACGGCCAAGCAAGCGCGGCACGTATGTCACCGCAACTACCAGTGACACAGCCAATGGGACGAGCATGAGCCCTGTGGCGAGCGGGCTCAGGCCCAGACGATCCTGAAGGTAGAACGTGAAGAGCAAGAATGATGTCGACAATGCAGCGCTCAACAGCGCAGTTGACGCGTTTGCCAGTGTTCTCGCACGGTGTCGGAAGAAGCTAATCGGAACCATAGGGTTCGCGGCTTTTCGTTCGAACACGACGAAAAGTGTGCCGCATATGAACGACGCCAGAATCGCGAGGATCCAGATCATCGGATAGCGGCTTGACCCCGCTTCGACGATGCCGAAAACAAAAAGGAGGGGTGTAACCGTGAGCAAGACCGCACCGCGCAGGTCGAGCGGAACGCGTTCAAGTGAGCGTCCGGGCGGAACGAGGAAACTTGTAGCGACGAGAACAATGGCGACAAATGGAATAGCTACCAAGAAGATCGATCGCCATCCCAAGAACTCTGTGATGATTCCGGAAAGTACGAACCCGAGCACCAAGCCACAGCTGGCGACAGCAGCCCATACGCCCAGCGCGCGTGAACGCGGAGTCCCCTCGGGGAACAGCATGACAATAATGGCCATTGCCGCGGGCAGAGCGAGCGCTTCGCCAACGCCTTGAAGAAGTCTCGCCGCAACAAGGATAGGAAATGACCATGCTGTTCCCGCGAGCAGTGAGGCTGCACCGAAAATTGCAGTCCCAGCAAGGAGGATGCGCCGCCGCCCAAACATGTCACCAAGACGACCGCCGAGCATCAGAAGGCCACCACCAGCGATTGTGTACGCGACCACGACCCAGGTGAGCTGACGCTCGCTAGCGCCGAACTCCGCTCCGATCGAGGGCAATGCGACATTAACAACAGTCACATCGATAGCGATAAAAAACTGCAGCATCGCAAGGCAGACCAAGGTCAGCCAAGCGCGCACCGATGAGTCACTTCGGCGCGAAGAAAAAGTATGAAAAGACACTAAAGGCTCCGTTGTTCGAGAATGAACCCCGGGCAGCACAAAACGCCGCTCCGGGTAGATCACGAAGCGTCGGAAACGTTAAAAGAAGGAACGCTCCGCCGCTAGCGGAGCGTCTTCGTTACTGCGACAGCAGTCGCACCTGAAGGACTTGACATACCAGCCACCATACCGGCTGTCTGACCTTCTGTCACAGCAAATCTCGGTGCTGCGTAGCCGCGCAAGCGTTGGAGCTGAAAGTAGCGGAATCTACAACGTCCACGTGTTGCACACCACCGGCCCCACTCATCAGCACATTCGATTCTGCGTGCACGAAGAACAACCTCATAAAATTCGTGCGTTCAATGTGATGGCAGTGCAGGCCGTCTTGTTTCGAGTCGATGGTGGTTCGAAAAAGACGGCCTGCGCCGACTTTGAAATCATGTCGTCTAAGGAACGTCCAGGAGGTACTTCTTCTCGCTTTCACGCATGCGTCCAGCCAGCATCGCGATTAGAGCCAAGGATGGTGGGATGGTCCCCGCGATCACGAAGATCACCGGGATAGGTACTAGCAGTGAAAGTGGCCCTGCGATGGCGATCGAGATGGGCATGAACGCGATTGACACGAAGAAGTCGAGACTGGCGACTCGGCCGATCATGTCGAGCGGCACCAATCGTTGTAATAGCGTTCCCCAGATGACTACGCCCGCTCCAGTAAGCGCTCCCACAATGAACAACGCTGTCAGCATCAGAATCAAATTATCGGCAATGCCGATCACCACGAGCGGAAGTGTGCCACCGCCCCAACATACGATCATGAATGTTAGATAGCGACGAGGGAGTCTCAGAGACGAGACCACCAACGAGCCGATCGCCCCGCCGATGCCGTATGCGGCTAGAAGGAAACCGAAAGTGGCTTCGGCGTCCTCGAACCGCGCACGGGTGAGGAAAGGTAGGAGTACTTCGATGGGGCCTTGAATGATGAGTGCGAGCGAGCACCCGAAGATCAGCGTCCAGAGGAGCCAGCGCGTGTCCATCACATACTTCACTCCCGCCCGGAGGTCTCCCCAGACGCTGGGACGTTCCACCGGTAGCACGGGCTTGGTCACTTCCTGACGTCGACTCAGGAACAAAGTGATGACGAAAGCGACCACATACGATGCCGCGACAACGGCTGCCCCGACGGCAGGGAAGAACAGACCGACGACCATTCCTCCCAGTGCAGGCCCGAGACCCTGCCCCATCGACGGACGAAGAGCACCTTCGAGCCCATTCGCGGCAAGTAGTTCTTCTGGCGGAAGCACCTGGGGCAAATATGCACTGTAGGCCGGATAGAAGAATGCGCTCCCAGCACCCATCGCAAAAGATGCAGCGCCGACATGCCACAACTCGATAGCCCCGCTGAACGACAAAACTGCCGCCGCCGTCATCACAGCGGCGGTGCACCCCTGCACGATGATAATGATGTGCCGCTTGGAGAACCTGTCGGCGACCACGCCCCCCAAGATCGCGAAGGCAAACAGACCAAGACTCATCCCTGTTGCCACTGCCGAGAGCGCAAGCGGACTGTCGTCAAGTGCAAGCACTTGAAAAACCATAACGACCGTCCACATACCGGTGCCGAAGACCTGAATTCCAACTGCGCCGAACAACAGACGATAGTCCCGGGAAGCCAACGGGCGAAGGGCGCGTATACGAATAGGATTCTTTGCGATCATGCCAGCACGTCGCCTTCGGCCCTGGCGGTCAGCTGAAGTTGTGGCCAGCTGGCGACATCGCGTAGGAGTTGCCGGTCATGACTTGACAACACAACAGCGGCTTGAGTTGCCCCGAGCGCAATGGTGAGTTCGTCGACAAGAGTGAAGGAGAGGTGGTTGGTGGGTTCGTCCAGGAGCAGCAGATGAGGGCGTTTCGAGAGCACGAGCGCGAGGTCGAGACGGCGCTGTTGACCCATCGACAGTTCGCCCACACGCTTGCCGGTTTCGCGGGGCCGCAAGAGGCCAAGCTGCGAGAGGCTGACCACTTCCGATTGCAACAGCACTCCTGCAGAGACGAGTGCACCGATATGCGCGGCATAGACTTCGCTCGCCCGCCGGTCCAAAGGTAGTGCGGATTCTTGATGCAGAAACCCTATGCGGGTGCTGCCCGGCCTCTGAATGGTTCCCGTGTCCTGCACAAGCTCGCCGCTGACCACACGAAGCAGCGTCGATTTTCCTGCCCCGTTCGGGCCAGTGACAACGAGTCGGCCACGGTGCGACAGCGTAAACGACACCGACGTTGCCAACCGACCGGCCACACTAACGTTATCGACGCTAAGGAGAGCAGCTCCGGTTCGAGTTGGAAGGTCGGGGAATCGGAACAGCTGCGGTGGCTCAGGCACTGTCACCGGGTGTGCTTCGAGCGCTTCCCGTCGACGATGCACGTTCTGAACGTGTCCACCTGCTCGCGTGGCTCGGCCGTGCTTGTTGGTTCCCTTCTCAGGTCGCCACCCAGAGATGAGTCTGTTTTGCGCGGCGCTGAGACTTTCTTGCAGCCGTGTATGCTCCGCCTGCTGACGCTCGTAATCCTGTTCCCAACGTTCTCTTTCGCTCAGACGCCCCTCCTGATAGCCGGCATACCCGCTGCCGTAGATGCGTGGACGATTATCGGGTGCTGGGTCGAGATCGATGATGGTCTCAGCGATGTCAGACAGCAAGGCTCGATCGTGGCTGACGATAATCACGCCACCACTGCGTGCTCGGAGCTGCGCGGTCAAGAATTCCAGTCCACTTCGGTCGAGATGGTTGGTGGGCTCGTCGAGCAACAGGAAGTCGTCCTCACTGCCAAGGAGACACGCCAACCTCACCCGATACCGTTGCCCCACAGAGAGGTCAGCAAGCAGTCTGGTCATGTCTGTTTCTGCGTCGAGCGCTTCGAGGGCGATCTGCACGCGGCGTTCGGCGTCCCAAGCCTGGATCGCTCCGGCAAACTCCAACGCAGCCGCATATTCCTCTGCAGCTCCTTCTCTGTCATCGGCAAGAGCACTAGCGGCGGCATCAAGCGCCAAGACGGCAGCGCGAGGCACTGCCATCGCCTCCGCAACGGCTTGCCCCACCGTCCGACTGTCAGTGGCGGTCATTTCCTGTTCTGCGAGGCCAAGAGTGCCTGTGCGCTGGACACTTCCGCTATCGGGTGAAAGCACACCAGCGAGCACATAAAGGAGAGTCGACTTTCCACGTCCGTTTTCGCCAACAATTGCGATACGTGATTGGGCCGTAACGGTGAGATCGACGTGATTGAGGACAGGTGTGGCTCCACGCATGAGAGACACATCAGCGAGGGTGAGTTGCGCGCGATGGCGCGCCGGATGTACATAGGTATGGGTAAGCATTCGAATCCTTCGAAACGACGCACCACGAGCTTGAAAGCAAACGGGCACGCAAATGACGGCGACCCCGAAGGGTCAGAAAAAGTGGCCGCCGCCTACTCGGAGCTACTCAACGAGCGCGGTGGGCCTACTTAGCCGTCACAGGAAATATAAATGCATAAGGTCAAGCGTACCGTACGATATCGCGTGCTTCCAGTTGGGGCGTCCGTCGTGCTTCGTCGCCACAAGGCTTGATCAACGTGACACAACCCAATTCCTGCATACGTGGGCGATTCAAAAAACACTTTGGCCGCAGGTGAACGAACCAATATCAGCTGGAACTCGTCGATGTGTCGGCATACCTTCCGTGTGTGACGGTGTCAATCAGAGTTATGGCGGCCGGTGCTGGGTACCGGTACCTACTGAACTCCGTCGTAACCGGTGACGGTGATCGCGATGCTGCTTCGTCCCTAACGAGGTATTACCTCGAATCCGGAACACCACCGGGCAAATGGATCGGATCCGGCATCGGAGGCCTACCTGGCGGAGTCCAACCAGGCAGCGAAGTGCATGAGACTCAGTTGCGTCGGTTGATGGGGTTCGGTCAGGACCCGAACACCGGTGAACAGCTTGGACGTCCCTACCGGAAGTTCGCCACTGCAACGGAGCGTGTCGAGCGTCGTCTCAATCGCCTTACGGTGAATCTCTCTCCAGACGAAGTCGCAGCTCAAATGGTGCTGATCGAGGCTGAGGAAGCGGCGAAGCCGACAGGTGCTCCGGTTGCCGGGTTCGATCTCACCTTCTCCGTTCCCAAATCAGTTTCAACATTGTGGGCAGTCGCCGACGGAGGAACACAGACCCTCATCGCCCGCGCTCACCACGCAGCAATCCAAGACGTGCTCGGGCTGCTCGAACGAGAGGTCGCAGCGACTCGCGTTGGTGCGGCCGGGCCGCGGGGTGCGGTCGCACAGGCCGAGATTCGTGGAGTGATCGCTACCGCCTACGATCACTACGATTCCCGCGCCTCCGATCCACAACTGCACACGCATGTAGTGGTCGCGAACCGTGTCCAGACGGTGCGGGACGGGAAGTGGCGCACACTGGACTCTCGAGCTCTTCACGGGGCGATAACTGGATTATCGGAGCACTACAACGCCGTCCTTACCGATCACCTCGCTGTACTACTTGGCGTTGAATGGGAGGCGCGTGAGCGTGGCGCGGGCAGGTCGACGGCGTGGGAGATCGCTGGGGTCCCACAGAACCTGATGGATGAGTTCTCATCCCGCACCCGAGACATCGAACTCGTCAAGGACCGGCTGGTCGCGGAATACCTCGCCAAGCATGGCCGTCAGCCGTCGGCAAAGTTGTTGTGGCAGTTCCGACAGCAAGCCACTCTCGCTACGAGGCCGCCGAAGGAAACGCACTCGCTGCGTGCGCTGACCCAGGATTGGCGTGACCGGGCCACCCGAGTTTTGGGCGAGGACGCGCCGACGTGGGCATCCGCATTGGTTGCAGGCAGCGTACGAGAACCGTTGCTACGGGCCGACGATATTCCGCTGGATGACCTCCGTCTGGTCGCTGAAGCTGTGGTGGAGCGGGTGGGTGATCGTCGGGCGACGTGGAAGCGCTGGAATCTGCATGCCGAGGCCGTGCGGCAGACGATGGGGCTGCGGTACGCCTCAACTGCGGACCGGGACGCTATCACCGGGCTCATTGTGGATGCGGCCGAGCAAGCATCATTGCGGTTGACGCCGCCAGAGCTTGCGTCGAGCCCGCCCGTTTTTCAGCGAGGCGACGGCACGAGCGTGTTCCATCCGAAAGCCTCGACGGTGTACTCCTCCGAGCAGGTCCTGGCCGCTGAGTACCGGCTCCTCGCCGCCTCGAATACGCGCTCCGCGCCTACCGTTTCACTATCCCTGATAGAGCAGGCAGCACGTTCAAAGAGCGGTAGTGGCCCTGTGTTGTCTGCGGATCAGGAACGCGCGATTGCGAAGATCGGGGTCTCTGGCCGGGTGCTCGACGTCCTCGTAGGCCCAGCAGGAACCGGGAAAACGACCACTATGAGTGCTCTCCGCAGGGCGTGGGAGAAGGACCACGGTGCCGGGTCGGTGGTCGGCTTGGCTCCGTCCGCGGCCGCAGCGGATGTACTCGCCCAGGACCTCGGCATCAGTACCGAGAACACCGCAAAATGGTTGCACGAGCACCGCCGCGGCACCTGGAACCTCACCACTGGTCAGCTGGTGATCATCGATGAAGCCTCCCTCGCGGGGACCCTCGCGTTGGACACGCTCACCGCCCACGCCGCCGACGTGGGCGCGAAGGTACTGCTGGTGGGTGATTGGGCTCAGCTGGCCGCGGTCGACGCGGGTGGGGCATTCGGGATGCTCGTCCGGGATCGTGGCGATGCGCCGGAGCTGTTGGATGTGCGCCGCTTCCGCAACGACTGGGAGAAGCACGCCTCCCTCCAGCTGCGTCTCGGAAACACTGATGTCATCGACACCTACCTCGAGCGTGACCGCGTCACCCCGGGAACCTATGAGGACATCCTCGACGCCGCGTACCAAGCCTGGCTCGCTGACCAAGTTGCGGGGAAAACGTCGGTGCTGATCGCGGAGACCCTCGACACGGTATCCGAGTTGAATACGCGTGCCCGCACCGACCGTATTCTCGCAGGCGAAGTCGCGCTGGAAGGGGTGAAGTTGCATGACGGGAACGAAGCTTCTCGTGGTGATCTAATCATCACTCGCCGAAACGACAGGCGTTTGCCGCTCGGCAGGGGGTGGGTGAAGAACGGCGACCGGTGGGAGGTTGTCCGTGCGTGCAACGACGGCTCCCTCGCTGTGAGGCGGGCGCACTCGAAATGGCGGACCACGATCACACTCCCGGCCACGTATGTCGCCGAGCACGTTGAGCTCGGGTATGCGATCACTGCCCACCGTGCTCAAGGCTCCACCGTCGACACCGCGCACGCGATCGTGCATTCACCAGAGGTAACCCGTGAATCGCTCTACGTCGCGATGACCCGTGGCCGGGAGTCCAACCGCGTCTACGTCGCCACCGATCAGCATCACCTTGAGGAGCATCAGCACCGAGACGATCTGGAGATGAGCGCACGGAGCATCCTCTACGGCATCCTCCAACATGTCGGTGCCGAACAGTCCGCGCACGACACCATCACGACTGAGCAAGAGGCATGGGGTTCACTCGCGCAGCTCGCCGCCGAATACGAAACCATCGCTGGGGAAGCCCAACAATCCCGCTGGGTCACCCTCCTTGAAACCTCTGGTCTGGAATCCGAGGTCATTGATGACCTGGTCGAGACAGACTCGTTCGGGATTCTTACCACCGAACTGCGCCGCCTCGAGGCCGACGGGCACAACATCGAAGCCCTCCTCCCACGAGTGGTCCGCGCAGGCAACCTCACTGACGTGGATGATCTCGGTTCCCTGCTCCGATATCGGATCCAGAAAGTCACCGCGAGCTACCCGCCCGCACCGCGGCAGGCTCCCGGGCTGATCGTCGGCCTTGTCCCACGGGCCACTGGCATCACCGACCCCGTGATGCGGCAGGCCCTTGAAGAACGGGAACATCTCATGCAGAACCGGCTCGATGCACTCACCCAAGAGGTTCTCGAACACTCCGCGCCGTGGGTCGACGTTCTCGACGTCGCCGACCCAGTGGCGCGGGGGCGCGGGGTCGAAGCGGTGGTCGCATATCGAGACCGGTGGGGCATCATCGCCGCCAGTCCTCTCGGGGCAGTCCCAGTCGATGATGCGCAACGCATCGACTATGAACGCACCCGCGCACGCATCTACGGACTAGGAAATTCCGACCAGGCAGCTGGTACGTCCATCATCCGCGAGCAGGACGGACGCACCCTCGGCTGACTCGTAAGCCGCGCCTCGTCACCTCGCCTTCGCCAGCTGCGTCCCGTGGTTTACACGGTCGCCTGGCACGCACACCGCAACGGCAGGTGAACAGACGACGGTGGGGCTACGTCACCCAATGACGCAGCCCCACCGTATCTCCTTTCGGGTGCGAGTTATCCCTTCGTCAGGTCGTCGAGATCCGCTACGAGATCTTCATCGCGGACATATCCGGTGCGTTCCCGATACAGGGCGAGACGGCGGCCGAACCAGAGCGTTGCACCGGTCGCGAGAAGCACCAATGCGGTGATGATCCCGGCCCAGGTCCATCCGGCCCCGGTGACGGCCAGCGACGGTGGTCCGGGCGGTGTGACGGGCTTCTCGACCACCTTCGTGGTCTCACCCTCCGCACCGCACTCGCCGCGATGCAGCTGCTCACCGTCTGGGCTGTAGAGCGTCTCGACCCAGAAGTACGTCCCTGCCCGGTCGAACACCAACTCCGCAGAGGTATATTCGCCGGGACCAGTGACGGTGATCAGCTGATCGTGCGTGTCGAACACCAGAGTGTCCGCCTCACACTCTGCCTTACTGCCGGTTTGCAGGTAGGCCTGGAACGCGAGGACCGTGCCTTCCGGGACGGTCCCTTCCACGATGGCGACATCATGCGCCGGATCACCGAGTGTCGCCTCGGGCACCGCGCGCGTGGTCACTCGGAGATCGGTCGGACGCTCGTGAACGAGGGTGGTTTCCCCAGGAGCACCGATGAACCCTTCCGCGAGTACCTCACCGTCCGGGCCGTGCAGGGTTTCGACCCAGAACACCAGCCCTGCCGCATCCACTGTCGTGGTGCCGGACTCGTACTCGCCAGGCCCCTCGACGGGGATCTCCTCGGAGATGAAGAACGGCTCCAGCTCCTCATCTATGGCGGGTTGCTCCGGGTAGGGGCCGTAAGCGCGGAACACGAGGTACGCGCCTTCGGGTAGATCCCCAGCAACGATGGCAGTGTCGCTGATCGGTTCGCTAACGAACGCTTCCGGTGTCGCCTTTGTCGTCACCGATACCTCCACACTTGGTGCGGGAGGCTGGGGTACGTAGAAGCGTTCGAGGATGTCCGCCGGTGAGGACCGGAACGGCTGCACCCGGTCATCTCCTGCGAAGTCCGAGACGATCACGTAGTAGCCAGGCTGCGTGGGGCGGATCTGGTCCGCGTCCGTGTAGCCGAGCTTGTAGATGCCGTTTCGTGCCGGAGTCGTCAGTGCCGTCAACGTCGGAGCCTCGTCGAGGATCAGATCATCGGTGAGCACTGTGTCGGTGGCGAAGGGGCCATAGACGGTGTGGGTGATGAGATCGAGGTCGCCGCCCCAGTAACCGTCACCGGTGAAGTCGCCATGGTTGTCGGGAAACCCGGCCACTTGGATCGTGTCGAATGCGCGCCCGTTCGGGTGCACGTTGTACTCCCGCACCTCCGACGTCACACTGACCGGCCACCGCACACTGGTCGATTCCAGCGGAATACCGTAGTTATCCGCCCAATCCTCCGCGATGTAATCCCGGTACTCATCGGGCTGGCTGGCCAGGCGCATCTCCCACACCCAGGTCACAAATCCCGCATTCGGGTGCGCCACCGGAGGCGACGTGTATGTCCCTGGGCCGGTCGCGGTGACCTGCACGTGTCCGATCGGTGTTGCGTCGCTGGGCACTCCGGCCTGCTCAAGCGGCGGCAGGGTTCCCGGCACCTGATACGCGATGCCGTCGAAAATCACGGGGATGGGTTCCCCGTCGATGCGCAGCCAGACTCCGTTGGTCGACGACACGGTGATCGTGTCCGTCACCGCATCCCCAGGCAGCGCGAGCCTGGCATCGGTCTGTGAGACGGCTTCAGGTTGGAACGGGGACACATGGGTTTCGGCGACCCGCCCAAACCAGTCGGTGAACGACCCGCGAATGTACTTCCCGTTCTCGCCCTGCGCAGCCTGGTCGATGCCCCACACCCAGGTGTAGAAACCTGACTCACCTGCAGTCAAGGACCCTGACGATGCATATTCGCCCGGCCCCTGATTCAGTAGCAGCGTCTCGGTGCCCACCACGGGTGCGCCGTCTGGTGCGGTCTCGGCTTCGACCGGCTGCTCATCGAACGGCCCATAGAGGGTGCCGTTTGCGGTCAGTTCCACCGGGTGCCCGTCGATGACGATCCAGTGGCCGGTACCGACCGTGGAGACGGTGAGGAGATCGACGAAGCTGTCACCCTCGGCGACATATTTGGAGGCGACCTGAGTGCCGATGACCGGCTGGAAATCCAGTGCGATCCACGGCGACTGCGCGGTAGCGGTCACCGCGGCCGGAGTCCCGTTCGCGAGCAGCCGCTGTTGCCCGGGCGTCTCATACAAGTTCACCCGCGCCCCGAGTCCAGCCGCACTGTACGACGCAGACGCGGACACCCGATACTCCGGAACGCCAGGGGTAGGCTTCCCGACGATCGGGTACGTGCCGGTGGTTAGCGCTTTCGAGGTCGTGCCGTCGGTGAAGGTCGCATCCGTGAGCACCACGTTCCCATTCAAGACGGTCGGTGACACAGTGACGGTGAGGGTGCCGTTGTACTGATCGGCCATCGTGACCGCCACATCAACCGATGGGTTCACCGCATGATTCGCGTTCGCTTCCGCGCGCATGGTCGCGAGGTTCCCAAGCACCGTGGCACGGTTTGCCACAGGAACGCGGCCGATATACCAAGAATCACCGCTCATCCCATGCGAGTTGTACGTGACGGGGTCAGCTTCTGCCCACACATACATCTGCACAGCCGCAGTGATGTCGGGGTTCGTGGAATCGCCCCATTTGGAGAGCACATAGTTCAGCTTCGCCAACGTCGTCGAGGAAAGCTGCTGCCCGGTGTGACTGACCAGTTCGGTGACTGTAGTCGGCCCCGTCGTCATATTCCACGGCGCGGGTGCTCCCGCATCCATGCAGTAGACCTGCCGGCCATCGGACTCAGCGATAAACGCACCGACCGTGCCGGTGGTATTCAGATCGCCATACCCAGGACCGAGTGATGCCGCCGACGCGGGACCGGCGGCGATGATGCCTCCGGTGACGAGCACCGCGGTCGCTGCGAGCAATGACCCGAACTGTCGTAGCCGCTGCCTAAACCGTGCTCGTGGCCGCTCGGGCAGATCGCCCGGGCCTCGGAGCGTCGGGGGTGATTGAGATCGCATTCCATACCTCTTTCTGCACCACACCAGGTGGTTGCCTCCTTGTGAGACGGCAGCAACCCCAGACCGGGGGTGCCACCAGCAGACAGGTACGACACCGCAAAGCTCGACACCGGTTGCCCGGTCGACCAGCCCTACCGGGAACCCCGCTATTCGCGTAGAATCGAGGTAGGCAGGACAAACCACACGCCGAGACGAACTGAAAGGTTCAGCAACGCAGACCGCCCAGAGGATCGGGCACTCACCCACACAGGACCAGCCGGCCACCTGATATTCCGTGTGCGAAAGTGAGACCCAGATCATGCTCCTGACCCGACTGTGGAACGCCAGCATCCGCACCCGTAGATTCCTGCGCCGGTGGATGCCGACAAACATCCTCCTCGACAAAATCCGCACCCGACGCGGCCTGAAATGGGGTATCCCCGCGATGCTCCTCGGCGGTATCTACCTCTTCGCCGCCGCCTACTGCACCACCCTCATCGATCACGGCTGGAGCGAATGGCTCTACTTGGTGTTCTTCCTGCTGCTGTGGAACGGCCTCAAGTTGCTCCTCATGGGACCAGTCAGCCTCGTCCTCCTGGCTCGTGTCCGCTTCCAAGAAGCACGCGCCCGCAGTCACAGTAAGCGAGCTGCGGCAGCATGGGAAGTGGCACCCGTCAGCAACTAACTGGCCTGCCGGTCCGCCAGTCCGCCGGACCGGCGCTACGCGTTTGTGATGTGCAAACGGATTTTTAGAGGGCTCCTCGCCAGCAGGCTCCACAGAGTCAGGGACGACCAAGTCGAGATGCCCAGCGTCGATGAGGTACTCGTGGCCTGGATCGGGGCGGAAGTATCACCGAAAGCGGTGTCTACGAGGCCGGAGAACAATAACCCAATCGAGTTTGCGGTCGCCACGCTAGGCAGAGTCATACTCGGGCCCAAAAACCTGAGTCAACCAAACCCGCAGCACGCCCGAATGCCGCTGCTAGCGTGTCGGTGGCCGCTACGCAGCAGGCGTCTGGTTTGATTGGGTAGAGGCTATTGACGACGACGGCGTCGTGTGTAACAGAGAGTAATAGATGACGAGATCTACGACGCGAATGCAGGACGCAGTTCGCATCCTGATGCTCATCGACAAGGCAGCGGAACCCATCGACGGAGCTGCTCTCGCTGCCTCGGACCCGCCGCTCGCAACCGCAGTCGGAGTCGTGCGAACCCAGGTCCGACTCCAGAAACTCGATTTCTGGGTCCGAAACCCCGACTACCTCGCCAACGAACTCCTCAACGACTACGAAGACGGCGATAAGGACCCCACACTCCTCCAAATAGCGGGCGAAATCCTTGACAGCGAAGAGCCTGAACTCCGCCGCTACCCGATGCTCCGTTATTTGTTCGGCGCGTACGAGGACCTGGAAGACGCCCTCTCGATCCTCCGCCAGGCCGACCTTGTTATCCGCCGGAAAAAAGGCCGCCCGGGCAACATAACGCGCACTGACTACTACCTCACCCAAGCCGGAGAGGCTCTGGCTGCCCAAATCCGCCAGGAATACCCCGAACTCGCCTGGTACTCCACCCGAGCAACACTCGTAGTACTCCTGGCCGACGGACAAGGTGCCACCACCCTCAAAGATCGCCAATACCTCATTGATGAGTACATCAAGACCCCACACGGCGTTCGCATCCCCAGCATCACCGGCCGAGCTCGCCGCCGGATAGCAGATATCAGAGCCAACCTAGAAGGACAGCAGCCATGAGCGTCCCTACCCAAGACGAACTGAGGGCCTTGATTGCGGAGAAGTCCGACCTCCCCATCACAAAAGTCGATGAAGTTCTCACCGGGCAAGGCGTCTCGCTCGTCCCGGTGCCGCCCGTCAGCCGCTCAATTGACATCAGCCGACTCCAATTCAGCGGAACCCGAACGAATACCCAGTGGGATGGCCCGTTCGATGAGACATTTGAATTCCCATACGGCGTCACCGCGCTCATCACGAGCGAGAACCTCCGCGGCAAGTCTTCCGTGCTGGAATTGGTCACCTGGGCCTTGCGTGGCAAACCCAGAGACCTTCGTAGCGACGTTAAACCCTGGTTCGACCGGATCTCTCTTGAGTACGCCATCAATGGCATCTCAATGGCAGTCGTCTTGACCAAAAGCGAATCCGGCTTCGTCGCTGACGTTATCCGCGCCACGGATGCGGCAACTTTGCGCGCCTATCTTGCAGGAGAAGGAAACCCCGCTGCCGTCAACATCGTTGGCTCAGGCATGTCAGAGTCGCAGTTTGCCAACTTCCAGGATGAAACCATGATGTCGCTCCTCGGTTTCGACCCCATCACACACTTCCAGAAACACAATGGCAGTGATCAAGGAGCACCACGAACCAACACTTGGCCCGCATACTACGGCGGAATACACCTTCCGCGGAACTCCGATCTCCTATTTGGCGACACCGTCTTCGCAGGCCTCCCTGCCCGTATCCTTCAGATGTACTGCAACGTGCCTCTCATGGGCACCTACATCCGCCTCAACACACTTGTTCGGGTACAACGCCAGGACGAAGCGAATATCGTCCGAAGAGCTACCGAAGATGCCGCCGCGCGTACCAGCAACCGCGCCTCCATCCAAGCTGAACTCGATGCGCTCGACACCAAATTCAATGCCCTCCCGTCAGCATCAGGCCGCCCCTTTGCTGTCGTTGCCAATGAGCTCAGAGAAGCAGAGCGCGATCTTGACACCGCTAACGCAGAAAGTCGAGACGCTGGCCGCACCTTCGACGAAGCTAAAGCGGCGCGACAAGAAGAGGTACTCCGCGCTAGCCGCAGCCGTGAGACCGAACTTGCAGAACTCCTATTCCAGGGACTCAACCCAGCTCACTGTCCTCGATGCGAGCAGAAGTTCGAGGCCAAACGCACTCAACGCGAACTCAGCGACCACGAGTGCGCCGTCTGCACCAAGGAAATCCCCACCGGTGCTCACCATGAAGACGACAGCACTGACGACAACGAAGACGCGGCCAACTCACTCGAAGCGCTCGCAGCCGCAGAGGAGGCGGCCCAGGAAAGCTCCGTCTTTGCCTCCGCAGCCGCAAAGAAGGTACATGATCGTGTCACCGCCCTCGCTGCCGAACTCACTACCGCCAGTCAGGCCGACGAGTTCAACGACCGATTTCGAATTCAACTCGAACAATCCCGATTGGCTGGTCGCCTGGAAAGCTTCCCTGAGGGGAAAAGCACTACCGAGTCTTCCGAAACTATCCGTGTCCTCGAGGCCACCCTTGACATCCTCAAGGACGTCACGACCGAGGAAGCTAGCGAACTCTTCATCGAACTCGACTCCGAAATTCTCGCTATCGGACGCAAGCTCGGAATCGACAATCTCGACTCAGTGAAGCTCAATCGCAACGGGGGAATGAGCGTTGTCACCGCCGGCGTCGAAGACTCCTTCAAGAATCTCAGCGGCGGCGAACGTGTCCGACTACGCGTGGCCGTCATTGCCGCGCTCTTGCGCATCGGTCACCGCTCCGGAGTAGGAAGCCACCCAGGACTTATTCTCCTCGACTCTCCCGGCGACGAGCTCACGGCCGATGCCGAAACAACTCTCCTCACCGAGCTCGATTCCCTCAAGAGCGAGCTCCCAACCCTCCAGGTCCTCGTCGCTTCCGACGATCCGTCCGCAGTTCAGGGCCACCTCGCCGCCGACCAAATCTACGCCAGCCTTGATGGAGGGCCGCTCTGGTGACCGCCTTCAAACTGACCACTGCGACCACTCGACTTATTGTCAGATGCCTCCAGCACTGCCTTGACCAACCCAGCGAGGAGGTTGCCAGTGCCTGGCCTGCTCGAAGCCTTAAGCAAGACCGGAGTCCCTGACGCCAGTATCCCCGGAGAGCTCGAGGCATTCGGAGACGACCTGCTCGCTTCTGTCGACCCCGCAGACCTCAAAGACGCCGAGACGGTCGCCCGAGCCGCGGCTGAGTGCGGCCCGGAGTTCATTGCCCTCGCAGAAGCTGCCGCGCGTGCAGATCATACCCACGCGGACCTACTCCTCGAAGCAGCCACCGTGGTCCTGCCTTCACTCACAAACCTAGTTTTCCTTGACTCCGCAGATGTTGCGCTCAACAGCCCCTTGTTTCTCCAAGCGAAGAGTCGCCCTCTCGCGTTGGCCCTCTACAGTCGCGTAACAGAAGCAAAGGCCACAAATGGACTTCAGGCGTATGCATATCTCGAAGCCCTGGCCAGGCTCGGGCTCACCGACACTACTGCTCGCTTCCGAGCTCTGGAATTCCTCAACACGGTCGAACCCAGCGACTCCGAAGATCTTCTGGAACGTCTGCCAAAGCTTATGGGGTTTGCTCTCGATTATTGGAACGATGAGGGTCTGGGAGACAGACTCCGAGTGCTGCTTGAACATGACATCACCCGTGCGGATGCAGCCTACGAACTCGCTCAGTTAACCCTCCGTACAGCACTCGAGGCTCGCACAGTTGAAGACGTACTTGCTGGACTTAGGTCTGCTCGGAACCAGTTCACAACCGTCGAAAGTATGGAAGAAGCCCGAGAAGACGCCACTCTCTACAGGTGCGTCTTAGAACTCACCGTCACCTTTGTGACTGGCGAGAGTTCAAACGGCGAACAGGCAGAAACTATAGATACGTTGACAGCTGCGATCACCCACCGAGTAGCGATGACGACGCGCAGCGACCTCGGCCGCTGGGCCGCACCCCGTCGCCAAGCAGAAGTTGAGTGGTTCGCACTCGCTAGAACCCTACGTGCTGCCATGGATCCGTTGCGCGAGCCTTCATGGAACACGCCTATCGTCACCTTGACGAGAGTCCTCGCGGCCTACCGGGCATCCCGATCCATCACTGTAATGGGCGGCGATGGGCTTCGGATTGTATTGGAGCCTGTAGTAGAGGCAGCGTTCCTTCGACGCGATGGTCTCCTGAACCATTTGCATGGGCTGGTCGAGGACGAGGATCTACCCGTCGACGAACTCGAAGTCGCACGCCGTCTCCTCGCCGCGATCACGGCGTCTAAGGAAGCTCCCAGTGGTGATGTGGTGGGAAAAGCCTGGGCGGCTGCGCCCGATTTAGCCGCAGAACTAAACGATAACCTTGACCCAGCGATCGCCGATGAACTCGTCGCAGCTAGCGAGAGCGCTCCAAATCTTCTTCGCACGCTGAACGAAGGGGCCAAGACGCGAGCACGCCTCAAGGCTCGAGAGTCCGATCCGATAGTTGATCAGCTACTTGAGCGTGTCATGGTCTCGCTAAAGGAGTGCCCCGGCCTTGGCGGCACTGCCCTAGACGAATTCACCGAGATGCTGACCTGTATCTTGAAGTTCGCTGCTGACCGCGCCAACATCGGCCGAATGAATGGCGGCCCAATCGTTCACTATCTTTTCGAGCCCGAAAATGGGAAACCATTCACTGAAAGCTTTCTCCAAATCGATGTCGCGACCTGGCTCAAGGCAACTCCTCTTCGGAGGTTCGTCGAGATGGAACAACACGATGTCGCGGCTGGTCGAGCTGACATCACAGTCGCCCAGAATCACAAGTTCACGATTGAGGTGAAGCGCGAACTTACCAATGTCTCACCTGCTGCTCTTCTCAAGGCATACGGAGGGCAGGCCGCTGCCTATTCCGTGACCGGCCCTGCCGTTTCTCTAGAGATGGTCCTCGACTTGACCGACCAAGTACACGGAACGCCCTCCCTTGAGGAATCGGTTTGGGTTCAAGAGGTTCCCATTTCCGGAGGACAGCCCCGTCACGTAGTAACTCTAGTAATCCATGGCAATCGTGTGACTCCTAGGGATATGAAGACCAACTAGGTTAGTACCAGGTTGCCAAGTTCCTTCTGGTCCCTTCTCGCGTACCTCAGCGAGGGATAACATGCCGGAGATTACATCGTTCGTGAGTTGTTTGCACGCAGCCAAGTTGCGGAGCTATAAGTACTCGCGCCGACCCACAAATACACGCAGGTTCGTGACCTGCGTGCGTGAGGACCTCTCGGCATGCTCGTCTTCTTGGTTGATCGTGACCACGATGCTCGCCCCTCACGCAAGTCGGCCTGCGTAGTGCTTGCTTTATTCGAGGTCATTGTTGCCCCTGGACAACGGAAACTTCAGTTGGGATCAACGGAGGGCGCAATGGTACGCCATGACTGCGGAGGTACCGGCCGATAGTGCCCGGGGCGACTCCAAGAACTATCCCTACCTGAGCAAGAGTTTTCCCTGACAGGTAAAGTTCCCGAGCTTGATCGACAGCGTCCGCGTCCAATCCTTGCCGCCGGATCCGCGCACCCGAGTTTCGAAGATGGCGCATCACCGCTTCTCGATGCAAGCCCACCTCAAGTCCAACTTGGCGCGCGCTCAGTCCGGCCCCGTATAACCCAACCATTCGAACAACAACTTCGGGGGTGACAGAGGTTTGAACCTTCCCAACCGACTCAATGACTCGGCCTCGAGGGTCCGAAATAGGCGTCCGTGCACCTACCTTGCGTACCATCGGTATCTCCGAACTCGCCCGTGAAATCAACGATTTCAGGGCCCGTGACGAGTTTCGAACGTCATCCAGCCAGGGGCACTGTAGATCGGTTCGAACACATCGTGTTTGGGGTCGATACTGGCTCTTGCTCTTGGTTCTTTGTGTGAAATCGCTCATTTGACCACCCCTAAGCTGTAGAAGAACGCCTATTCGGTGCGAGTTTCGAACTTCGCGCATTACCTCCCTGCGGGGTTCAAACCTCGTCGCTGCAACTCTGTCTCGGCTCTCGCCGCTGCTACGCGGATCCGGACCGTGAACGCTGTTCCCTGTTGGCTGACGCGAGACGCTCTCAGCATGCCCGGGCTCCCGGGTAGGCGAGAAAGCGAGTGTCCCCGTGTCCACATTTCCCTCCCCGATCGAGACCGTGCCAACAGTCAGGTACGCGGTGATCTACCTCCGAGTTTCTTCAGCACGACAAGCAACTGTCGGCGGTAGCGAGGAAGGCTTCTCGATACCGGCGCAAAGAGAGATCACCTCGCGAACCGCTCACGGACTGGGTGCCTATGTCGTCAAAGAGTTCATCGACGCGGGTGCATCAGGCACCAGCATCGACCGTCCTGCTCTTCAGAACATGTTGAGCTACATCACCGAGAACTCCGTCGACTACGTTGTAGTGCATAAGGTTGACCGCCTTGCCAGAAACCGTGCTCATGACAGCACCATCGCGACGACGATCGCCGAGGCTGGAGCCAAGCTCGTGTCTGCTTCGGAGAGCATCGACGAATCACCGAGTGGTGAACTTGTACACGGCATCATGGCATCGATTGCTGAGTTCTACTCACGGAATCTTTCTACTGAAGTGCTCAAGGGAATGAGTCGAAAACACCAGGAGGGAGGGACGCCCTCGCGAGCCCCCATCGGGTATCTAAACGTGAAGCAGCTCGACGCGAACGGACGAGAGTATCGAACCGTTGCTCTCGACGAAGCCAGAGCACCGACGATCCGTTGGGCGTTCCACACTTATGCATCCGGCAAGGTCTCGCTGCGAGAGCTCACCGACTCCTTGAACCTGCTGGGGCTCACAACCTCAAGATCGACAGGCAGCTCGGACGGCGCGATCTCAATCAGCATGGTCCAGAGGATCCTTCGCAATTCCTACTATGCGGGCGTCGTGACTTGGCGCGGTGTTGAAGCGCCAGGGAACCACGAGCTACTAGTCGAGACGCGCGTGTGGCAGCAAGTCCAGGATCGGCTGACGGCGAATCGCAACTATCAGGGAACCCGGCAACGACATCCTCATCACCTCGCGGGCATTCTCAAATGTGGGCAGTGCGGGTGGCGCATGTACATCACCCACAGCCGCTCAAGATCAGGAAAGGTCTATCCATATTTCTTCTGCGGCGGGCGCAGCAAGAAACGAACCAACTGCACGATGCCCGCAACCAGCATCGCCGTCGTTGAGACAGCGTTAGGAGACCTTTACCGTAAGATCACGATCACACCGCAGCAATCGCAACGCATGCAAGAACACCTCAGGCGCGGATACTCGGATGTCCCGGTACTGCAATCACCGCGGCTGCTCGAACACGATGAGCTCGCGGCAAAACGGCAGAAGATTCTGGATGCCTACTACCAGGATGCGATCACACTTCAAGTGCTTCAGGCTGAACTGAAGCGACTAAGCGTCATTGAGTTGGTGGAGGACAAAGACGCGTTACGGATAAAAGAAGAAGCTGGGATCGAACAGGGCATCAACCAGATTCGGCTTCGAGAGCACGCCTACTCAAATTTTGAGGGAGCTACCCATGAGGAACGCCGCGCAATGCATCAATTTCTCTTTAAAGCCGTCCGCCTCGAACGAGCTGAAGACGGGCGGACAATTCTAATCCCTGCTGCCGGTATCGAATAGCTGCTCGTAGGTACAACCAGCATGCCTCGGATCGTGGAGAGCCTGGGAGAGCGGTAGAGCTGAGGCTACACATAGGAAACTCATGACCATCGGTGGCGGCGTCTGTGAGGTGGGATGATGCTCAAGGTTCCTGCGCAGTCACGAGTAAATTGGGAGGTATGATCGCAGGCGACTCCAAGAATCAAAAGGCACCCCGACGCGTTCTGCTTTTTGTCTTGACCGCAGCAGCGGGCCTGGCTCTTGCATTCATCTCGTGGCTTCTGCGGTCAGTCGATGAGTGGTGGAGCAATCTGCTCGCTAACACCGCTGTTGTTGTGCTGCTCCTGATCCCAGGCGAACTCCTCCTTACCGGAATGCGTCGTCGCGTTGACCGAGTCGAGAGCACTGCTACAGAAGCCGCCGCCGCTGCCGCGCATGCACAGCAATCGGCTGATGCGACAGCCCGCACCCTCGAAGAAATCAAGCAAAAACTCATCGATCAGCAACTCGCTGAGCTTGAGGATGACCTTGCTGTCTACCGAAATATAACCAACGATCTGCGACACGGCACCCTGCACGCGGCTCTAAGGAAAGCAACCGATGACGGTCTCATATCGCCGGAGGGCGTCCGTGTGCCAGTTTGGGAGACTGATGTCCACTACCGCTTTACCATCGACATCCCCACGCCGGGCTGTCTGACCGTCCAACTCGAGGAGGACGATTGTCACATCCTCTCCACAGTTGTTTGGGAACCCGAAACGCTGCCGGAGGACTTCTTCCAGACACTAGTTCACGCAGTCAGAGATGCTGGCCGTGATCTTGGGACAGGACTTAACCTGCCTACTCAGTCCGTCGAAGAGCTTGCCAACATGCTTACCGACGTGACTCAACTGCGCTCGCAGGAGCTTGCCGGACACCGCGACGCACTACGGAAGATCATCGAGAGAAGAAATGGCTGGTACTTCACTGAGAAGAACGTCATTCCTGCCGAGCATTTGTATTATCGGGTAGCTGTAACCCGTCTCAACGAACTCGACTGGGAAGAACACCTGCGAGACAAGGGCTGGTACTCCGCCCCAGATGCAATCCAGTTCGCACGCCGACTCTACGGCGTGAATACACCACAACCACGCCAAGAACAGGTTGTCCCTGACGCCAAAGCACCGATTCAAGAAAACAAGGTGACGGATACATGAGTACGTCTAGTCCAGCGCCGAAACGAGTCGCCCCTTTCGCTATGGATTTCATCAAAGGCGTTGCTGATGTTCTTGCGCAGACCGACTACCCGGGATTAAGCAACTCTGAGATCGATAGTTTGCTTCCGATGGCAGGAATCAAGGAGAGGGAACCTGGGGCAAATAAGCGCGAGAGCCTCTACATCACATTGAACAATAAGCAGGTTCAGCAAGGCGTTGGAAACTGCGTAGTGGTGTTCATCAACAAAGCGATGTCGCCAGCTCGGTATGCGCGCGACCCCAACCGCTTCACCCAACTCCGTGACCAACTTTGCGAATTCCTCGTCCACTACGGACACAAAATCAACGACAAGGGGCAGCTCGCGCGCGGCACGAAAGCCGACACCATATCCGAAGCTGCGACTCTGGCAGGGACATTACATGTCGAACTGCGCCGTCGCGGAACTCATGAAGAGCTCTTTACCTATTGTGCCGAGGAGTTCGTGACACGTTCACTCTTCCACGCTATCTCCGAAGCGTCGAAGAGTATACCGACGCGCGTACGCTCGATCACCGGCCTTGCCGGGGACGGCGACGCGCTCTACAACGGGGTCTTCGGCACTAGACAAGACCCACCCTTGCTCTATATCAACAAGTACGAAAACGACTCTGACATCAGCGAACACCGAGGGTTTAAGAACCTCCTGCTCGGGATCCACGGACACTACCGGAACCCCCGTGCCCATTCCAACCGAATCAACAATGTCGAGATCATGCCTGACTTCTACGACGCGTTCAGCCTGTTTTCCTACGTCCATCGTCGACTCGACCAGGCCGCCAGACAGCCGCTTCGCTAACGTCACGGCCGGAGCTACTGGACCCGAAATTCCACGCTGCGCTCGGTAAGCCAGAGTGCTGCACGTCGGCCGGGGCGCTACCCGCCGGATTCGCAGCTATCTGATTGAGTCGGATTAAGCGCTCTCGGGGATCACGGGCGTCGCTCGAGCGCCGGTATCGTGCTGCTGGGCGAACGCAAGAGCGTCGTCACGCATCTTTTCGAGGATGTCCCAGTTGTGGCCCATATCGTCGGGGTCGTGATCGAAGCTGGGCACGAGTTCACGCATTCGGCGCAGCACCTCGAAATCGGATAGTGACTCCAGCCAAGCGAGAACTTCGGGGCGCGACGGCGCCCCGGGCATATCGGCGATATTCCCGGCCATGTCACGCCGTGTGTGCGCAGCTCCGAGACGATCTCGATTGCGGTCATAGGCAGGAGCAATACCTACCCCTGATGCAATCGTCGCTCGTGGATCCGAGTACCCTTGCGAGATCTCGTGCCAGGCCGGAATATCGGGTTTCGGGGGTTCGATGCCAGTGATGAGCCGAGGGATGGCCTGAGTGCGCACCCATACGGCGAGTTCGCCCAGTTCGTTCATCAGCACTGGCCAACGAGCGGTGCCTGGCAGATTGATCCCGACGGTTGGAAAGAGTGCCACCGGCACGACCTGATCTGCTGGAGCCGAAAAGACGATCTGGCCAGGCAGGATCGGTTCCTCTGGCCGCTTCGGTATGTCTCGCGGGTGTCGCGGTCGCGTATCTTCCCTGGAAACGACCGGGATCCGCACAGCGGTGACTGCTGGGGTGCGGTGTTTCGAATGGTTGGTGTACGCAACCAGGCGAGCGAGCGGATGAGCTCCAGGGTCGGAGTAACGGTGAAGCGGTTGCAAGTCATAGATGCGCCGTTGCAGATCCGCACCGGTTCGAAGTGCTGCTGGGCCATTCTTCGCACGCTTCTTGAGCCATTCCGTGAAGCTATCGTCGGTCTGCGCCGCTGGCATCTCGACGAGCCGCGCCGCCTTCTCATCGAGCGATCCGCCAGCGACATCCTCGGCCTCGATATAGATCGTGTGCTCGATAGCCGCCCGAAGTGCGTTCAGAGCGTCAGCAGCCAGCAACGGAACTTTCGGAGGGATCGGAGTTACTCCGTCAACCACCAAGTGCCGCGTGTCTCCGTCAAGCTCTTCGCGTAGGCGCACAACATCGGAAGGAGACGTCTGGTAGTCGAAGAGCAGTTCACCGACGGAGGATATGATCTCATCAACATGGGCGAGAGTCGCGGCGACACCAAGATGGCGGTCAGGAAGCCAATGCGATCCAGCCAATGAGTACCTCCTCAACGATGTGCTCCACTCTCATTGTCTCAGGTAGGCATCGGAAGCAGGCCGGGCGCGCACCAACGGACGGCGAAGCTCAGCTTGCTGAGCACGGAGGCAGCGTCCGATCGTTCCCTGAGAGACGCCGAAACGCTCGCCGACTTCAGCAAGGGTTGGGTACAGGCCCACGAAGGAGATGGGTGACGTGCCGGGAGCACGCCCGCGCGATCAGCGTGTCGCATGGCACCGATGCCTGGTTTCGGGAATCCTGGAATCACGATGTTGATCCCACAAAGCTAGACGGCAAACCGCAGGTTCCCGTCGGACAGGAACCGCAGCAGTTATGGACTCTCCACTCCAGATCACCCAGCAGATTCGCTTCGCGCTTGACACGCTGGGCGAGAACAACGGACATCATGAGTTCGAGAAGATCTGTTTTGCCTTCGGACGCCGACGCATCAGTCTGAATCTTCTGCCCGCCACAGGCCCGGTAAGTTCCGGCGGGGATCAGGGGCGCGACAGCGAAACTTTCTGGTCGAACCTCCCCAATGAACTGCCGGATACGTCCGTACATCTCACTCGCATATCCACGCACACGGGTGCGGTCGCATGCACGATACAGAAAACGAAAATCGCTTCGAAAGTACGGTCAGACCTAAAGAGCATCCTTGGGCAAGGCACCAGTATCGACAAAGTCCTGTTCTTCACCGTTGCTCCTGTACCGGTGGCTACCCGACATGCCCTCATCCAGGAAGCGAAAGACAAGTACTCTGTCGAACTAGAAATCTTTGACGGTGCAGCCCTCGCCGATCAACTCTCTGAGCCGGATCTCTATTGGATTGCTGCCGAGTATCTGAAGCTTCCGCTCTCGCTCGCGCCAGAACGCCCCAACGATGAAATAGAACTCCCGGCCTGGTACCTCCGGGACAGAGAAATCTGGCGCACTAGGACAGAACCCGGACGTACACTCGGCGACTTCGTTAGCCTCAAAGACATCCTCCGCCACGCAACCTTCCACGACAATGCAAGACTGGACGTCGGTGACTGGATTGCGAAGATGCGCGAGTTTCTCCACGGCGGTTGTCCTCCCGATGTCCAGATGAGAGCGCAGTACGAGATAGCCGTCGCAACGCTTCGGGGCACCGGAACACTCATCCCAGCCGATGACCTCTTCCGAGATTTCTTCTCCCAGATCAGCGAGGGCGGCGCGGAAGATCTCGCCCTCCTCGAAGACGCAGTCATTTTGCTTACCTACGGCTATGGCGCTCGCATACGTGGGAACACTGAGATCAAGATGCAAGAGCTCGATGATTGGTATGCGCAGCTACAAGCGACAGCGTCCTCTGCCTTGTCAGCGTCCCCCTACCCAAACGCAAAGGCGACACTTCTTGCAATAGCTGTGCGGCTCGCACTGTTTCCGGACTACCCAAAGAACATCCCGGAACGCATAGAGGGGCTACCGACTCCACAAGAAAGCCTCCAGAAGGTTCTCAAATCGCAAGCGGAGAACATTCCAGTCGCGCCCCCTACAGACGCAGTTCCAGTGAGAGATCTCGATGGTGGGATGCACTCTCTTAAAGACCTGCTCATGCATCTGCCAAATGCGCCTACATTCCCAATCGAACACACGGCCGACCTGTTCGAGTTCTGCACACTTTCGTTAGCTGAGCATCCTCTTTACGAAGTGCTTCGTGACGGACTAGATGAAGCGGTTGCACGCATTGAGGGCGACTCGGCCAAAGCAGCCCGAGCTAAGGCGCGGGCGCATAAGTTTCTTGAGGTAAACCAGGCGCTAAGAGCGCTTGCCGAAGTACATGCAGCAAAGATCAATTGGTGGCATGGCGAAACTCTAGACGAGAGCATCCCCATGATGCTTCTAGCAGCATCCATCTATGAACATCTAGGACTCTTCTACGCAGCAAAGCTTCACGCCTTATCCGCTGCAGTCGCCGCGCAAAGAGCAACCGACACTAGTCTGCGGGCCTATGTACCCAGGGCACTCGTAGCGGCGGCCGCCTATGAGTCGGAAGCTGGAAACTGGTGCACGTCATCTCGTCTATTCAGGATTGGGCTCCTTGCGCACACCTCCTACGCAGAAGAACCCGGAGACTTCGAACGACATGAGTACCTCCAGCAAGGATTCGCGCGCGAATCCTTCGCGTTGCAAGTCGCTCGAGACTTCGCTCCCGACTATGAGCACTACCTTCGTGCGAACGCGCAGGAGTCGAAGACAGAAGAGTTCCTGGATCAACTCATCGCAGAAACCAGTGACGACGAAAGCTGGAACCTAGAGACGCTACTAGCAAGCCTCGATCGTCAGCGTTTCGGACGTCCTTTTAATGATGCCGGAGGCGATCGTGAGCAGAGCTGGTCGGTCTTCGGTGCTACATGGACTGTTCGGTCTGCATCCTCACGCACCGAGATCCTCGCCGCCGAACGCCTCATATCCGCGATTCAGATCATCCAAGCAGAGCTGGCAGAAGCTGATGCAGAATGGCTTCCGGCCCAAGTCGATATTGAAGTTCGCCTCGACGGAACTGCGACGCGTCAAGGGTGCGAACGTTTACCAGACAACTCCGTAAGCAGGTGGATCGTTCATCTGGCCCGGGTTCAGGCCATAGCTGAGACCGACTTCCTCCCTGACCTAGTCAGCATCGTGGCAGGAGTTCTCCTTGAACACACGCTGCTCAACCAAGACGAGTTCTTCGAGCACGTCCGAAAAGCCTTCGAGCGAGGGTTAAGCCATAAGCTGAGCGGAGGACGACCATACGATGAGGCAGCAGATTTCCTGTCTGACGAGGAGGTCGCAGCCATCGCCAAGCTCCCCGAAGGGCCGATAGGCGATGATGTTCCTCGTAAGGAGCCAGTCGTCCACCAGTCCCTTCGAGCCTGCAAAGGCCTCTCAAGTCGCTACAACCGCGAAGAGTCACTGGAGAACATCCAGCGTCGATACGACAGAATGCTGCCAATTGCTCGCTTCACGATTCCCCGGCTTGCAGCAGATCCCGTGGTGAGTCGAGATCTGCTCTCCTTGAAGGACGACGGCTGGCGGGATTGGCAACTCATGATGGCGATCACCACCATTGTAGGAAACGCTCGACCAGCGTGGGAAGGTATTGAGCTTCGACTAGATACTCCACCCGTCGAACAACATCGTGCAAACGAACTTATTCGGCGGGAAGAGTTGCCGTCGGATCCTGAACTGCCACGAGACTCATTCACGCGAGAGAAGCTCGAGAGCATGTTGGAGTTCGCGGCTCTCCTCGTTCTTCCTTCGTACGGATTGCAATCGCATGCACGAACTCCGAACGGCCCCCAGATCATCGAGGTTCTCCGCAACAGATACCGTTTTGGAGAAGACGATGTGCCGCATCCAGACCTTTTCGCGACAGGAGTAGGACAGGCACCCTCCCAGGGTTAGCGACAGGCTTCAGGCCGAGCCATGCGCGCGGACCAGCGGCGGGCGAAGCTCCACATCACGCTCTCGGAGACACCGGCCGACCGTTCCCTGCGAGACGCCGAACTTCTCGCCCACCTGTGCGAGCGTCTGGCCGGACAGGTACAGCACCTCCGCTCGAGCCGCCTGCTCTTCGGTCAAACCCGCCTTCCGCAGTTGAGTTCCCGACGCCCGCAGGTGACGCGCCGCCGTCTCGCGATGCACATTGAACGCTGCAGCGACCTCGCGTATCGAAGCACCAGCTTCGTAGCGGGCGACCATGTCCACAGCCATCTGCGGGGTGACCGAGTTTTGAACCTTCTCAATCGCGGCGACCATACGTCCTCGTGGGTCAGTAATCTGGGTGTAGGTGCCCGGATCGCGATCCAGTTCGATCCCGTCATTTGCCCGAGAAATCAACGATTTCAGGGCACGGGACGAGTTTCGAACGTCGTCTAGTATGGGGCACTCTTTCAGACGTACTAGAACTTGAGACATCGAGAGATGTCTTGGGTGAGGTGATCGCGGCCAGCGGTTCGGTGAGGCGGATCGTGGCCTCGCCGTCTTCTCCGAGTTCGATGCCGCTGGTGAGTGCCTGGTTCGCGAGGCGTTTGCCGTGGTCGTCGGTTCGGGCGTACATGGTGGCGCAGTCGATCAGGAGCCGCAGTGCGGCACTGAGGTGACGCCGGGTTCCCTCGCTGCCCTCACGCTCGCGAGTGAGGCGGCGGTCGATGTCGGCGAGTCCTGCGCGGATGCGGTCTTGGTGCTGTTTGAGGGTGTCCAGGTCGATGGCGTCGGCGAAGTGGGCTGCGAGCAGCTTTTCGCTCTCGTCGTGAAGGTGCTTGCGGTTGGTAGTGAGGTCTGTGATCTCGGAGGATTTCGAGGCGAGCCGTTCGTCGAACGCGGCCTCGACCTGCGCGGCCAGCGCCGTGTACTGCTTCTCGGTGATGGAGATGTCCTGGTAGCAGTCGGCGACGAGCTTTTCGACGATCCCGACGGGCACGGCTCTGCGGGTGCAGTTCTTTCGCTTGGTGGCGCGTCCCGCGCACACGAAGTAGGCGTATCGGATGCCCTGGCTGTTGGTCGGGAAGTCGAGTTGCATCCGTGATCCGCAAGAACCGCAGAACAGGGACCCTTTGAGGTAGTGATCGTGGATGCGACGCCGTTCGGAGGCGAGCTTCCGCGAGTCCAGGAGGCATTGCACTCGTTCCCATGTGTCGAAGTCGAGCAACGGCTCATGCGCACCTGGGTGCTCGACGCCTTTGTAGCGGACGATGCCGACGTAATAGGGGTTGCGGAGCATGGCGAAGAACCCCGACCGCGCTACCGGCTTCGGAGGGCGGCTCGGGGTCGGCAACGTCCGCAACCCCCGAGCGGTGACCTCGTCAAGCAGCTCGACGACGGTGTGGTCGCCGGTGGCGTACTGCTCGAACACCCAACGGATCATCGGACCGCGTTCTGGGTCGATCTCCACCGTGCGGTACTCCCGCCCGCGCTCGTCACGTCTGCGAACGTTCAAATATCCGATCGGCGCTCGCATCGGCGTGCCCCCGGTCGTGACTTTCTGCGTCAGACCCTTCACCACCTCTGTGGCGAGATTTTTGGAGTAGAACTCCGCAATCGACGACATGATCCCGTGCAACAGCATCCCGGAGGGGGTCTCATCGATGTTCTCCGTCGCCGAGACGAGCGTGACTCCTGCATCGAGCAACGCCCTGTGGATCTCGACGTCGTCGAGGCGGTTGCGTGCGAGCCGGTCGACCTTGTGGACGATGCAATACGTCACCTGGTGACTGGCGATGTAGTCGAGCATCCGCTTCAAATCTGGGCGATCGGCGGATCGGGCGGATTCCCCGGCATCAACGAATTCGGCCACGATCCGCGCGCCGAGCGCTTCCGCCTTCCGACTATTGGCTTCGCGCTGTGCAGGGATCGAGAATCCCTCGTCGCGGCCGCCCTTGGAGGCTTGCTCCTTGGTCGAGACCCTCTGGTAGGTCACCGCAGTCAGGGCGGGGGCTTCCTCAGTCTCTAATGGTGCTGGCAGTAAGAGCGTCATTGTCGTGTCCTTCCTCGGTTCGGCCGGTGTTGTCATCGAGAGCGCTGGTTTGATCGTCTCGCGCGTGAATGGCGCGGTCCTGGGCTTCTTCGTGGTGGAGTTGTTCGGCGAGGTGCAGGACGAGTGCGACGAGACGATCGGTGTCCGGTTCCGCCCGCACGCGCGGCGTCGCGGTAATGCGACGGCCGGTGTCGGTGGTGCGGGAGAAGTAGGACATGGAGGAGAGGTGCTCGCCCTCGCTCCTGGATCGTGTCTTCTGTTCGTTCCTGGTTCACAGTGCTCGGAGGTGTGCGCGTTGTGTGATGCGTTTGCCGCGTTCTTCGGGCGGGACTTGTTCACGGGCGGTATCGATCTGCTCCGCGAAGGCCTGTAGTTCGGTGAGGGTGGTGTGGAACTTCTCGATCTGCTCGTCGGTGAGTTCCGCAGCGAGCTGAGGAATGTCGTAGCGGTCGCACCAACCGGTGAACTCGTCCCAGGTGAGCACGAATGCTCGAACATGCAGGTGAGGCATCGGCCGGAACGTAGTCTTGCGTTTCTTCTGCTTCGCGCGCTTCTCCGCCTTCACGCGGGCAAGCGCCTCGCGTGCGAGACGATCCAGCTCACCCGCCGCTTCCTCTCGGATACGCGTGTAGGCGGGCTCGACCGGGCCGCCTGCCTCGATCTGTTCGAGTTCGGTTTTCGCGTGAGCGCGGAGCTGTTCTTCACGGGTAGGGTCCGCAGCGATCTTCTCGATGAACCCGATCTGCTCCAACCGGGAATACGAGGCCCGCCCGGTGACCATGAGCGCCGCCTGATGCCGAGTTTCACCTGCCTGCCCGGACGGTGCCGCTGGATCGGCGGTGCCGTCGCTACCGGGTTGATGGTCTTCGCTGAACCGTGAGGCTTCTTGCCTGCGTCTGGCGTCCTCGGCGAGGAGGGCCTTGAGTTCTCGGTAGAGGGCGGCGGCCTCGATCTGGTTCAGCGGCTTGTGGAGCACGTTCTCGTCCTGCTCCGCGAGCAACTGCCCGAGCCGGTCGGAGATCCCGGATCGCACCCACACGCGGACGGTCTTCCACCCGAGTTTCTTGATCGCCGTGAGTCTGCGTGCTCCGCAGATGAGGAACCCGTCAAGGTTCACCGTGATCGGCTGCAGTAGCCCATGACGGTCGATCGACGCGGCAAGGACGTCGATCTCGCCGAGGTCCTTGCGGTGCCGGTTCCCGACCGGGATGGAGGAAACGGCCCGTTCGACGTAGAAGCCATCCTTTGGCACGTCCATCCCCGATCACCTCCCCAACCCCGGAGGAAGCGAGCGAGAGAGCGGCGACGAGGTCGTCATCTTCCAGCAGGACCGGGATCGTCTCGCCGATCAACAGCCGCAACAGCACTCCACGCCCCATCGGTGTCGCCGCGTGCACTGGTTCGGTGCTGCCCAGTAGTGCCCGGAGCAGTGCGTGCCAGGCAGGGCGGGGAAGATCCAGCATCGCCGGAGTCTGCTGATCGCGCCGCAACGCGCTATACGCGGCCTGCCGTGCCCCGGCTTTCGTCAGTGCGTCACAGACATGCTCGACCGCATCCCGCGCCGTCTCACCCGGCCAGCCCAGCAGCACCAGGAGCGTGATCGCCCCCTCGGCCGCCTGAAGGACAGGCGTGGAGACAGGATCGGGTTCCGGGGTATCGAGGTCGTTGAAGTGCTCGTCAATGACCCCGAACACTGGGTGGTCGTCCACCATCGGGTGCTCACGGTCGGAGAATCGTTCGGGATCGTGGAACACGGTGAACCGCTTCCGCCTGGCCTGATGCACCGAGCACAAGAGCCCCTGCCCGCGTTCCTCGACCGAGCAGGTGATCCGCACCGAATGCGTGATCACCGCCCACGGATCACGAGCACGCCGCGCCGCCGGGGTGCGCATCACCTCGAACGCGGCAGAGACCGCCTCCCACGGATCAAGCCGATGCTTGACCGCGAGAGCGGCGTACTTGTCCCGCGCGTAGTGCATCAAATCGGCGGCGACGGGATCATGCACCCACGCACCCTCGCCCTGCTCGTGCAGACGACAGAGTAAGCAGCGTAAGTCTTCGCTGTCGATGAATTCCCTACGAACTGGCAGCGTCTGCTTGCGGTGGTCGGTAAATCGGTTGTGTGTCACGGCGGTTGCACCTCCTTACCGGTAGGTGCGCAATCGGCGTCCGCGCTCACGTGAAGAGCGCGTCGCAGTGGTGTTTTCCTACCGGGTCTATTCAGTGAGTTGGGTTCCCCAGGTACGGGCGCGATCTTCCTCGCCGTCCGAGAGAGGTCCGGTAATGCTGTCCACGAAGAACGACGGACCGCGCTCCACAGTGGAGACGCCCCGGCGTCGGATGAGCTTCTGAGCGGTCTTTGACGCGGTGCTCGGGGTGAATCGAGCCTTGACCGAGGTATCGGCGGTGATGATGCGCGCCTGCGAGTTGAACTCCACTGTCTCGATCCACTCGCGCACCCCGTTGGTCGGTGAGGTGGTTGCGCCCTTGGCGTGAGCTTGTGTGCGAGTGGCTGGGCTGGGAAGCCCGAAGTTGTGTGTTGGGGCGGCAACGATCACAAGTGATATCTCGGCGGGAATTCGGTGAGGTGTTTCACTGGCAGTGATGATCTGCACCTGTCGGTCTCCGGGGGTGATCTGGATGCCCTCGGCTATGGCGTGAGCGATCATCGAGGTGTTTCCGAAGTAGGACTCGACGACGATGAGCACGTTCATTTGCGGATCCTGTCGGTCGTGGGAAGCCACGCGATCAGCATCACGATCACGCCATAGATCGCCATGCTCAAAGATGTGATTCTCCACCCGCCAGGGAAGATCGGAGAGTCAGCCAGTGCGGGGAAGTCGTACTCGGTGATGAAGAAGATGAACAGCAGCAAGCCGGTACCGATGAGGAAGACGATCGTGGCGAACCAGCGAACCCATCTCGCGCCCTTTGACGAACCGGTCAGCGCGATCGCCCAACAGGCGGCACCGACGCCGAAGACCGCGTAGAGAACCATCCACAACGGGGCTGGATCAGGCACCTCTCCCAGCGAGCCAAACAGATCGGTGTTGTGTGCGGAGACCGTGTTGGTCGTGAACTGGTCGATCAGCATCCAGACGAGGATGATCGCCGAGGCGAGGAGTCCGAGACTCAGGGAAATCGTCAGCGCGGTACTTCGTGACGCAGTACGGTTCATCACACACTCACATTCTGAAAGTGACTTGCAGTTGATAGTGACTCTAGTGCTACTGGTAGTGACTGTCAATAGAGCGGAACTTGCAGTAATGTGTGGGGAATGAGTCCTGGGCTAAGAGAACGCAAACGCCGTGCGGCAATGGCGAGAATCCAAGAAGTCGCCATCGACCTGTTCGACGAGCGCGGTTTCGCCAGAGTCAGCGTGGAAGAGATCGCCGCCGCCGCAGAGGTATCGCCCTCATCGGTGTACCGCTACTTCGGCACCAAAGAGGGCATCATCCTCTCTGACGAGTTCGACCTCCTCAGCGACGACGAACTCGCCAAAGTCTTCAATCTCCAAGACCTTGTCGGTTCCATCCGCGAGATGGTTTCCCAGTTCGACCTGTCATCGAACGAAGACACCGAAGATCGTTCGCTTGCCGAGCGACGAATCCACTACTTCTTCAACGAACCCACCGTTCGCCGCGCCGCCTACGAAACACTCGCTGACGCAGCCGCGCGCATCGCCCAGGTGCTCACAGCGAGGAATACCCTCGCCGCGCCCGAAGCTCGCATCGTCGCCACAGCACTCACCTTCGCCTACTTCGCAGCCCTCGAAGAATGGCACCGCAACCCCAAGCTCCCCATCGCCGACACCTTCCAACAGGCCCTGCACACGCTCCAACAGCTCTGAACGCGACCACCACGAGCGTGCCTCTTCGAGAACAAGCACATAGCTGCCACGCGTCTTGCAGATCGAGGTTTCAGCGCTTGCTGAGAGAATCGATCTATGCCCTCTCCGCAGGCCCTCGACGACGCTGACCGGCGTCTTGTCGCGCTGTGGGCAGCGGACTGCGCGAAGCGCGTTCTGCCGCTGTTCGAGGCGGAAGCGCCAGAAGACGACCGAGCGCGGGATGGCATCGCACGCGCCCGTGCTTACGGTCGCGGTGAACTTGATGCCGCTGGTGAGATCAAGCGGAGATTCGACGCCGGACGCGCCGCCCAATCGGTGAAGTCGCCCGCAGCGGTAGCCGCCGCTCGCGCTGCCGGACAAGCTTCGGGCGTGGCTCACATGGGAGCACATGCTCTCGGTGCTGCCGCGTACGCAGCGAAGGCCGCTTCTCTTGCGGCGAACGACCACGAAGCCGCACGTTGCGACGAGGTCCGCTGGCAGATCGACCACATGACACCCGCAGTTAGAGCAGCACTGGCGCGCCTGCCTCTGCTCGGAGAAAACTTATCCGGGCCGTTGGGAACAGGCCTCCTGGCGTCGGGCGTGCTCGCTGTGACGATCCGCGAGATCCAAGCCGAGCTGTCCCAGGACGTGACCGCAAGCTGACCTCCATATAGGAGCACTCTGCCTAGACTTGCAAGAGACGTGGCAGCTTGTACTTCTTTTGCGCGCGTACACAAATGCCCGTTGAGTTGGCGCAGGGCCTTAAATCGTTTTGCGCAGGACGAAGAGAGAATGAATCAACCTGCGCCTCCACCGATCTGAGCCTCAAGCCACTTCCAGATCATCTGAAACGTTGCGGTCTCTAAACGTTGACCGCTTCGAGCGACGAACTCTTTGAGTCTCTGACGCGCTCCGATCCTGGCAGGCGTCGGAGCGCCCATATCTGCAAGCTCCCGCGCATCTGCTTCGAGAGCAATGCGGTCGTCGCCTCCAGCCTCTCGAACTAGCTTGATGAGTTGATCCGCTGGGGTGCCGAGCGACACTGTCCCGTTAATGCTCTGAGTGACGACGCCCTCCACGTGTTGGAAGACCTGCTGATTGATTGTGATCTGCGAAGCCGTGGTTCCTCTGGGCGCTAGTTGTCTAGTCAAAGGACTCGCGGTAAAGGGCGATGCCGGAACGAGCGCTCGCACGAAACGCTCGATTTCGCTCGCGGATACAGAGTCAAGGTGGTCAGTGAGTTCGGATTCGAGCTCTTGCTGGATGCTCAGCATTCGCCGATCGCGTTCATGCTTCGTGTCTAGGAGAACGCGCCGCGCTTCCTTTGCGTACCTGGCCGTCAACTCAGTCGCGATAGCTCGGTCGAGGCCGAACCCCTGCAGCATCTGCTCCGCCGCGAGAGGGTTGTCGAGCAGTTCTAAGAACTGGGCAAACTCCTCGAGATCTGCACTCACGGATTCGACTGTCATTCCAGGTTCTCCGTAGAACTCAATCACGCGACCACTTGGCGTCTTGTACCCACCCTGGCGAACAGTCAGATGTTTGACCGAGCCAAGCCAATCGTGAAACATGCTTAGAAGTTTCGAGAGCTCAGCTTCATACAAGCGACCAGAAGGCACGTATATTCGGAAAAGAAGATTGCTCTGAGTGTCTTCAACAAATGCAGCAGCAAGGACCGATGCCTCTGCATTCTTCTTGTAGGTCGCGAAAGTCAGCCCTAGATCCGTCAGAAGCTTTAGAACGTGATCTCGGACGTCACGATCAAGCGTTCCGAAGTACTCACGGGCTGCATGATCATTCCAGGTCCAGCCATCCCAATCTTCTTCATCCTGCTGCTCGTCCGCAGTCGGAAGTTCGCGTTCTCCCGCACCAACAACCGCCTCATGAACAACGATCAAGTAGGGGTGCCGTGCTAATTCGGTAAATAACGCAGACGCGACATCTCTGTAGCGTGCGCTGTGAATGCGCTTGAAATCACTTGCCGTAAGCTTGACGATTGCCCCGACCAGGTCAGATCTCCTCAAGATGCTAACGATCGTCCACCAGTTCCCTGGGTTCGAAGCCAACAGCTTCAAACGGTACTCGTTGCCCGCGGTTGTGATTTTGGTTGTTACGGATTCAGACAGCACAGAGCCTACGGCGAGGTAAAGTCCAGTAGTCACAGCCATATACAGAGTCTGCCAGTAGTCAAGCAGGGCTGCACGTCCGGGCTCCTGATTGTGCGACTCAGCTTCCGCCTCTCGTGCTCGAGGCTGCCTGGTTGCAGGGCTTGCCACTCGCTCTCCGCCGCGCCACGCGCGTCTACTGAAAGACGTGTGGCAGCCCAAAAAGCGTATATGAGAAAAGGCTGAGTGGAGACTTCGCATCGAGTCGATGCGGCAGCGCTCAGTGGCCCGGCATGGACGATTCAGACGGTGCGACGGGCCGCTCGCTGTGGTTGCGCCGGTTCGTGGTTAGGTCTCAGAGTGGCGCTGATCGTCGAGCGTGCTTAGTCGATCATGTGCCTGAGTAAGCCCGGATGCGACCGCTCTGACGACGGGACCCCTTACTCGATATCCTCCGCAGGTCGTGCCGCTTGACGCGCGGCCCAGGCATCGAAGTCGAAGTCGTCCTCTGCGAACGCAAGCGCGGTATCAACCACGAACTTGAAACAGCGCGCGAACACTTCATCAGTGACATCGCTGCCTTCACGCCACACGACATGCACACCACCGTCCATCATGTGGTGCACGACAGGGGTATGGGCTTCGAAGTGGGCATAGCGGCGCATGTCGACACCAAGCGCGAGCATCTTGACCCAACCGTCAAGACTCTCAAGCCATTCGACAACGCGCTCCATGTCTTTGCCGTGGTCGCGCATGCTGTGCTGTGAGGGGGCGAAGGAAGGCTTGGTGGAGAACAAGCTTTTCCCGGGATGCCATGCCTTCCGCTGCTCATAGTCGTGGATGAGCCGATCGAACGCTAGCTTGAGTTCAGTCATCGCGTCCTCTAGCTTCCCAGCGTTGAGGTTGGTCTGCGCATCCTCAAGGTGCTGGCGGGTCTCATCGTCACGGATGAAGAGCAGCAGGCTGATGGAGTCGAGTCGCACGCCGAACACTCGATCGGTAAGCGTCGCGACAAGGTCAGTCGAGTTCCCCAGGTGCCGCGCGATCGTGCTCGCTTCGGCCTGATTGCCATGATGCTTAAAGTTCACTCGCGCCAGGTTCATCGCTGCTGCACCAGGCCTGTAACCCGAGATCGGCGGATCGCCAGCGACGGTTGCTGCGACGGCATCAAAAAGCTGGAGGAAGTCGTTCCGGTTCGAGATGACGACGTGTTCGTGCTCGACCACGAGGCTGAGCATCGATTCCACAGCATCTTGCATGCTGCCAAGTGCAAGCGAACTCAGCGGCGCCATCTGTGCAGACTGTTGCCCTGCGACCATCAGCTGATAGCGCACGAGGCTCAGCCGTTCTGCCTCGTACTGCTGAAACCCAACCAGTATCGCGCTCATGACACTCTCTCCTCCTACGACTCCAATCAGTCATGCTCGATTAACATGAGCTTGTGCCCAACCATACACACGACGGGAACTGCAAATGGTGCGCTCTCGACCTAGATTTTGACCTGCCTCAGGACATAGTTGAGGCATACGTAGCAGGAAAACTGGCCATTTTTGCGGGCGCTGGCATCAGTACGGAAGTTCCCACCGTCCTCTCGGAGACGCTTTTCGAGAGCGCCCGGGAACGCGCGGGTTCCGCCGCTGACACTTTCCCCGAAGTCATGCAGGATTTCCAAGAGAAGTTCGGACGCGCCGCTCTCGTGAAGGAAATTCGTGCGCGATTCACATATGCCGACTCCTTTCCGACGGCCCGCCGAACTGCTCGACAGTTCCACGAAGAGCTCGCAACGCTTCCCGAGATTCGGGATATCGTTACCACGAACTGGGATACATACTTCGAAGAAGAGTGTCTCGCTACGCCATTCGTGATCGGCGAGGACATCGCCTACCACGATGAATATGAGCGGCGGGTATTCAAGATCCACGGGTCAATAAACAACCTCGCAACACTAGTCGCGACAAGTAACGACTACGAGGAGTCACTCACTCGGTTGGGGTCTAACGCGCTCGGAGCGCATCTACGCCAGTTGCTGGCGACGAAGACTGTGGTTTTCGTCGGATACTCCCTAACTGACTGGAACTTCCGCCGATTGTACGAAACACTCCGTGCAGATCTAGGAAAGTTCGCGCCACGCGCATACGTGGTAAGCCCGTTTGATGCGCCAGAAGCGGGCACCCTTGGGCTAACTCATATACGCACTAGCGGCGTGAAGTTCGTCAAGGAAATCAAGAGATCACTCCTAGGGCACTGTATATTGCCGGACGAGACGTACGATCTCATCGCAAGGATTCAAAGTCGCGCAGAGCGCGCGGATCGGATCGCGAAAGAGGTAGACCACCGACAATATCCATCGGTTGTATTCACATGGTTCTACAGCGACGCAGTGCTTGACTCTTGTTTCAGGGTTCTCCACCGTCGCGGCTCGGGTGAGTACTCGGACGCCCATCGCGTTCAGGCGCTCGCTCGTCGCTATGCGGCCGCCGCAGAACGAGCCTTCAAACGCGGAAACTATGGCGACGCCGCGTACCTCGAAGGTTACTGCAACGTCATGGTGGCGCTTCTCAGCCCGTGGATGAGCATGAATGACTCAGACGATGATTTTGAGGCTGCGGACGATGGCGGGGCTGAGCCGTTATCTGCGGAGGACGACGCTACCGACGAGGCAGCCACTGACGAGGAGGACTTCGACCCATACGACGACTGCTACGAGTCCTTTCCCCACTTCTATCTACCTGGTATTGATCTTGAGATGGACGGCCCCGACGAGTTCCAGGCAGCACTCAAGGCAAGCCGCCGGAAGGCGCCACGGCCGCGCATGCTTGCGCGATCCATCGTGGCTAATCTTGCCCCCGGCATGGTGTTCGAGCACACGAGAGACTTGCCTGACCTTTTCGCGTCGTCTGAATCCCTCAGCCATTCACATTGATGAGGTGCGTACGACACATGATCCGCTTGCGTCGGTAGCTCTGACTTCGTTTGATCCTCGCCGCGTCCACGGTTAGCCAACTAGTAGATGGGCTTCGCCTTCTATCGAACGTCCTTCGTGTACCGCCACACCGTGCTGCGATGCTTGCCGAAACGCTCGGCGATGGAGCGGACACTCTCACCGCTGACCTTGGCCGTTCTAATAGCCTCCACTTCCTCCAGTGTAGGCGGCGTTCTAGGCGGTCTGCTCGGCTCCGTGACGGCCTCAAAGTCATCTTTCCGCTGTGCCCCTCGGTCGTCACAGATGCCCATCCTTGCCTGATTCCACACCGCTTCCAGCCGCTCGAACCGGAGCAGTGCGTTCGGTTCAAGTCCGACGAGCTGCACTTTTTGTGCGCGCGTTTGGCCGACGACCTAGCTGAGGATTTCCAGCAGGGGTGCATAGTGTTCGACCACCGCGGCCCTGTAGGCGTCAACGTCACCCTCAGTTGCAGCGTCGAGCATGTGGCGGTGGCTGTAGGCAGTCCGCAAGCCCGATCCTTCTGTTTCGGATTCAAGGTTAGGAATGATTGACGTGTGCACCAACCAGAAGGACTGATACATCTGGCGCAGCAGTTGGTTGCTGAGCGGCGTCAAGAGGGTGCGGTGGAATGCGATGTCCTGGTTCATGAAGCCGTGGCCCTGTTTGGAAAGGGACACCATCTCTTCCACTAGCTCTTGCAGGGCTTCGTCAGGTTTGCCCTTATGTGCATCGACGACGGTGGACGCCATTCC
>RRZU012684592.1_pt1 | contig 99525 bp, 113 predicted proteins | sample 2165561 | NCBI WGS metagenome assembly RRZU01 (sample SAMN10456909, study PRJNA506462) | wastewater metagenome | isolation source: wastewater sludge | place: USA: Moscow, Idaho
AAAATAAAAAAACTAAACAAAATCCTAAGTTTCTAAAGGCGTTATTACTGGCTGGGATTATTGTTTTAATTGGGACAATCCTTTCTTTCATGCTATCTGCAAAAAAGAAAAGCAGTGAAGCTGAGTCTAGAAAGACATACTCGGTTCACATTATCGCAGGGCAATCAAATGCCGTTGGTTTAGGCAGCAATCCTGCTAATTTTCCATCAGATTCGATAGATAGAAGAATCAAGTTTTATTATGCGCACGATTCTAGTTCTGGTGGGAAAATAGTTAGTCTCAGGAACCAGCGGATGCCTATCAATAAAAACAAATCCGGGTTCGGCCCCGAAGTAGGCCTATCTCGAAAGCTATACCAAAATGGATACGAGAATATTTTAATCATAAAAGTTGCAAAAAGTGGCACATCAATGAAGAATTCCTGGAACCCCAAAACAGGGCCTTTATACAGACAGTATATCGTGAGAGAAACATCCAAGGCACTAGCAGAGCTGAGCAAACAAGGTTATAGATACTCGATAGATGGCTTTTACTGGATGCAGGGCGAGGGAGATATGAATGCGTCAGCTGCGCCTACCTACAAGAACAACTTGAAACAATTTGTCAGTTCGGTAAGGGCTAACTTTAATAACCCAAAGCTAAAGTTTGTAATCGGAAGACCGAATAGCCCTACGTCGCCAGCAAAATACAGAAAAATGGTTAGAGATGCCCAGACTAACGTAGCAAAAAATACTGCCAATGTATCGATGATAGATACTGACGACCTGGAACTAGCTGACTTTGTCCACTACAACAGCTCGGGCCAACTACAGCTAGGCAACCGGTTTTTTCTAAAGATTCAACCATATATGGCTAAAAAATACCCTAACGGCCTAAAGTAACTTCAAACTGGCAACTCTTCGTATTGATCATCACGCCAATTCGGCTTGGTAATGGTAAGGATCTTCATTTTATTGGCAACAAGAAAACTTTTGCTTTTTTTGGTGATGATTACAAGATCGCCTTTTTCAATAACCTCAGCCTTACCGTCAATGCTAACTTTTCCTGAACCGTCAATAACGAAATACCACTCGTCACACTGTTTGTTCCTGCCAACACCTGACTCAGGCACACGCCCATGCAACTCCTGATAGCTAAAACCCACATCATCACTCGAAAGCTGATAGTCAAATATTTTTGCAACGTGCGAATTTACCTCTAAAACAGATTGAGCTTTTTTTATAACCATCTTCTTTACTACTTGGCGAACTCTACGGCGCGAGTTTCGCGTATAACGTTAACTTTGATCGTACCTGGATATTGCATAGTCGATTCGACTTTGTTGGCAATATCACGAGCTAACTTTATGGCAGATAAGTCGTCAATATCTTTTGGTCGCACAAATACCCGAACTTCACGTCCTGCACTGATTGCGTAGGCTTTTTCTATACCAGAGAATCCTGTGGCAATGTTTTCTAGGTCTTTCATGCGCTCGATAAAGTTCTCGGCACTGATGTTGCGGGCACCTGGACGCGATGCGCTGATAGCGTCAACAACCCTAACTATCAAAGCCTCTACTGTTGTGGCCTCTACATCATCATGATGAGCCTCAGCAGCATGCGCAACTGGCTCTGGCACGCCATATTTTCGGGCCATTTCACCACTGATATGGTGGTGCTTGCCCTCAATTTTATGCGTCAATGCCTTACCCATGTCGTGTATCAAGGCTGCGTATTTGGCTGTTTTTACATCAGCACCCAATTCTTCGGCAATAATGCCTGCAATATGAGCCATTTCAGTGCTATGTTTTAATACGTTTTGCCCATATGATGTTCGGTATTTTAGCTCTCCCAAAAGTTGTAGAATTTCTGGCGGAATACCAACAATACCAACTTCTCTGGCAGCATCCTCACCAGCGCGCGTTACTTCTTTTTGAACATTTTTTTGTGCTTTTTCAACAACTTCTTCAATTCGTCCTGGGTGTACACGTCCATCCTTTAGCAGCATAGTTAGTGCTTCTCGGGCAACTTCGCGCCTGACTGGGTCAAAACTGGATAGCACCACATAGCCAGGTGTATCATCAACCATGATGTCGACGCCTGTAGCCCGCTGCAAGGCCTGTATGTTACGTCCTTCTTTGCCGATAATTCGACCTTTCATTTCTTCATCTTCTAACTTGACGCTTGTCACAGTACGCTCGGCTGTAACTTCGCTGGCCATACGCTCCATTGCCTGGGCAATAATCAACGAGGCCTTTTCTTCGGCATTTTCTTTAGTTTCGTTCTGAATTTTAGAAACAAGCCCAATAAGGTCGCCCCTGATATCTCTTTCCGTCATTTGCATTAATTTGTCTGCTGCATCTGTTTTGGTTAATTTCGCAACTTTTTCTAATTTTTCTTGCTGTTTTGCACGAATCGCCCTTATTTCATTTTTCAGACTTTCTACCTCGTCTTCAGACTTGCGTAGTTTTTCTGCACGTTTATCTATTTCATCTAGTTTTTTATCTAGTGTTTCTTCGCGGTCGAGTAATCTTTTTTCAATGTCTTTAAACTCTCGGCGACGTGACTGCTCGTCACGCCTAGCATTATCCACCAGCTCGTTTGCTTCTTCTTTAGCCTTAGCAACTACCTTTTCAGCTTCTTTTTGGGCTTTGTCTATTTCTTTTTTAGATTTTTCTTCACTGGCTCCCTGTTTTTGTTTGGCAATAACTGTATTAGCACCAAAACCAACAGCGATACCTACCACTGCTAACACGATGGTAATTGGATCCATATCGTTCCCTTTCTATTTTGTCTGCTTCTCCGTTATTTGGGGCGTCCCTCTCACTTCATTAGCCACCAACAGAAAAACAGATAATATAATTAATCAATTGTTTAATAACATAGGCATATACTCACACCAAAAAGTCTCTGTATATTCCATAGTTAATAATAATCAATGCCGAGCAAAACGACAATCACATTTATTATTTCTTTGGGATAGTAATATGTGGGTCGCGGCCGTAGTCCGGCACAACTAGTTTGTCTGTTTTACCCTGGCCCAAACTTGTTAGACCAGTCTCAATCCAGTCCTCGCCGGTTGTCCCAACAATCGGTATATCTAACTCACTAGCGAGAGTATTCGCGACCGTTGCGCCAATTCTTAGTCCTGTGAAGCTGCCTGGACCCTTGAAAAAAACCACCGCCTCCAGATTATTCCAATCTTTTTCGAGAGAAGACAACATCTCATGTATTTTTGTATGAATTGTTTCTGAAAGTTGACGATGAGCCTGCCACTTTTGATAAGCTAATTTTGTCTTTCCTACAAAAAGACCGATTTCTGCCTCTGGCTTGTCTGTTCTTATAGTCAAAACTATCATATATCTCCTAAAATATATTTTAATGATTCTGGAAAATCACAGATCAGCTCTCTGCCGGTATCGCCAGTTGCGTTGATTTGAATCGTTAGCCTATCAGCAGGCAAAACGTGCTTGGCCACATCAGACCACTCTACAATAACAACATTAGATTTATCATCAAGTAAATCTGAAAGCTCATGCTCCATCAAACCTGCCTCACTCAATCTGTAAAAGTCAAAGTGATATATGGAAAAATTCTTAGCATTATAAACATTTGAAATAGTAAAGGTGGGGCTAGAAACGTCGTCTTTGCTGTCAGCACCGGCCACAATGTAGCGCGTTAAAGTCGTCTTGCCACCACCCAGGTCACTTATAAATTCGATAACTTCCCCACCCCTGAGCGATTCCCCAATTCTGCGACCGACCACCTCGGCCTGACTAATATCTTTTATTTTTATAACTTTATGCATTACAAAATATATACTACCTCAATTAGAATTTTTTTGGTGATGTATAATATCGTTAGCTTATGCTTTCACTAGGACTACAATTTATCAACAAGCCTATCCTTGGTTTGCGTACAGGTACGCAACTTGGCAAAATCAGAGAAGTTATCGTAAACCCTGATAATTTGAGAATTGAGGGTTGGTATGTCGATGACGACTTTCACCACGAGACGCGGATATTATTGAGTCAAGACGTGCGTGACATTATTCCCCAGGGATTCGTGGTTAATGACCAAGATTCACTGACTAGCCCCAACGAATTAGTCCGCCTAAGACAACTTTTGGATTTGAGGTTCGAGATCATAGGCAAGCTGGTAAAAACCGTTGCTAAAAAGCGGCTTGGCAAAGTTACAGATTACGCTTTTGAGAAAGAAGCGTTTTTTATTCAAAAACTGTATGTCGGGCAATCGCTAGTTACAAGCTTTAGCGGGGGTAGTGCTATTGTTGATCGTTCACAAATAGTCGAAATAACAGACCGTGAGATATTGGTCAACGATGCTACTGTGCCCGGTAAAGTTATGGCCATGCCAATAGCCGAGACTGAGCCTACGCCAGCAACCTGATTTTAGCTATCTGCGCTCATAGCATTTTTTATATCATCGTAGCGAAAGCCTTGGCCAGCCAAGTACGCAATTAATTTTTTATCATCCTGGTATCTAGTTTGACTACGTTTTTTCTCTATTAGTATTTTAAGGGTTTCTTGCTCGTCAGTTTCGTCCGCACCCAGTATTTCATTGATTATTTCATCTGCTATGTGTTTTTGCTTTAACTCTTGCCATAGTTTCCGCTGACTGATGCTTTTTAGTAAGTGTCTGTTTTCAACCCATGACGATGCAAATTTGTAATCATCAATGTAGTCTGCATCATTCAATTTAACAATTATTTTATCTATGATGTCCTGTTCGTATTCTTTTCGCTTTAAATAATCTCGCATTTCCCACTCGCTTCTAGCTCGTCTTGACAACAAGTCAAGTGAGCGCATATAGGCCTTGTCCATTGTCGCGGTGTTCTGTAAATCTTCTAACTCAAATTTTGAGAATTCCCGCCCAATTCGAATGCCGCTTTTCATCAGCTCGTTTTCACTCAATGAAAAACTATATTTTTCATCAATAAAAACAGAGTAACGCCCCTGGCGTTTTACCTGTTGCTTGATATCCGTGACTTTACTCATGTATTAATGATATCAACAACCGATGAAAAAAGTGTTTTACCGAGTGCTTGACAATGATATAGGTATAGGTGTAAATTCTTAACATAAGCATAAAAAATAAAGGTACAAATGAAACAAAATAACAAAGGCTTTTCTCACATAGAAACATTCTTGGTTTTAATAGTACTAATTGCCGTAGTGGCCGTTGGTTTTAGTGTATATAACCGTTCGTCGAGCAATAAATTAGCAGAGGCCGAAGGATGTCCGATTGCAACTCGGACCGTAGCCGTCAGAGGAGAACATTGGCGAAAAAACAGGCAAACCTGGGTTAAGGAACAAGGGGCAAATTACGTATGGGTTCTAAAAATTGGTGGCTACTCCGAAAGACCTAAGGATATAAATAATTCTGAAAATAGGTTACTAAAAAATCATGACTTGAGATTATTACAAAGAAACGAGATGGCAAGTATGTTTGGTTTTGGCGGTACAGCCGGTGGTGCAACATGGGATGAAATATGCAAAAGCGAACAGAAATGTGGAGACCCGCAAACATCAAACTGGGGTGATGATGCCAGAGTAAGAAGTTGCCGTACGGCTGAACTCAACAAGTCACTGGCTACTAAATATATGAAAGGTATGAAAACAATATATACTGATAATAAAGGGGTAAATATTAAGGCCTGCAGAGATTCCAACGACCCAGCTAAACCTGTAAGGTTTGCAGTTTATGATACTTACACAAAGGCTCGTCAATTAGCACAAAGCAGATCTGGTGGCACGCCAACAGATAGTCAGATCGCTAGTGCGCAGGGAGAACTATACAATTACTCGAGTCCTGACGACAATCGACCCAGCGAAGCAAATGAGAATTTTGTTGGCAATCTATCTCTAAACCCTGGTAGGAGTCGTCTGGTTTGGAGCGGGCGGAGCAAGATAGCGTCTATTCAAAGAATCAGATCGAACAGCAATATTAGCTGGTACACAGGACAGAGACAACCGAAAGGCCAGAAAGAAACTCTAGTTTTCTACAACAAGATCGAAGGCTATGCTAAATCATCAAATGGCGGAGAAACAAACCCAATAGTTAATTTTAGGGTTAAGTATCGCAGTAGCGGACAGCCTGTGACAAAAAGTGTCACCGTTAGATTTAAAAAATTGTCTACCTGCGGTAAGAAAATGTTCCCTGCCACATATTTTGAAGAGGCCGTCCAACAAGGCTGGGAAAGGGCAGAAAGCCCAATAAAGACAGGTCCGTACGGGAAAACACCTAACCCGTATCTTAACAATACGTCATCACCTGAAGCATCAAGTTCAAATAATTCTGGCTCCGGCTCAACTAATGGCTCTTCAGGAGGTGTATTTGGTGGCGGGTCTACGAACACCGGCAGAGGGTATGGCGGTAGATAACACTAGAGTTAATGAACTTCAGTGACGCACCAAGTTAGTTCCTGTTTTTCGACATTCAGAGAAATCAACTAATTGTATATTCTATAAACTCACCTTCTTTGAGGGCGTGTACCGGCAAAGTCTTGTCGCCGTAGTTCTCTAGTTCTTGTTTGGCTTTTTCCCAATCTATTGGACCGCGAGGATCATCGTTTCCAAATTCAGAATCATAGTGCGGAATAAACTTTATCGGTAAAATACCAAATCCATCTTGGCAGTCCCTCCAGTCACAGGTGTAGTAACTACTAGCGACCATACACGAGCTGGCTGAGTTGGTTGCAACAACCTTGTCCTTAACTAGCGACAGATAATCGAATTTACGCATCCAGTAGAGCAAAAGATCGCAGTCACCGCCGTGAAAATAAATAACATTAGCATTCTTGCATTGCTGGACAAACTTGTCTGGAGCAGCCAACTCAAAAGTCGGTTTTACGTCATCCGGCATATCTTCTGAAATTGTATTGGAGTAGCCAGCGAATTTTGGTTCCCAATACTCGCGTCCTTGAGCAAAATTACACAATAGAAATCTTGGTTTATCACCTAGCCCTTTTACAATTTCTTGGTGAAATTTACGTTTCAAATCTAGATGATTTTTTATACCGCCAGAGTTCAAAACGTATTTGGTCATAGCAAGTTTCTTTGTTCTAGAATTTGAAGCAATTCTGGTAATTCTTTGAACTTTGAACCCAAGTGATGCCCATTTTGAATTGTAACTATTTCACTATCACTTTGTTTTGCTAGCCACTGCGCTTGTTCAATTGGACAATACGGATCATTATCACCATGTACAAAAATAAGTTTTTTAGACTTGGATCGAATCTTCTCAAAATCAAAACCATCTTTCGGGAATAGATCTTTGAATTGTTCTGGTGGAGTCCAAGGCTTTGCGCAGGTGTGCCATGCGCCAATTACAACTCCTGTTTCGATGTTGGGACAACGATCGTCCATCAGTAAATTTAGTATAGATACAGCTCCGGACGAATGACCGATTACTAAATTATCTGTAAAATCCCAACCTGCTCCGAAGAGGAAGTCGTTATAAACTTTTGCATTCGGCGTATGGTTATTCGGTAATAATGGGACCCAAACCTTGTACCCTTTTTCTTCTAGTACCTTTTTCATCCAAGGAAACCAATTTTCTTCAGGCGATGCATCTGTCCCGTGTAAAATAACCGCGCGCTTCATATCTACACCTCTTTTTTAACAGCTTCGCGGATTTTCTTGGCTAGCTCTTCCATGACTTTGGGGTTTTCTTCCAGGTATTTCTTTGTGGCTTCGCGTCCTTGGCCAATTTTCTCGTCTTTGTAGGCAAACCAGGCGCCAGACTTCTCTACAATTTCTTTTTCCACTGCGAGGTCTAGAATATCACCAGATCTACTTATGCCTTTGTTGTACATAATGTCGAATTCTGCAATACGGAATGGTGGAGCAATCTTGTTTTTTACAACTTTCACTTTCGTTCGGTTGCCGATTATCTCCTCGCCCTGCTTAATTTGAGAGATTCGGCGGATATCCATACGCACGCTTGCGTAGAACTTCAGAGCATTTCCACCAGTGGTGGTCTCTGGATTACCGAACATTACACCAATTTTCATACGAATCTGGTTAATAAAAATAATCGTCGTGTTAGACCTATTTATTACACCTGTTAGCTTTCGCAGGGCCTGGCTCATTAAACGAGCCTGAAGTCCCATATGGCTATCGCCCATGTCACCTTCAATTTCTGCTCGCGGGACAAGAGCCGCCACAGAGTCCACAACGATAATGTCAACTGCATTAGACCGCACCAATGTTTCTGTAATTTCTAAGGCCTGTTCGCCGTTGTCCGGTTGCGAGACTAGCAGGTTTTCTACTTTTACGCCTAGTTTTTTCGCATACGCTGGATCAAGGGCGTGCTCGGCGTCAACAAACGCAGCAGTGCCTCCCGTTTTTTGCACCTCAGCGATAGCATGCAAGGCTAGTGTGGTCTTTCCTGATGATTCTGGTCCGTAAATCTCTATAATTCGCCCTTTTAGCAGTCCACCACCAAGAGCAAGATCTAGTGAAATACTGCCGCTAGGAATACATTCAACATCGGCATTCGTCCCTTCGCCCAGTTTCATAATAGAGCCCTTACCAAATTGTTTTTCAATCTGATCCAGCGCTAGCCCCAAAGCCTTACTCTTGCCAGTCGCCTCTGCTGGTTCTGCTAGTTTTTTTTCTGTTGTTTTCTTGTCTTTAGCCATAGCGTAACTTAGTCCTGCCCCTCTGATATTTTATATGTAACCTTAGTATAACAAAGACTACCGCGACGTAGTACTTTGGAGTACACTTGAATAATAATGAAGTCACTAATGCTAAAACAGAGGGGTTTCACGCTGATAGAAATCCTTATTGTTGTAATAGTCCTAGGCACACTCGCCGCAATAGGCTATGGTACTCTGGCCCAAAAATGGAAAAATAAGGCCTATTACACACGCGGAATAGCAGAGCTCAACGCAATGGGCAACGCTGCAAATCTGTATGTTGCAAAATACAACGACTACCCTGCTGACGTTTCTAGAAATATTCCCTCGGACCTAAAAGAGTTTGTTCAGGGTCAAGAAAATATAGATGCATGGCCTGCTGCACCATGGCCAGGTAGCGTATATGATTATGACAACTGGCCACCAGATGCTAATGGGCCAAATCAGACTTACCAAATTAGTGTCAGAATGTGCAACCCTGGTGATACTGCCACATGTAATAAAAATGCAAAAAAATACTTGTCCGAATACGTATCGACAGAAACGCTTAACGCCTGGGATTCTAATAGCTCTGTATACTACTGCATCAAGGGGTCCTGTCGATCACATCAGTCCATGCCAATGAACCACCCAGGATATTGCATCAATTGTGGTACAAGTAAAACCAAAGTGTTCTAGAAATTTATAAGCTAGCTCTCTGTAACGGTTATGTCTATAATAGAGTTCGTACATTATGCGTATATCTGATGCACTAGTCGAGAAATTGCTTCTTGACGCTAAAAAAACAACCAAAGAACAACTGAATAAACTCCGTGAAGAAGCAGTGGTTGATAAAAGCACGCTTCAAAGTGTGGTTATTAAAAATAACCTAATTACTGAAAAAGACCTGACGCGACTGTATTCCAAAGAGGCTGATGTTCCATTTATTGACCTAAATCCAAAAGAAATTAAGCGGGAAATACTGCACCTTATTCCTGAACGGATCGCCAGACAGTATGGAGCAGTAGTTTATGACGTAGATGAGGACGGTAATAAGTTACTTGCGATGGAGGACCCAGATGACATCCAAGCTTTTAACTTTTTGCAAAAGCAGCTAGGAACCAACGTCAAGGTAGCGGTGGCTAGCAGTTCTAGTATCCAGGCCTCGATAGACCAATACAAAGGCAACATCGATAGCGAGTTAACGAAAGTTATTTCAACAGAGGAAAAAGAAGAGGCTGACTCAGAAGATGACATTAGCGAAGAAGACGTTGCCGAAGATTCACCAATAGCTCAAACCGTTAACCTATTAATTGAGTATGCCGTTAAAGCTGGGGCAAGTGATATACACATCGAGCCAAGAGAAAACAATGTCATTGTCCGTTACCGAATTGATGGAATTTTACGAGAGGCCAACAAATTACCTAAAAAAGTAATCGGCGCACTGATATCCAGGATAAAAATATTGGCAAACCTAAAAATTGACGAACATCGCGCCCCGCAAGATGGCCGTTTCAAAATAGCCGTTAGTGGCCAGGTTTTTGCGCTGCGTGTCTCCACACTACCTATCATGGATGGAGAAAAGGTTGTGATGCGTATTCTGAACGAGTCTAGCAAGGCACTCACATTAGAAGAACTAGGTTATTGGGGCCATTCCTTGCAAGCTGTCAATCGTGCTATCGTTCAGCCCTACGGAATGATTCTAGTTACCGGTCCAACCGGGTCAGGAAAATCCACTAGCCTTTTCAGTATTCTAAATAGCCTCAGTAGCCCCAAAGTGAACATCTCTACCGTTGAAGATCCCGTAGAGTACAGAATTGGGGGCGCAAATCAAACCCAGGTAAATCCCGTCGCTGGAATGACATTTGTTAATGGATTGCGTGCACTCCTACGCCAAGACCCGAACATTATTATGGTGGGAGAGGTACGCGATGGCGAGACAGCCAACTTGGCAGTACAAGCAGCTCTTACCGGCCACCTAGTGTTTTCTACTCTTCACACTAATAACGCCGCCACCACTCTACCCAGATTGTTGGACATGAATGTCGAACCATTCTTAATTGCCAGCACCGTCAGGGCGGTTATCGGACAAAGACTGGTTAGACGCCTTTGTGTGGACTGTCGGCAAGCATACCAGCCAGACGAAGCCACACTCAAACAAATCGCAACTATTTTTCATACCGATAATCCTGAAGTAATGGCCAGAATAAATGAATTGGAAAAAGTCGCTCTGGAAGCTGGAATAGGAAAAACAAATTCTAGTAATACTAATCAAGAAGACAGCAGTGTTCTGGGGTCTACCAACACCAACATTACAAAACTTTGGAAGGCCCACGATGGTGGCTGCGATAGCTGCAACCAAAGTGGATATAAGGGACGAATGGGCATTTACGAGGTACTAGAAAGCACTAGCGAATTGCAAAAACTCGTTGTCGGCAACGGTACTAGTGATGTAATCCAGAACCAGGCCATAAAAGACGGAATGGTTACCATGCAAATAGATGGATTTATAAAAGCTTTGCGTGGGCAAACCTCAGTCGAGGAGATACTGCGAGTAACTACGGAATCATAAATTATGGCACGATTTACATACACAGCGACTAAAGACGGAAAAACAATACATGGTGCTACCGAAGGAGCAGATAAGAATTCTGTTATTGCTAGTCTGCGCAAACAGAATATTGTACCTTTGGTAGTAAAACAAGATGCCGCTGGAAAGAGTTTTTTAAAGGGTTTCGTAAGATCGAAGAAAGTCAAAGTAAAGGACCTGGCCGTATTTACCAGACAGCTATCGACTATGGTATCTGCGGGAGTTCCGCTGAATCGATCTTTAAATACACTGCAAGAACAAACAAAAAGTAAATTTTTTTAAAAAGCCATCGGCAGCATATCTAAAGATGTGGAAGGCGGAGCGCCGTTAGCAGACGCTTTTGGGAAATTTCCCACAATCTTTTCCGACGTTTACGTCAATATGGTTCGTGCGGGTGAAGCCGGAGGAATACTAGACGATATCCTGAAACGCTTAGCACTACAAATAGAGCGCGATTCTAGTATGCGAAAGCGCGTAAAAAGCGCAATGGCCTACCCTGTCGTTATTTTAACGGTTACTGTAATAGGATTTTTCGGAATTATGATCTTTATTATTCCAAAATTGGGCAAAATCATCAAAGACATTGGTGGTGAAAATGCCAGACTTCCAATTTACACAGAAGTCATGCTGTCGCTAAGTAATTTCATGCAAGACAACGCCGTTATTATAGTGGTGGTATCTGTAGTCATAACCATAGTGGTTCGACGCTACATCAAAACCCCAAAGGGAAAATACAAATTTCACGAGTTACTGCTTAAGATACCCGTCATCAACACAATAATCACAAAGGTTGCGATAGCTAGATTTGCAAGAACTTTTTCATCACTAATGTCGTCTGGTGTAGGGGTTTTAGATGCGCTGGAAGTAACCGGCGGGTCAATCGGCAACAAAGTGATCGAACAAGAACTGAAAGATGCAGCAAAGGAAGTCAAAAATGGCAAACAATTATCAGAGCCCTTGAGTAAAAGCAAACATTTCCCAACTATCGTTTCTCAAATGTTGGCAGTCGGCGAAGAAAGCGGCCAAATAGACACGATCCTAATAAAAGTTGCTGACTTTTACGAAGAAGAAGTCGAGACAGCAATTGACGGCATGAGCTCTATAATAGAGCCCGTGATGATTATAGTTCTAGGGGCTGTCGTAGGTGTTATTGCAGCCAGCGTAATGGGTCCAATCGCAAACCTCAGCAAGACAGCTGGTGGTGGAAATTAAGCAATATAAATTAATGCTTGACCACTTGACGCTTATGGTTATAATAATGATTAGCTAGGTTCGCCTCTAAAGCGACCAAATGCGTAAGTATATAAAATAACAAAACAATATGAAGGAGGGTGGGTCCCAATGATCTCACTAAAACGTAAAGAAAGCGGTTTCACAATTATCGAACTTTTGATTGTGATTATCGTAATAGGAATTCTTGCTACTCTTGTAATAACTACATTTAGTGGAATACAGAGAAATGCAAGAGACAGAACTCGTGAAGCAGATATTAACGCTTTGCACAGCCAAATTGAGTACTACTACGGCCAAAATGGCACGTACCCAACGCTTGCAAACCTAAACGACGCAACATGGCGTTCAACAAACCTTAAAGGCCTAGACTCTGAGGCTCTAAAAGATCCTAAGGGCGCTAGCGCAACACTAGTTGCTGCACCAGCAGCTAGCTCATACGCTTATGTTGTGACACCTGCAAACTGCGACAACGCTAGTGGTGGTGACTGTACAGCTTATGTTCTTACAGCAACCTACGAAGGTGGCGGAACATTCGTAAAGAACAGCTTGAACTAAACAGATAAAGCTACAAAATAACAAAAGACGGCTCAAAATAGGCCGTCTTTTGTTATGCACAAGTACTATGCAGTACCATTTACCACCGTCAAGAGATATAATACGGACTAAGCATGAGCATAAATAATTATTCCGATAAGGGATTTGCCATAGTTGAACTACTAGTAACGATTGTTACGATTGGCATTATTTTTAGTGCGTTTATGACGACTTTTACGACTATCCAAAATATTAACAAAAAAGCTAGTGATGTTCAGAAAGCCAATTCGCTAGCGTTTGAAAAAACCCAAACTTATGAAAATAAGTCTTTTTCATCCATCCCTGTATTCACACCTTACGGTACGCTTAATGAAGTAGAAGATTTTAGTAGTCAGATTCCCAGTACCGTACATCCACCAAGATCAGGTAAAGTCTACGTTAGCACCATTTCACCAACCCTGAAACAAGTTATCGTTTGGCTAGAGTATGGACAGGGTAACGCTAAACAGACAATCCAATACTCAAACCTAATCCAACGAAACGGAGTTGGACGATGAAAAAGTTAAACAAGGTCAACCAAATAGGCTTCACTCTAATCGAGTTATTGGTTGTCGCCCCCGTGATGATTCTAACTATTATCATAATGATGAGTTTCTTGTTTAATCAATACGGCCAGTTGACCCAAGAAGGCGCCAGGCTAAAGTTGGTAACAAATGCTCAGATAATTACTCTAAACATTGAGGATGATGTATATCTGGCATCGTCTTTTGTCAGTCAGATGAATAATAATCTTCAAGATAGTTACGCACCTTCTGGTGGTTGGAAATATAATACGACACCACAAACTTTCATCATTTCAGCTGTGGCGCTAACAACCAACAGCCGCAACCCAGCCCGAAAACCGGTCTATATTAACACTGTTGGCTGTGACCCATCTGTACTAGAGAATAATTCTGAATTACAGAATAATGTCATTTACTTCGTGCAGGGGACCAAATTGTACAAGAGAATATTGACAGCGCCGCCTAGCCTGCAGACTTGCGGTACCAGCTACGAAAAACAAACCTGTCCTAGTGCAAACGTAACTGCGACTTGCCCAACCGACAAACTCATGACCGACAAGTTAAACAGTTTTAGTATTACGTATTACGATAGTTCAGGTACGGTTACCACCGTGCCCGAGCAAGCTCAAAAAGTAAAAATATCAGTTCAGCTAAAAGATAAAGCTTTTGCCGAAGACGTTTATGGCGAGGCAAATATAACCGTGAAGAAGTTAAACTAATATGTTTCGAATTCGATTAACCAACAAATCATCGCAACAAAGGGGTTTCGTACTACCGACTGTGATAATTTTAACGTTAGTAATGTCTTTTGTAGCATACGCAGCTCTATTACAATCGAATAACAATCTAAACATTTCATATAAACAATCGTATATTCAGATTGCACGTGTAGCATCTAAATCAGCCATAGATTATGCGCAGGAACAGTTCGATAATGCACCCTGTGGTAACTACAGTGGCTCTGCTGAACAAACCCTTATGTCGAATAGCAGATATCGAGTAACCATGAAATCAGAAGTTATTGATACATCTGCTGACGGTTATGAAAAGACGATAAAAGGGACCGGAGCAGTATACCTTCCGCACACATCCACTACTGCCAAGTATGTTTTTGATATCAAGTCACAAATTGTTCGCACATATGCTCTATGTAAAACCCCGGGCGATTTTAACCCGACATTATGGCTAGATGCAAGCGATTCCCCTACGCTATTGAAAGGTGGTACAGCAACAACAAATACGGTCACTTATACCACCAACTATGGTTCGATGTTTGATAACAACAGAGACACTCTCAAAGAAAGAGCGGACGATGGCTCGCAGCCCCTTTTGGCATGGCAGAGTCGAGCGTTAGATATGCATACATGCAACACTTCGGAGTTTATTAGCGCGTTAATATGTGTGTTGAGCGGTACCAAATATTTATACGATGGGGCAGTTTTTCAGAATGTCAATCTGCCCAAAGGCAGCACTATTACATCAGCTAATTTACAATTTACGGGATGTAATGCTTCTGGTGGTTGTAGTAGTGGTAATGTCGGCGGAAGTGTAACACATCGAACCTACGGTCTTTACAATACTGCATCCAACCCTAACCTTGGTATGTTTACTTCATCTGGTGTAAGCCAGCTTAGGAACCGTCTATCAGATCCTAACCTCCATACCAATGCATACAGCGATACAACTACAACAAACTTCCCTCCTGGTAATACTACTAACTTTAACGTAACAAACGTAGTCCAAGAGATGGTCAACAATCCAAATTGGGCACCAGGGAATATGGGATTCGGCATAAAACGACAAAGTGGGTCTGGATCTAGACGAGCAGATAAAAATGGAATAAAACTTGTTATAACCTATACCACCGTCGGTGCCACCACCCAAGCAAATAACGGAGACTCTGTGTCTGAGTGGCATGACAAGTCTGGTAATGGCAATCACGCAGTCACTGCCCACGGCACCGCCCCAATCCGTATAGATAACCAGATCAATGGTAAGCCGATTGTGCGTTTTGCTGGAGGAGATATGCTTAGTAGCCTAACAAACGCCCTATCCGGGAAACGAGATATGTCTGCCGCTGTAGTTATTAAACCCAATTTTAGTTCATCTTCATCTGATGCTCGATTGATATCCGGCATGGATAGTAACTACACGAACGATACCGCTGGGACACACAGCATCATACCCCTACTCAGATACGGATCAGGTAGTGGATTCAGCAGTGTTTATGCAAGCCTTACTGCCGGCAACCGCTTGGATTACACATGTGGTGCTAGCTGCGCTAATCAGCCATATCTCGTTGGTGCGGGCTTTACGTCACAAAACACATCCAATACACTAAGCACCCTGAAAGGTAATGGTGCAATGCTTACAAACAAAATTGTCAGCCCGACTACTGCGTCACCCCCGTACACTTATTCTATTGACCAACTTTACATTGGAGGCAATAGGAGTGGATCCATGCCAGGGGCAGGCACTAACTACATGTATGGTGATTTTGCAGAGATAATAGTTTACGATCACGTTATAACATGTCGAGAAGGCGAAGCCATAGAAGAGTACCTTCGGGCAAAATGGAATATTTATAACGCGCCAGCCTCGACATCATGCCCAGAAGATACCGTACCAACACTTTAGAACCTTATATATATCAGTCTCTTATTTTGGTATACTGAAAACATAGAAACGCTAAAGCTTAAATACGTTGGCGATTAAATAAATGAATAATACCTATTTTTACAATGACAAGCCACTATTTGGCCTAGACATAGGATTCAAGACAGCTAAAGTCATGCAGCTAAATTCTGCTGGCAACAATAAATACACAGTCAATGGTTATGGGGTCGCTAATTTCGAGGAATCTGCTGTTAGAAACGGCGTGATTGTTGACTATGAAAAAATAGCTAGAAGTATACAACAAATGTTTGAAACAGACCTGGTTGGTGAAATAAACACTAGACGGGTTGCATTCTCTGTGCCGGCTTCTAGGACATTTAGCCGGATTCTCACCCTACCCTTACTGGCCAAGAAAGATCTGGCAGAAGCCGTAAAACTCGAAGCAGAACAGTACATACCCGTACCTATCGATGATTTGTACATAGACCATACCATTATCCGAAAAGATAATAAGAATACGGACGTACTAGCAGTTGCGGTTCCAAAAAAAATTGTAGATTCTTATCTATTACTAGCGAAATTATTAGGCCTAGAGGCGGTTGTCATGGAAACAACTACTGGAGCTACTGACAGATTATTTAGATATACCGATCAGCATAATGTGCCATCTGTTTTAATCGATTTTGGTTCTGTTTCGGCAGATATTTCTGTTTATGACCAACATTTAGCCGTGACTGGGACCGTACCAGGTGGTGGTGACGATATAACTGGACTAATTGCTGAAAAACTAAATGTTACCAAAGACGAAGCTCACCTAATAAAAATAAAATACGGTCTTAGCGTTAGCAAAAAACAAGCCCAGATCCAAGAAGCCTTGACGCCATTGTTACAAAAAACAATCAAAGAAGTTAAACGAATGATCCGCTATCACGAGGAAAGATCAGAAAAACATGGCAAAATCGAGCAAATCGTCACATTTGGTGGTGGCGCAAATGTGCCTGGTTTAAGTGAATACCTCATTGATAACCTCCGTGTTCCTGTTAGGGCCTGTGATCCCTGGAACAATATAGCTTTCAAGAATCTAGAACCTCCAAGCCCAGTCGAAAGATCAATGTACATTACTGCAGCTAGTTTGGCATTAATCAAGCCAAAGGAAATTTTTGTATGATAAATCTCATTCCGAATAATCTCAAAGAAGATATTGTATTTGCTCGGCGCAATACTCTGCTGCTTCGCGCTTCTGTCGGAATAATAGGGGTGATTGTAGGGGGATTGCTAATAATTGGGGCTGGAAATTTGTATTTGGCTAACGAGACAAAAAGCTTCAATAAAGCAGCAGAGCAAACAGCAGCTGCACTTGAGGCCCAGGATTTAACAGCTACAAAAACACGAATCAAAGAACTATCTAATGGACTAAAATTAATACTTCAGGTGCTGTCAAAAGAAATTCTTTTCTCCAAGCTACTGAAACAGGCTGGGGCAGTCATGCCAGAGGGGTCTGTACTTTCGACTATTGAAATAAGTGAAGTCGAAGGAGGTATAGATATTAATGCGTTCGCTAAAGACTATCAGACAGCAACGCAGGTACAACTAAACCTTGCTGATCCACAAAATAAATTGTTTGAAAAAGTAGATATCGTTCAGGTAACTTGCTACAAACGAGCACAAGAGGGCAGTCCGTACCCTTGCAGCGTGGGACTCAGAGCACTTTTTGCAGACAATAACCCTTATTTGTTCATAAATAACAAAACAAAAGAGGCAATAAAATGAACAGCAAGAAAATATTCTTTGCTATGATTGGCCTCGTCAGTATACTTGCCGTTGTCGCTTTTTTAGTAATAATAATTGGGAATTCTAGTCTTAAAAACCAATCAAAGAAATTAATGGACGCTAAGTTAAAACAAAAAACATTGGTCGAACAACAAACAATGTTAGTAAAAGCCAAAAAGGATTTGGAACAATACAAGGACTTAGAAAAATTATCAAAAACCGTAGTTCCACAAGATAAAGATCAAGCACGGGCAGTACGAGAAATTGTAAAAATCGCCAGGCAAAGTGGAATATCAATCGAGGCAATAGGCTTCCCTGCCTCGACGCTAGGCAGCAAAGCCCCTACTGCTGCACCACAATCCGGTAGCTCTAGCAGCCCTTCATCAGCCGATCAAGCTACACCACAAAAACCAAAAACATCGCCATTAACACAAGCTACTCCAGTAGTAGGAATTGATGGTGTCTACAGCTTAGAGATGATAATAACCCCAGAAGCTAAGGCCGTAAACTACTATACCTTCCTAGATTTTCTCAGCCGTCTAGAAAATAACAGACGTACTGCACATGTAAAAAAGATTACAATCAGCCCAGAGTCTACAAAAAAAACGTCGCCAAATGTTGAATTTGGACTAACATTAAATGTTTTCGTAAAGCCATGAATATGAAAGTGAATATGAATCTAGACATAAAAAACATAACACCAAAACTATTGAGTGTCATAGATAAGCTGAAAGAATATGCTGTGTTTATTGTCGTACTGGTTGTCCTAGGTGCATACGGATTCCTGGTGCTCAGAATTAGATACTTTGCATCCCAGGAACCAGCAGATGCTGTACTGACCGAAAAGGTCAACGAACTAAACGCACCCAGAATCGACAAAGATATAATTACAAAAATAGAAAAATTAGAAAGCTCAAATATTGAAGTCAAGACACTATTCGACAAGGCAAGAGATAATCCATTCCAGGAATAGCTAAAACATATTATTCATTATTGAACGGATTTAGTTGCCGTATGAGTGAATGCTATTTTCATGAGCATTAATTATGACTTTTGAAGTCTCGTAGGGATTTGGCACGAAGGTAAAGGTATAGTTTTGCTGTTCGCCAGCAGTTTCCACCACTAGGGTGCCGTAGCCTATTAAATTCGGCAAAAAACCATTCTGCGAAACTGTAACATCTTGTACGTCGCCAATACTAAGCTGGGAAATCTTTCGATTAAATAAAGTAATGAATAACATTTGTGCTAATTTTTCGTTTGTTACATATACCACGTTATTACGGTAAAGTTGAGCATTAATTGCTGTGACCAGTAAAATCAAAACCGACAAGATAAAGCCGATGAACGCCAATATTGCATTCGCGCCAGCGAAACCCAGAGTGTCCAAAAAACTACTTGCTGCCAATGTAATAGTTACCGCGAAAAGTGCTAGAGATATAAAAAACCCAGTTACCAAAATTATAAAAAGCCCAAACGGATGTTTTCTGATTTCTAGCAGTAATTCTTCTTGATCATCAAATTCTATTAGGCTAAAGTATTTCTTCCCGACTTGGGACAAATGACTGCGTCCCTGGTCTGGTGTTCTGGGGATATTTGATTGCACCTGCGTCTGCCCATTTGGCATTAACGGGTTGTTCTGCTGAGAAGGATTTGGCATTTGTGGCTGGCTGTAAGAGCCATTTGTCTGTGGCAACTCGGGGTTTTCCATTGGTTGTTGTGGTTCCATATTATCGCCTATTATACCAGTGTTTGTTGATCATCGGTTGGTTTTACTGTTCGTTTTAGGTGGCTGTGCGCTTTTGGCGTAGTTTTGCGCCCTCTGGGTGTTCTTTCCAGCAGTCCTATTTGCAGCAAATATGGCTCATGAAAGTCCTCAATGGTTGTTCTTTCCTCGCTAGTGAGGGCAGCTAGCGTCTCTAGCCCCACGGGTCCACCATGATAGTTATCGATGATTGCAAATAATAATCGCCTGTCTGATGGGTCCAGGCCCAACTCGTCGATTTCCAAAAGTTTCAAAGCCTTTAGGCTGATAGGGTTGTCAATGATTCCATCGCCGTTCACATCAGCATAATCTCGAACGCGTTTTAGTAACCTGTTAGCGATTCTTGGTGTTAGCCGAGCTCTTTTAGCCAATTCTATAGCCGCAGCTTCATCTATTTTTACGCCCAGTATCCCTGCCGAACGTTTAATAATCTTGGCGATTTCCTCTGGTGTGTAGAATTCTAAGCGGTGAATCATCCCGAATCTGTCGCGTAGTGGTGCGGCTAGCGCACCGGTCCTGGTGGTGGCACCAATAATAGTAAACTTGGGCAAATCTAGGCGCAGGCTCTTGGCGCTCGGTCCCTTGCCCAGCATTATGTCTAGTTTAAAGTCTTCCATTGCGCTGTACAAAACTTCCTCGACAGACCTGTGAAGTCTGTGGATTTCATCAATAAATAATATGTCGCCGTCTTGTAGATTTGTTAGTAGGCTAGCCAAATCCCCTGCCCGCTCAATTGCCGGCCCGCTAGTGATTCTAATTTGTGCGCCCATCTCGTTAGCTATTACACTAGCGAGTGTAGTCTTTCCTAGTCCTGGTGGCCCATATAGCAAAACATGGTCAACCGGTTCCCCACGTTTTTTCGCTGCATCAATAGATAATTGTAGGTTCTTCTTTATTCGCTCCTGACCAATATAGTTAGCAAAATCTTTAGGCCGCAATGTAACCTCGAGCTCTTGCTCGTCCTTGCTATCTGGTTCGTCTGGTTGTGTTATTCGCTCAATCGCCATAAATGTCACCTGTAACTTACATGAAGTTCATTTACCCATAGTTTAGAAGGGGCGTTAATTGCATTCACTACTTGACTAGCCAAGTCTGAGGCTTCGGTAAATTTCTCAACAGGAAAATCATCTCCAGCTTTCTTGAACATCTGAGTATTTGTTCCCGCCTGATACACTGCCATAACATGCACGCTGCTTTCTTTCAGATCTTCTCTCAAAACATCAGTGAATCCCCTGACACCATATTTTGAAGCCGTGTATACTGACTGTCCAGCCTGAGCAACAATACCAGACCTAGAAATAACGTTTACCACAAGCGCCTCGGATTGTTTCTTGAGAAGCGGCATTGTGTACTTTGTTAGATAGATTAGTCCTTTTAAATTAGTGTCTATTAGCTCATCAATCCTAGCATCTGCTACATCTTCTAGCCCTGAGAGTTTCTGCCAAATCCCAGCATTATTAACTACCACGTCAAGCTGACCGTATTTTTCTTTAATGTGCTCTACGATGTTTTTTACATCTACAACCTTGCTAACATCACAATTTTTCTTCTCAAAACCAACATCAATATCAGTTGACTCAATATTTCTACTAACACCGACGACTTTCGCCCCCAATTCAGCCAACTGGTTGGCAAGCTCGTTTCCAATACCCTCGCTAGCCCCAGTAACTAAAACTACTTTGTCTTTAATTATCATCTGCCTCTGTTCCTTTCATAGTTTTATGCTACGTTTGTTGGGTCCCAACAAGTACGCAGGCCTTCGTCTAGTTTTTTTAGTTTAGCCATATCTGTTTCATCAAGCTCAAAATCAAACACATCGATGTTCTCTTTTATGTGGCTCTCGTGAGATGACTTCGGGAAGACCACAAAACCCCGATCTAGACACCAACGTATCATTATTTGCGAATAAGATTTACTGTGCTTTTTAGCTATTTCTGCAATCGTGGTGTCGTTAAGCTTGTAGCCGTGGGCTAATGGCGAGTATGCTTCTAACAAAATGTCATTTTCTTCACAGTATTCTACTAACTCTGGTTGTTGCAAGAATATATGTAATTCTACCTGATTTACTGCTGGCTTTATTGAACATTCACTCAAAAGCTCTTCTAGGTGCTTGATTGTGTAATTACTAACTCCTATTGATTTAGCCTTGCCTTGTTTATACAAATCTTCCATACGTCGCCATGCAGGTCTTCGAAGCTCTGTAACTGGAAAATGTAATAGCAATAAATCTGCATAATCTGTTCGAAGGTTCTCCAGTGATTGATAAAAGCTTGGAATTAGGTCATCCCAAAATTGATTTTCGTTCCATATCTTTGTAGTGATAAATAAATCTTTCCTATCTACCCCACTAGACTCCAAAGCCTCTCCTATGAACGCCTCGTTTCCATAAATTTGCGCTGTGTCAAAATGCCGATAGCCGGCTTTAATCGCCACTTGAATGGCGTCTAAGCATTCCTCTCTGTCTTTAATCATCCAAGTACCAAAACCAAGTTGAGGTATAATTTGATTATCGCCTAGTTTTAAGTTGGGTACCGACATTATTTATTCCCTTTTAATGCTTGTTTTATTCTATCCTCGGTTGATAGGTCTTTGTCAATGTTTTGGAGGGCTAATTGAGCATCTATTTCTTGGTAGCCTAATGCTACTAATGCTTGTATGGCCTCATCAGTTTGATTTACACTGCCTCGGTTTATGATGTCATCCGCGCCACTGCCTGCCACAATACCAACTTTATCTCGTAACTCTACAACAATCTGCTCCGCTGCTCGTTTACCCACTCCCTTGGCAGTTTGTAGCGTCTTAACTTCGCCAGAAGCGATAGCAGAGCGCACGTAATCACCAGAACCAATATCAAGTACAGCGAGCGCAACCTTAGGACCGACGTTTTTAACACTCAATAATTGCTCGAAAAGTTGCTTAGTCTCAATTCTACTAAATCCAAAGAGGTCGTGTGACGCTTCGCGGATATGCTCGTAAACATATAGTTTTGTTTTATCATTCAGGGGCAACTTTGCATAATCGTCTGCGGTTACTAGCAGCCCATAACCAACTCCATTCACATCTACAACAATAGAATCAACAAATTTTTCCGAAATAATTCCCTCTAAAGTCGCAATCATAATTGTAATGCCTCTATTTTCTGGGCTAGGTCTTTATTGTTTTTCCAAACTATTGATTGATTACCTACCGATGGGGCGTAAGTCTTTGCATCTTCATGCACGGCAACAATAATGTGCTTTTTTTTCGCATATGCATAGCCAATCTCCATTAACAGACCCTCGCTTTTATCATCGGATGCAATGACCACAAATACACCCTCGCTGTTATCAATTTTCCCAAATGCAATATCCATAATCTCTTTTGCGCCGAATTTTGACTTTTGGTATTCTTTTTCATCAAATAAATTACAGAATCCATCTATTCCAACTTTTCTTAGAGAGCCCACAACCGTCGACATTCTCTCATGCAAAATATCCGGGTCTTCACCCGTAAATCTATATGCAACAAAATACTTTCTCATATACGTCTATTATTGCATATTCATGCTGCAACAGATAGCGGCAGCAAGGGCATCTGCGGCATCGTCTGGTTTTGGGATAGATTTTAATTTCAAAATAGTTCTAACCATTTCCTGAATCTGGGCTTTTTCAGCCTTGCCATACCCAGTCAGAGCCTGTTTTATCTGCTGTGGTGTATATTCGTGTAATTCCATTTTATGTTGCTTTCCTAGTAGCAACACTACTCCCCGTGCCTGGGACACAGACATGGCCGTTGTAACATTCTGGGCAAAAAACAACTTCTCAACTGACATTACTGTTGGTTTGCATTCAGCAATTATTTCACTAAGTTCGTTAAATATTGTTTCCAAACGATCCGAATCTGCTTGATGCACTGGCGTCTTTATCACCCCGGCGTCCACTAAAGTCATGGAGCTTTGTTCTACATCAATAACACCAAACCCCAAAATTCCTGTCCCTGGATCAATCCCAATTATCCTCATAACATGATTATACAGTTACTTCTTAATTTTGAGTTTTGTGAGATGTTTGCGAAGTTCTTGCCTATACTCAAAGATACCGTAGCCAAGGGCCAGTATTCCCACTACTCCGATCACGGGGTAGCTAACGGGCTTAGATGCAGCAGAAGCTACATCTGTAAGCGGATTATTAGCTAGCGCTGCCAATACTTTACGGCAGCGATTAGTTTCTTTATTACGCTCGTAGCCTTCTTTGCACGGCGCTACTGTATTGGCTGATGCAATTTTCCGACACCTATTGGTTGTCAGGTTCCTGTACTGGCCAACTTTGCACGCAGCCACTCCAGCACCTGCACTACTTACCTTTCTGCATCTATTCGTCTGTGCATTCCGGTATTGGCCGGACGCGCAGGGGGCTAGCGACGTTCCTGCCGTACTTATCTTACGACAACGATTGGTCTCGGCACTCCTAAACTGACCAGCATTGCAAGGCGTAAGACTAGTGGCAACTTCTATATTCCTGCACCTATTCGTGTCTGGGTTACGGTACTTTCCTGGTGGGCAGGGCGTAAACGTAGAATCATCCGCCCCTTTACCGCCGGAGTCGTTTGGTGTGGTAACGCTGGCCAAATTTTCTGTGTCAGGCGTTGGCCGGTTAGTCACTTGCCAGGTCGAGCCAATCAAGGCCCAGGCTTCATCCTCACCCACGTCTTCATAGGCCGGGCTTTCGCCTACAACTTCGTCGTTAGGTGCCAGGATTCGTGCTTTGCTAGTTGTATTGCCAAGGATTAAACCAGTGTCACCAGAATAAAAGCTTTTGTACTCGTGCGCGCCCAGAGTAATTTCCGGCAACGTGTAGTGATACTGATTGTCGCCACCTGTTTGAATAACGTAATTTTTGAGGTTCACTTGATCATTATTTGGATTATAAAGTTCCACGAATTCATCTTCGCTATCTGTTTTTGGACTAGCAGGATTGGGCAAAAGTTCACTAATATAAACATTTGCGTAAGTTATAGTGGGCTCTGGGCTAGGATCGGGTATTGGCGTTGGGTCTGGGTCTGGTGAAGGGTCTGGTTCCGGGTCTGGATCAGGGGTAGGCAAAGACACACAGTCCCCTACCTCATTTTTTACTAAGCCTTCAGGAATAGCATTTTGTGATCCATCTATATTCGGGCATTCGTCTGGCGGTATTGGTAGTGGCACTGGACCGAGTCCACCACCCTGAGGCGAAACGGTAGTTGATACGAGAAAATCCTGGGCATTATTATCTGTATCTATCAAAGCATTTTGATCATTTTTGCGATTGAGGGAACTACCTCCAACGGGGGCTGATGTTGCCGTTGTTTCTGGCTGTGAGGCCGTGCCCCATCCGAGCTTGTCTATCACGGTTGTACTAGAGTCAAGTAACTTCAGGTGACCGCCAGTACTAGCCAACCCGCCCGTATATTCGAACGCAAAGTCAGGCACCACCCCATTTGGAACGGGGTATGTTGGTGCCACTAATAAAATATAGCTGTTTGGTTTTATTACACCCGTAAAATTCGCTACATCTTTTGGTGAACCGTCAGTGCTGGTGCTATAAACAATTTTCCAGCCTGTTATGTTCACTTCTAGCGCAGAATTGTTATAAATCTCTATAAATTCTTGGGCTGCGGTTCCTGCTCCGAGACCCCCAGTTTGTAGTTCACTAAAAACAACGTTACTGCTCTGTGCATTGGCTGTTGGCAAACTGGGCCATAATGAGCAAAACAGTAAAAACGAGGCCAGGACTATTTTTAGTTTTTGCAACATGTTTTTTGTTTTTTAATCTATTGTTAATCAGCATTGTGGCCCTGGCCCAAGTTAATGTCAATAAAAAAGTATCAAGCTATATCAAAATTTGTATGAGTGTTTGTTATATCGTCCAAGCCCTCTAGGGCTTCCATCAAACGCATAACCTTACCTTGAGTAACTTCGTCATTTATTTGTACTGTGTTATTTGGCACGAACGTCAATTCAGCCTCGACCACCTCTATACCAGAATTCTGCAAATTGTCGCGAACTTTCGCTAGCTCTTTTGGGTCGGTATAAACAATTGTCTCGCCTTCCTCCTCTATTACATCCTCGGCGCCAGCATCCAAAATCTGAAGCAGTAAATCTTCGCCGGTCCCTTTTACTCTAATTACACCTTTGCGATCGAATTGAAAAGCCACAGCCCCTTTTTCGGCAATATTTCCGCCATGCTTAGAAAATGCTAATCGTACCTCAGGGTAAGTTCGATTAACGTTATCAGTTGCACATTCAACTAGTATTGCGACGCCCCCGGGACCATAACCTTCATACATTACTTCTTGTATCTGCTCCCCGCCCAACTTTCCACTGCCCCGATCTATCGAACGTTGAATATTGGCATTTGGCATGTTGGCGGCTTTTGCTCGATCGATAGCCAGCCTCAACGAAAAGTTCATTTCTGGGTCTGGCCCGCCGCGTGCAGCAATAGCTATCATGTTACCCAGTTTCGTAAACACTGCACCACGAGCCGCGTCTTTTGCGCCTTTTTGCCTTTTTATTGTTGACCATTTGCTATGTCCAGACATTGAAAAAATCACTCCTCTATATCTGTTATTATATCATATTTTTTGACTGTATTTACATACAGAATCAATACTAAGGCCAGAATGATGCCATAACCAATAATCATTTGTACGGCATTGATTTTAACCAAGATGTTAGCATATGGGACTCGCGATAATAGACTGGCTATAGATAACATGTAGTCCAAAATTATCTGTGCCGGAAGAGCAAAAAGTTTTGAAAAACCCAAATGCATCATTCCACTAATACCGGCTATTAGACTGAAAAACATTCCCAGAGGCACGAAAGGGACCACCAAAACATTCGCCAATACGCTGACGACTGATAGCCGGCCAAACACAAACAAAATTATCGGTATTGTACACAGTTGGGCTGATATTGTTTCTATCAGAACTAATGGGACTACTTTTTCCCTAGATTTTTTAGTCAGTAATCGTTTTTGTAATAATGGCGCTATTATTAATATCCCGAAGAATGCCGTGAACGAAAGATACCAACCTATATTAGACCAAAGATATAGTGGGTTTATGCCAGCGGTCAATGCAGCAACAAATCCTAGCAGCAGTATCGGACGAAATTTTCTACCAAAAAACCAAGCAATCAGACTCAGGCTACTGACTAACGCTGCACGAACAATAGATGGGCTATAGCCAGTGAAAAGCAAAAATATGCAAATGAGCAGCAAGGAAAAAACTAGTATTTGATAGCGCGATCCCTTTCTAAAAATTCGCCTCAGTGCATCAATTATTATCGTAAGGTTATATCCTGAAACCGCGACTATATGAATTAGACCTACTGCAATAAGTGTCTCTTCAAGCTTAGAATCGAGGGTCGTGCGCTGCCCTATTAACAGCCCCATGCCAAAAGACGCCAGCGGTTCTGGTAAAACATTTTGCATGCCCGCTGCAAAATTTCGTCGAGTTATATCGATAGGCGACTTTGAGCTACTAACCAATTTTAGTTTGGCAACACTTATACCTCCCACTAGCCCACCACGTTTTTTGTATATTTTTCCGGTCACCAAAACTTGATCGCCGCGGTACACAATTGGCAAGCCCAGCCCTTTAATGCTCATTTCGCCTATCAGATCCTCGGGAAATGGCTCTTGTAATTTTATTTTCCCTACAGCAAAATCTAGCTGTCCACGATCAGCATATACAGCATCATTTAACGCCATAGCTTTGATCGTAACTGTTTGCCCGACGATATCATTGTAGACTTCTAATCTACGCATAGTTTGGCTACCGCGCCACCAGCCAAAACTGAACATAGTGAAAGACAACAGAATTAACAGCACAAACTTGTTGAACCTACTCAATCCATAGCCGACCAATGCTCCCGTGGCCAAAAACCAAACCCAGCTGCCATTAATAATCGGGGCAATTCTTGCGAACCCAAGTCCAGACAAAAAAATCAGTAAAATAATTGTAAAGAAAGTGGTGGTTTTTATTGAATATCTTTGTTTCATTTGCATGCAACGCTTTTGTACAACATAACATAGGTCATTGACTTTTTGTCCGAAAACAGAGATAATTCACTCTGTTTTACGCTACTTTCTTGTATTGAGAATTTATTCAAGTCTTTAAACCAAGCTCGCTGTTTAAAGATTTGGGAGGAAGAGTAGCGGCGAGCTTGCCAGCTTAGGAGCAGAAACTTGTTTTGTGCTCGTCAGCCGGCAAGCTTAAAGCTTGCTCTGACGAGTGCCAGTAGCTCAGGTGCATAGGCGAATCTCTGATTTGCCATCATAATCAATAAGCACCTTTGTGCTCTAGCCACAAAACGACAAGTACTTTCACAAATAATTTAGTTCATAGAGCAATAAAAATACGGGCCAGTAGCTCAGCTGGTTAGAGCACGGGCCTTTTAAGCCCGGTGTCGAGGGTTCGAGTCCCTCCTGGCCCTCCAAGCATAAGCACTTTGAAAGACTTCTTTGGAAGTCTTTTTGTTTTGATATACTACTGACAAATGTTTAATCACGAACCACAAGACTACACTTGTCCTTTTTGCCAGCTTCTGGCGGGTGTCGAGAGTGAAAAAAACCAACAAAAGGATATCGTCTTTCAAAACAAGTTTGTCACTGCCTCGATAGCCCCGAAGTGGTGGGAAGGTAACGAAGGGCACGTGTTAGTGCTCCCCAACGAGCACTATGAGAATATCTATGATATACCCGACGACGTCATTAGCGAGGTGTACAAGGTTGTTAAGAAGCTGTCAGTGGCTATCCGAAGCACCTACGAGGATTGTGAAGGTACCTCCAACCGCCAACACAACGAACCAGCTGGCGACCAAGATGTCTGGCACCTGCACGTTCACGTATACCCACGCTACAAAGACGACAAATTATACCTGAATAATGACAAGAAGGGCTTTGTGAGCCCTGAGGCTCGGGTTCCCTATGCCGACAAGCTACGAAAGTTTCTAAACAAAGCGTAAGCGACTAGTTGCGATAGCGATGACCGTGGCCCTCCACGTAAGAACCGTCCTTAAGGGCGGTTTTTTCGTGGAGCTCGGGGCTTGAGTCCTCGACACATTCAGTGTCGAGGGTGAAAACAGCCTGTGGCTGTTTGCAAGGAAATGTTCCGATGCAAGCTGTGCTTGCAATAGTGAACTTTCGGGCCTGCAGAATATAGGCGAGTCCCTCCTGGCCCTCCAATCCCGATTATGTTTAACTCCTCTGATTTGAGGAGTTATTTTTTGACTTCAAACTTAGCTATACCGTCAAGAATTAAGTTTAGTCCAAATTCGAACTCATCCTTTGGGTTATACCCAGCCTTCAACATGTGCTTTGTAATCATTTCAGTAAGATAAGGATACGCATTGACAGGAAATTGCTGCTTAACAGATTCACCAAGTTCAGCAGCTTGCTCAACAGTCGAGAAAGAAAGTCTTGCGTACTGCATAGCAGCTCCATAGATATAGATATTTAATACGGTTACTGCATGTACGGTCATTTCTATAGAAAATCCTGCCTGCCGGAAACACTTGATCATATTTTCGCTGTCGTTCAATGTAGACGGCCCAGGGTTGACGCCCGCTTCCATAATTGGTGATGCCCAAGGGTGTTGCATAAGCACATCGAAAGCAGAAACTGCTCGACTTTGCATATATACCCTCCAGTTTGTTAAATCTTTTGGTAACTTTATCTCCTTGTGAACGTAATCAATCATCCCTTCAATCAGCTGACTCTTGTCGACAAAGTGATGATAGATAGCCATCGCTTCGACTCCAAGCTCGCGGCCCAACTTACGCATACTCATAGCTTCTATGCCACCAGAATCAGCTAGTTTTATAGCAGCTATAATTACACGATCCTTGGTTAGCGTGGTCGAATGTGCGGAGCTATTTTTACTGTTTTTACTCATCATTTAGTTCTCTCGTTAGGCTAATCTACGCCCAATTATACATTATGTGCTTTACAGTGTAAAGTTTACAGTGTAAAGTTAATTCTATTATATATAACTAAGGAGTCAAAGACATGTCAACCAAAGATTCAACAACAAATAATATGCCCACTCATAGAAAGATCTCGTTAACAGCAGGACTGCTCTACTTACTAACCTTTGTCTCAATCCCAACGCTCGCCCTATACGGCCCTGCTAAGGCCGCTAACTTTATTACTGGAAGCGGGTCTGATACGGGCGCTATTGTAAGTGTCATTCTAGAGATAATTGTGGCTTTGGCAGGCATAGCCACGGCAGTAGTACTATTCCCGCTACTGAAGAAGCAGAATGAAAGCATGGCACTCGGTCTTGTGGCTATACGCGTATTAGAAGCGAGTGCAATATTTGTAGGCACTATCTTCATGATGGCAATAGTAACCTTGCATCAAACAAATGCGGGATCTGGCGCCCTCTCGATTAGTCATACTCTTTCTATTCTTCACGATCGAATGTTCCTGCAAAGTCAGAGTTTCTTGCCCGCAATAAACGATTTACTACTGGGGATATTGCTTTACAAATCACGATTGGTGCCTCGTGCGCTTTCCTTGATCGGAATCGTTGGTGCATTTCCACTCTTGGCCGGTTACGCAGTCGTAATGTTTAATGGCGCACCTCAACATGGCTCGCTAGCTGGATTAGCTGGAGTTTTAGTTGCACTCTTTGAATTTTCGCTTGGGGTATGGCTAGTCGTCAAAGGCTTCAATTCTAAGGCAGTTGCTGCCTTAGAGGCAAAATAATAGACATGCTTGGACTATAACAATACTGGACGCTATAGCAACCAGGTTGCTATAGCGTACACGGTAAGCCTTCAAATAAAATGCCTTAGCATGTCTGGGGCATTTTTTTATAACTCGGTTTTGACAAACCTGATAAAATAGTACTATGCGATTACCCAAAGGAACCGAGCTAGCTAAAGCAACATCGATTGGACTAGCTGCTGGCTACGCCGATGTTGTCGCTACTACTGGGTGGATGCACCGAGAATATACCCACAATTCTGTTCAACTGCCAAAACCTCTTAGCCTACTAGCTCGTACGGTTATTTGGGGCACCGGAACACGTCCACGAGTATGGGCGGCTGTGCACCGTGACCATCATGATTACGCTGACACTCCGGGAGACCCACATTCGCCAGTCATGCAGGGCAAATTCGGTGTGCCAAAAATCTTAGCAAAAGGCGCCTTGCTATATCGAAAATACACCGAGAAAAAAACCGATGATGTAATGCCGCCAGACTTACGTCCTGACCAGTTAGATAAGAAAGTTTTTGATAAAGTTCAATTAGGTCTAACTGCAAGTGTTGCTGGCCACATGGCATTAAATAGACTGGCGGGCAATCCAGCAACGCTAGGATTATGGTCATTCGCAGTCGAAAAAGCCAGCTATGTTGTTGGAGGAAATTTTGTTAATGGCATAGGACACGGAGGCCAGCACCCGTGGAGAGCAGTACTAACTGGTGAAATTGAGCCTTTTGAAGACGGTACGTACGGCGCTGATTCTGTATCGGTAGGGCTAGTTACTCTTGGTGAAGGTATGCAACGTGCTCATCACGAAAATCCCGGCAGTCCATTTTTTGGAGACCGTGAAGGCCTAAACTTATTAGAGCAATTCGCTAGAGACTCAGCCGGGACGGTTCTGAGTCTAATGATTGATCGTGGTATTGCAGAGCCCGGACAAAGAGCAGCCTAACTATAAAACCTAGCCGCGTTTCCTTCCTTTTTTGCCGCTACGTTCCCCACGATTCAGTAACCACAGGGCAACCAGCTGCACCAACACCACACCACCAATAATTGCGTTACTCGTATCCAATAGGTCCTTACCGAATGGGACAGTCACCGCCAAGGCCTGTACATCAGACGGCAAGACTGGCAATATAAACGCCGCATAAACCACGCTAGTTATTACTAAAGGGAATAGATTTAGAATGCTTTTGCTTTTCGAGACACTGCCTTTCAAAAATAATGCGGTCAAAATAACTGGCAAGGTTATAACAATTGCATGAGCATACTGCGTAAGATTAGAATTTGTGAAAGTCTGGCTTATAAAATGCTCTATATCATCTCCAAAATATCTACCTAGTAGTTCGCCGGTCATAACGCTAAAAAATAAATGTGAAGCGCTAACCCTAAAGAATATGCCAAAAAAAACTGGCAAACCCAGAATAATTCCAACAATAATATAAGGTAGCATAAGCTTAATAATACCAGAGGTCGTCCTAAAATTGTAACTGCTTGCCTTCTTCTAATTTTGCTTTCCGCGCCACCCCAGAATTTACCTCAATTACAAACTGTGCTGGCTGGCTGGGGCAGAAATTATTTGGGTATGTTTTAGGCTCTACATTTTCTTCCAAATGAAGCACTTTTTTGTCGGCCGATAACCAAATAATATCTATTGGAAAGCTCATATCTTTCATCCAGAAACAATATCTGCTGGGTCGATTAAAAACAAATAACATACCTTGATCTTCAGGCATAGACATACGTCCCGATAACCCTTGCCTCAGCGCTCCTGGACTACTAACCTGTTCTAGTTTCAAACATTTATAGTCAGCTCGCTTACTGCTAAAAATATTTTTTGGCGAGTTCTCCGGCGAATTAATATCGAAAATTCTGATTTTGCAATTATCATTTCTGTGTACCATGAACTTTGTCGATATAGCAATCGGAACAAATAGAATAATGATAGCTATCACATAAATAAAACGCCTGGTCGATGCTGTGAATTTACGCGCCGACGCGGTCTTTTCGGGTTGTTCGATTGGCGTTCTGTTCGACATACTCTATTATCTTACCCGCAACGTTATGCCCAGTCACTTTTTCTATGGTGAACCCAGGGCTAGCGTTCACTTCAAGAACTAAAGGCCCCCTATCAGAACGCATCATATCTACACCGCAGATAGGTAGTCCCATAGCTTTGGCGGCTTTTTGCGCTGTCTTTCTCTCTTCGTCAGTCAGCTTAACAGAACTGCCTTCACCGCCTTGATGAATGTTTGAACGGAAATCATCATCTAGACTTTGGCGTTGCATACTAGCGACAACTTTTCCGCCAACAACAAATGCACGAATATCGGTACCGGCTGATTCTTTTATAAATTCTTGCGCCAAAAAGTTCACGCCTTCGACGTAGAAGGCTTGCATCACAGCCTCGGCAGCTTTTTTTGTTTCAGCTAATACTACGCCTTTGCCATGAGTGCCACGAGCAACTTTAATAATTAATGGTGCGCCGCCTGCTAGTTCTATAAGATCTTCAACCTCTGTTGTTTCACGAGACACAACAGTTTTTGGGATTCCGACTCCGGATCTTGCCAGTATCTGCATCGATCGAAGTTTGTCGCGGGTTCTATAAATTGCTAGAGAACCTACCGTAGTAAATATTCCCTGCATTTCGAACTGACGGACAATAGTGCCGCCATATTTAGTAAGGTTGGTTGCAATTCTTGGGATGACTGCATCGATATCTTTGAGTGGCTCCCCTTCGTAACGAACTATTGGGTTGCTTTGTTCTAGAGTCACATAACATTTTGCATAGTTAATTATACGAACGCTATGACCGCGCAGCTCAGCCTCTTCTTTTAGCCTTTTTGTCGAATAGTTTCCTGGACCTTTTGATAATATTGCTATGTTCATTTTTTTACTCGCTGTCTACATCTTCGATGCTAGTAATATTGTACTGTTTCTTTAATTTTAGTCTATCGACCCCAACTTCGGAAACATCCACTATGAATCTATCCTTCAATGCTTTTCTACCAAGCAATATTGGGAATAAATTGTTCGCCCTATCAGCCAGCGTAAACGGTGTTAAAAATATTTTCGAGCCAACTTTCAACTTTAGTTGCACCTCATATCTTTGTGCACGAACACCAAAAGAATTCTGCACCTTCACCTGCCCAAATTGTTCGGTCTCGAACTCAAACGAGTTCGGGTAAGTTGGGTGTCCGAGTAGATTGCAAGTTAGTATTTTTTTACCATCTACGGACTTAATCTTGATATTATCCGCATGAATAGCAGACCTGAAAGCCCCCGAATCTATTTTTGCAGGAATATCAGCAATATCTGGGTTAATTATTCCAATCAACTCAGTTCTGCCGATTATAGCTTTTCTGTGAGGACGTTTGTTCACCATGTTATTCACCTGGATTATATAGTTAAAAACTTAACAAAACCACTTTGATTTTAGCATAATTATGATATAATATCAACCATGAATTGCTTTTTAATAGTAGGCAAAAGTTTCAGCGGATTGACTAAAAAAATACTACAACGCGGTGACAAATATATAGTTCTAAAAGACGTGCCAAAATACTACAAACCACAGAAAAAAACCCCCAACTATGTATACGTAAATTTTTCCAATGAAGCTGAACTCGAAATTGCGATAGAAAAGTTAGGGCAAATAGATGGCGTTATAACAATTTATGAAAACTACATAATTACAGCTGCTAAAATAGCTAAAAAACTTAAAAAGCCTGGATTATCTATGGCCTCGGCTACCGCCTGTTCGGATAAATACAAAATGCGAGGGTTATTGAGCAAGTCGAAATCAAATCTGTGCCCTGATTTCGCAAGAGCAACAAATATAAAAAATGTTGAAAAATTTGCTGCTGAGCATCATTTCCCTCTTATTTTAAAACCTGCAAATCTTTCAAAAAGCCTATTAGTCACAAAAAACGACTCACTAAGCCAGCTCCAAAAGAATTACAAACAATCACTAAATCTAATAGGTAGTGTTTATTCGAAATACGCGCCAGCATCTACTCCATCACTAATAATCGAAGAATTTCTAGACGGTACGATTCACTCTGTCGATGCCTTTATAAATGATAACGGTCAACCAATCATACTAAAACAAATTGTCGACTATCAAACTGGCCATGACGTTGGGTATAACGACAACTTTCATTACAGTCGAAAACTTCCCTCAAAACTTCCGCAAGAAAAACAAAAACAGTTAATTGAGTGCGCCAAGGCAGGCATAAAGGCTCTTGGGATGCGAAACTCTGCTGCTCATGTAGAAATAATAATGACCGCTAGCGGGCCAAAGATTGTGGAAATCGGTGCGCGAAATGGTGGATATCGGGATAAAATGCATTTACTTGCCAACGGTATCGATATAACTACTGCTGCTTTGGATATTGCTATTGGTAAAACGCCAGAGATCAAAGCAACAAGAAACGATCCGTGCACAGTTTTAGAGTTGTTTCCAAAAGAAAGTGGCGAATATATAGGTTTGCAGAATGAAAAAAAACTGCGTTCATTAGATTCTCTGGTTTACCTAAATATAAAAGCTGAAAAAGGACAGAAGGTGGGTAAATCATCAGATGGGCATAAAATGTGTGCGGTGATTGTTTTGCACAACAGCGATAAAAAACAGTTCGCCGAAGATCTAGCTTTTGTTGACAACAATGTCTCAGTAATTACAAAATAATATCTATTTGCTCAGAATTCAGCTTGCTTTAATAACCCTGAGATAGACCAGACCGATAGCAAGAACCAATACGATCAGCAAACCCACTATCATTGTTATAAAACCACTTTGGTCTGCCGATATTTTTTTCATTACCCTATTATAAACATAAGTGTAAATGGTTTGTTATATTGACTTTATAATACATTTTATGCTATAATATAAAAATGATATCAAGAATCACTTCGGGTCCTAGTAATAATCCTGGTCCAGCTGAAATTAACGTTCTTCAGGAGCTGGCATCGATGGATCTCGGGGGCCCCGGAGAGAGGTCACTTGATGGGGATAAGTTTGCGTATACTGCTGGGGTCTTAGCCGGTGCAGCGTTAGCTGGAAATGTCATCAATAATTCTCTACATACAGCAAGAGAGACTGACTTAAAATATGAAGCAACTCACGACAAGTTAACCGGGTTACTAAATCAAGAAGCATGGTTAGGTAATGTTGATAGTTATGTAGAAAACGCAGAAAATGGTGGCAATCCTCACTTCGGGGTTATAATTATCGATCTCGATCATTTTAAAGAAGTGAATGACCGAAGTGGCCACCTTGCTGGCAATGAAGTCCTAGTGGGCACTGTTGAAAAACTACTAGAAAGTTTACGAGGGAGCGACGTTATGAGCTATTTGAGTGGGAGAATCGGTGGGGATGAGTTTGGTATTTTGGTAGACCTTAAAGCACGCGAGGGGGGACAAGAAGACATGACGGATGAAGAACGACTAAAAATAGTCGAAAACCGACTTAACGGAGAGGAAACCGGTAGCTTCACCGATGTAATTAGAGCAGTACTAGGTAATGGATTTGATATATCAACTGGAGGCGCAACGTGGGCCAAAGGTTTGAGCGCCAAAAAACTAGTGCATCTTGCAGACCAAAAAATGTATTTGAGCAAGAGATTGAAGCAACGTACGAGTGGTGATACTTTTCAGCTATATTAAAGTAGTGGTGAACCCTCTTCGGGTGCTTGCGGTGTTTTAGTGTCAAATAGCGGTTTCGCATCTATCACAACGCGGCCGTCGGCTTCGCCTTTTAGTGAACATGTATAAAGTGTCATTTTAGCTTCAGTCGTTTGTTTTTCTATCTCAACAGCAGTCCGGGCGACAGCGTAATTTTTTGTTACCTCGTATTCATACCATTTTTTATTATAAAAAACCTTTATTTTGTCACCCGGCTGAACCTCATTGAGGTTATAGAAAGGCGATTTTGCCCTTGTCCCCTGCGGCGTTACCCCTAGATTAAATCTATGGGCACTAAGAATAAAGTTGCCGCCTTTTTCTGGATTGCCACGCTCAGGATATCGCCACCATGCACCTTTTTCTAAACTAGCTGGTGTATTTTCCTCGAAATAAGGGACTTCTAAATTTAATTTCTCTACCTGAATTCGATTTCGTAGATCTTTTGCATCATCAGATGTGTTGTAGTCGATTGGGGAGCCAGGTAATTCTTTGACTTTTGGACTAAAAACAAGAACCAGTAGATATACGCCGACCAGAAACATTAATATAGAGACGACTAGTGCCACTCTTTTTGGCCATCTACGCTTCTTGATTGGCTTGTCGTTTGATAGGACTTGGTTGGATTGGGCGGGCGACATAGAAGTTACATTGTAACAAGTTGTATGGTGACAGTTCTAGTGCTAGAGACCTGTATTTTTTAGTTCTTCGAGTAATTGTTTTTGTTTATGACTTAGTCTGTGGGGTGTATCTACAATTATTGTAACTATATGGGGGCCACGGGTTTTGGACCGTATATGTGGAACCCCGTGCTCTGATAGTTTGAAGTCCGTTCCGCTCTGGGTACCAGCAGGAACTTTCATAGTTATTGGACCATCGACAGTATCCACTTCAATTTCTGTGCCAAGTGTCGCTGCTATCAAACCCACATGCTCTTCCGATAGTATAATGTCGTCCTCGCGGGTAAAGTGCTTGTGAGCTTTTACCCGCACATTGACATACAGGTCACCTTTTTGACCGCGGGCTATAGCCTCGCCTCGTTCTTTCAAACGAATAGTTGCCCCGTCATCAATCCCGGCCGGAACTTTTAACTTTACCTGCTGCTTTTGTCTGGTAACACCCTTGCCTTTGCAGAAGCTGCAAACTTTTTCAGGTATTTTTCCTGTACCTTCACACTCGCTACAAACTGTAGCTTGTTGAATATTTCCAAACACCGTTCGCATTACACGCGTGACTTGACCAGCACCCTGGCAGGTTGGGCAAGTTTTTAGCTCGTATCCAGGTTCTACGGTACTACCTTCGCAATGTTCACATGCCGCATTTAGCTGCATGTTTAAGTCAATCTCTGTGCCGAATACTGCTTGTTCAAACGTTAGCTCTATCTGGGTTTGCACATCATTTCCACGACGTTCTCGTTGCCCGCGTGCGTGCTGCTGACCGCCACCAAAAAAGTCGCCAAATATATCGCCTAGGCCTAGATCACCGAAGTCGAAGTTTATATTTTGTCCTTGTCCACCATAACCACCACCGGCAAACGGATTACCGTCACTAGCTGCGCTAGACCCCACCCCCGCATGGCCAAACTGATCATAACGTTGTCGTTTGCTGGGGTCTTTAAGCACTTCATAGGCTTCGTTAATTTCCTTGAACTTGGCCTCGTCACCGCCTTTGTCTGGGTGATGTTCTACGGCAGCCCTTCGAAAAGCTTTCTTTAACTCGTCCGCGCTAGCGTTCTTGCCTACTCCCAATATCTCGTAATAGTCCCTTTTAGCCATTTACGCCCTAACCAAAATAGTAATCTTGAAATTTAAGTAAATACATTGCCAGCATCACAGCGTAAGCAACCACGATGATATTTATATGGTTTTTCTGAACAAATGAACCGGCTTTTTGTAACGATTTGTTTTTTGCAGCTACGGCCCAATTTGCAAATGAATAAATAAAAATCGGAATGCTCACTACCCAGCCAACAACACAAAATATACAAATTTTATTGATGATGTAGAGACTGACGCTAAAAAACCAAACACTAAATCCTAGCAAAATTGTGCTAAGAATCATGACAATATTCCTGTAGGCCTTGTTTGGCTTTGTGCCGACTAGCATAAACAGACCACTCAGCGCCAGCATGGCAAATACAATCATTCCAATAAAAGCATTCGGAAAACCAAATAATGCAGAAAGCTTATTGCCAAGCACCGTACCGCAATCAATGATTGGATTTAAATTACAGTTAAGAATAGCACCAGGGTTTTTTAGCATAGCAATGCGCTCGCTTGCCTGCCAAGTCATGGCAATCATACCAGCAGCGCCACCAAGGGTTAAAACCCACGCCCATATTCTTGATATTGTATAATTTTTCATATTATCCAATCTTTCTTTTATTGTTGCTGTGATTCACTCGGCAGAATTACATTCGCATCCACGCATGGAGAACAACCCACCACTGCTTCTGTACCACAGTAATTTGCGATGGCTTCTTGCCTAGACCGAGCAGCAGCCTCAATTGGCTCTATGAGTCCAAAACGTTCAGCTGCTAGCTCTAGTCTATCAAGGAATCGCATCTAGTCCTCTTTTTTATCGTCAACAACTTCGCCTTCTACTGGCTCATCATCCTTTTTTGGCTTCTCGTCTGAATCTTTGTCTTCAGATTTTTCGTCTTTTGCTGCTTGCTCATACATCTTTGCACCGATTGGCATGATTTTGTCAGTCAGTTCTTTTGCTGCTTTTTCTACTTCTTCTTTGTCGGCTTTTTCGTCAGCAAGCACCTTCTTGGCAACTTCGACTGCTTCGTCCAATGTCTTTACGTCTTCTTCGGATAGTTTTTCCTTGTTGTCGTTCTTCATTTTCTCTGCCTGGTAAACAGCACTATCTAATTGATTGCGGACTTCGATCGCCTCTAGCTTTTTCTTGTCTTCCTCGGCATGTGCTTCGGCGTCCTTGGCTGCTTTTTCGATTTCCTCCTTGTTGAGGTTACCGCTGTTTTGGATGGTGATGCTTTGTTCTTTACCAGAACCTTTGTCCTTGGCACTAACATTCAAAATTCCGTTAGCATCAATATTAAAGGTCACCTCGATTTGCGGAACGCCGCGTGGTGCTGATGGGATACCGTCTAGTACAAATCTTCCTAACGACTTGTTATCAGCGACCATTTCCCGCTCACCCTGCACAACGTGGATTTCAACCTGCGGCTGGTTATCCGCCGCTGTGCTGAAAGTTTCACTCTTGGATGTCGGAACTGTGGTGTTGCGTTCGATTAGTTTTGTAGCAACCCCACCGAGTGTTTCAATGCCCAGTGATAGTGGGGTTACGTCTAGCAACAGCACATCCTTGACATCGCCCTGTAATACTCCGCCTTGAATTGCAGCACCAATAGCTACAACTTCGTCTGGGTTAACGCCCTTTAGTGGATAATAGACAAAAATCTCTTTTACTTTTTCGATGACTGCTGGCATTCGGGTCATTCCACCCACCAAAATTACTTCGTTGATATCCTTGGCGTCGAGCTTGGCGTCTTTTAGCGCTTTTTTGCATGGCTCGGCAGTTTTGTTGATGTAGTCTTGTACCAAATCAACCAGTTTCGCGCGGGTTAGCTTGTACTCAAAGTGCTTTGGGCCTTCTGCATCAGCTGTTAGGAACGGCAAGTTAATATCTGCTACTTCAGTTGTGGACAGTTCTTTTTTGGCTTTTTCTGCTTCTTCTTTTAGGCGTTGCATAGCGGCCTTATCTTTTTTAACATCTATTCCGGATTCTTTTTTGAACTGGTCAACAAAGTGGTTAACAATCTTTAGGTCAAAGTCTTCACCACCTAGGTGAGTGTCTCCGTTTGTTGACAGCACCTCAAATACACCGTCACCTAGCTGCAGAATAGAAACGTCGAATGTTCCACCGCCCAGGTCAAAGACAGCAACTTTTTCTTCTTTTTTCTGGTCCAGTCCGTAAGCAAGTGCTGCAGCAGTTGGCTCGTTAATTATTCTTTTTACTTCTAGCCCAGCAATTTTACCTGCGTCTTTGGTTGCCTGGCGCTGAGAATCGTCGAAGTAGGCAGGTACGGTAATGACTGCTTCTGTGACTGGTTCGCCCAGGAATTTTTCGGCATCAGCTTTTAGCTTGCCCAGAATCATTGCGCTGACTTCCTCGGCGCTGTATTCCTTGTCGCCCATTTTTACTTTGACACCAGTGCCGCTTTTTACGATTTCGTACGGCATTAGTTCGATATCTTTTTGGACTTCTTTGTCAGAAAATTTGCGGCCGATAAGTCGTTTTATACCAAAAATTGTATTGGTAGGGTTTGTAACCCGTTGGCGGTTAGCAACCTGCCCAGCCAAACGCTCACCATTTTTATTAATAGCCACAACCGACGGGGTCGTACGGTTACCTTCCGTATTAGCAATAATTTCTGGCTTTCCTGACTGCATAACAGCCATTGCGCTGTTTGTTGTTCCTAAATCGATTCCTATTATTTTTCCCATATTATTTCTCCTTCTTAACTTTTACCATTGCGTGACGGATTACATTTTCTCCTAGACGATAGCCAGGTTGAAGCTCCTCGCAAACAACTTCAACATCGCCATCGCCATCTTCCATACCTACTGCTTCGTGTAAATTTGGGTCAAAATGTTCGCCAACTGTCTTTATGCGCTCGACACCCATTTGTTTGAGCGTATCCTCAAACTGCTTTACAACCCCGCCGACACCTTTTATATAGTCGTTGTTTTCTAGATCTTTTGGTACATGCTTTAGTGCACGTTCGAAGTTATCAATAACAGGTAGTAGGTCTTCAATAATTTGAGTTTTTACTAAACTCTTGAGCCCGGCGATTTGCTCTTCGTGACGCCTACGAATATTAGTTGCATCAGCTCGTTCACGCATTAGTGCATCTGTAATTTCTGCAACCTGCTGTTCTAATTCTTGAATTCTACTTGGTGTTCTAGGAACTTTGGGGCTGATTGGCTTATTCATATAGCGCCTCCTCTAGTGCTTCGCCAGTTCTCTGCACTAGTCCGATTACACCGCGGTAGCTTTGTCTGGTCGGGCCAAGTACACCGATATAGCTATGGTCAGAGTATGGGCTTCGAAAACGACTAATAATTAGACTACATCCAGCTGAAGACCCTATTGGGTTTTCCCTTCCAATATATACATTCATGGGCTCATTTGGTGCGGCTTCGCGCAGCCATGGTTGTAGATTATCTAGTAATTGCGCCACTTCACGGACCTGTCCTGGTTGCATAAACTCTGGTTGCCCAAACAAGTTGCCAAGCCCGCTCATGTAAAGCTGGTCGCCTATTGTTGCTAGCCCAAGATTACTAGTCAAATCAACAAGTGTTTCAACAGCATTACGGATTGTCTGTTCGTTAGCGCCGGCATTATTAACCCTAGCCGACAGCGCTCTTTGCTCTCGTTTCGATGGCTGGGCGTCTTTTTGCCCTTGAATCTCGTTTACATAGTGACGATAACCTTTATCGGTAGGAATGCGTCCGGCAGAAGTGTGCGGTTGTTTTATGTAGCCTTTTCGTTCTAATTCTGCCATTTCAGCACGAACAGTGGCCGACGATACTCCAAAGGCTTTTGTCAGCAGACTAGAACCCACAGGGCTAGCAACCTCTGCGTATTGCTCAATGATTGCGGCTAGTAATTTTTCTTGTCTATCTGTTAGCATATAGCACTCAAGTTAGTGTAGTGCTAGTTTACCGAATTGGCAGTCTCGTGTCAAGAGTGCCAATCTAGATTGTTGACCGGTTTGTTTAGACGCCGGCCTGAGCATGCTCCAGAGCACTCGGCAAAGCTGCAACCGACAGAGCCCTTGCGACATGGATTGGAGATAACCTTCCAACAACAAGCACATCATTGGCAAGATCTGTAGTGTGGTCTGTTTCAAGACGTCCCTTTGGGTCCATACCAAATCGCTCAACTACTCGCAATTCCTTACTGGCCGTCGGCACAACACTTTCTGCAACAATTCGTGGTGATATAGACCTATAATCAACTCTTACTGCCTTTTCTAGCGGCCCACTAAGGTTTGCATGCGCCATAAAACCATCTTTACTAAATTCTACATATCCAAATGATCCAAAAACTGACCTTGTTTGGTGTGCTTCACTAACCCCATCCTTGTCCCGTCTCATCACCCTAGTTACCAAATCGTCTAGTTTTAGCCACCATGCATAGTTAACTACTTCTAAGCCCTGTCTTCTTGAACGAACAAACTCGCCTTCAATTGCTTCTAATGCCATTTTACTCCTTATAAAATCAACTATAATTTGTTTTTATAGATTTGCAAGCTTATGCGTTTTATGATAAAGATTTTTCTACATCAACCAATAGTTGTTGGGCGAGTTTTTTAGCTTTCTGCTGATATTTATTATCAACTTCACCAATCTTTGCTAGTTTTTCTACTATTTGTACCGTGTCTGTTAGATCGTCATTTACTACAAAAGTGTAATAATCTGCGTTCAACGCAATGTTTAACTCTTTGTGCGCGGACTTTAAGCGACGCTTATACTCGGTATTGCTCATTTTGCCTCTAGTTGTAATTCGCCTCTTCCATTCGCTAAAACTTGGTGGCAAGAAAAATAAGCAAATTGCGTCTGGTTTTGCTTTTATGACATTTTCGACTCCCACAACCTCGATATCGCAGATGGCAATCTTTCCATCAGTTGACGCTATCTCTATTTCGCGCAGACTCATTCCAGAAACTTGTTGTTCATGGATAATTGCGGCTTCGACTAGCTTTCCGGCCTTTATGTCTGCTAGCATTTCTGATTCTGTTCGGAACCAATATTCTCGACCGTTTTGCTCTGGAATACCGTCGTTAACACGTGGCTTTCTGGTGGTGTCTGATACAACAAAGTGATAGTGTTCAGTCTTTAATAACTCGCGGATTATAGTGTTGCGGCCAGTAGCAGACGGTGCCGTACATAGTACTAATTTGTTTCTAGCCAATATAGTCTTAGCATAGTCTGATATGCGGTAGTTCTTTAAAGCTTTCTGGAAAGCCGGAAGTTGTTTTAGCTCATTCATACTCTAATCTCTCTTTAGCATTACGGTAAAAGCCTCTGGCGGAATCTCTACATTTCCAAATTTTTTCATACGAGCTTTTCCGCGCTTTTGTTTGGCCAGTTGTTTCTTTTTCCTGGATACGTCACCACCGTATAGCCCAATTGTAACATCTTTGCGAAAAGCGCTAATATCTTCGCGGGCTATAAAATTAGCCCCAATGCCCGCTTGAAGCGCGACCTTGAACTGCTGCCGGGGAATAACATCCTTTAATTTTTTGACAACGTCTCGGCCCAATGTGACCGCTTCGGATCTATGTGTAACAACGGCAAGAGCTTCTACTCGCTCGCCTGCGACGAAAAAATCAACTCTTACAAGATCTTCTGTTCGGTAGTTGTCGAGCTCGTAGTTGAAAGACCCATACCCACTAGTGACAGATTTTAGTTGATCATAGAAGTCAGTTAACAAATTAGCCAAGGGGGCTTCGAAATTTACGACCGTCAGGTCGTCTACATATGACAGATTTTTTTGCTGCCCCCGCTTGCTCGATATTAACTGAATGACTGCTCCGACAAAATCTTTTGGCACAACTATCTCGCCTTTTATCCATGGCTCACGAATCTCGGCGATGGTCGATGCGTCCGGGACATCGGCCGCCGACCTAATGTCTAATTGCTGGCCATTTGTTAATACCACTTGATAGTCAGTTGAGGGATTCGTAACGATTAACTCTAGGTTGTACTCTCGTTGCAAACGTTCTTTCACGATGTCCATGTGCAGTAATCCCAGGAAACCAATGCGCAGGCCGAAACCCAAAACTGGTGAGTTTTCTGGGTCATAACGTAGTGCAGAATCAGACAAGGATAATTTTTCGACCGCTTCTTTCAGCAGATTGTAGTCTTCGTTGCTATTTGGGAAAAATCCTGCATATACAAAAGGCTGTACGTCTTTGTACCCCGGCAATGAATGCTTGGCTTTACTGCTAGATAATGTAATCGTATCTCCAACCTTAGCTTCCCGGGTACTTTTTAGGTTGGTTACGATGTAGCCAATTTCACCTGTACCCAGTGTATCCATCTTTGTCATTTCAGGGGTTAGCCGCCCAACTTCTAGCGCAATGCCGTCTGCCTCGGCGGCCATCATATGAATAACCTCATTTTTCTTTATGGCCCCATCTACAACCCTTGCGTAGAGAATTACTCCACGGTAATCGTCGTAATAACTATCAAAAATCAAAGCCCTTGTTGCCATGTCGTCTTTTCCCTTGGGCGGGGGGACGTCAGCTACTACGCGCTCTAAAACACCTTCAACCCCAATGCCAGTCTTTGCAGAGATGTGAAGTATATCTTCTTTTTTACAGCCTAGCAGTGCAACTATTTCGGCGCCAACTCTATCAACATCAGCAGCTGGTAAATCAATTTTATTTAGCACAGGTATGATAGTTAGGTCTGCAGCAATAGCTAGATAGACATTCGCTAATGTCTGGGCTTGGATTCCCTGACTTGCATCAACAATCAGAATTGCACCCTCGCAGGCTTCCAGACTTCTAGAAACTTCGTAACTAAAATCAACGTGTCCTGGAGTATCGATAAGATTCAACTCGTAGTCTTTGTACTTCATTCTCACGGGTTGAAGTTTTATCGTAATACCTTTTTCGCGCTCCAAATCCATGCGGTCTAGTAGTTGTGCTTTCATATTTCGCATCTCTACAGTTCCAGTAATTTCTAGTAGTCGATCAGCCAAAGTAGACTTGCCGTGATCGATATGGGCAATAATACAAAAGTTTCTTATATGGTCTTGTCTCATTGAAAACACATTATAACAGAGGTAGCCCTCTGTTACCAGTCGATGTTGATCGGCTTCAATATAAGTTTCTTAATTCTTTCAGTTACAGGCTTAACTTCTTCGATGTTGAATAAAGCCGACATGGTTATATATATGCTAAAAGTAACTGCGCTAATCGCTGTGAGTTTTGTCCCCAGAGTGATTACCCCAGTATCATTTGCTTCTAGTGGGAAAAGTGAAATCATCACAAATGTCCCGACTATCGCAAATCCAGTAACTGATAGTATCCGCATCAGATCGCCAGCATATTTTAGGCTAAATAATTTTCTATCTCGCTTAATTATTATGACCAGCAAAATAATAACTTCAATCATGGCAGATAGAGTCTGCGCCAACGCCAGACCAGCCACGTTGTATACGCCCGGACGAGCCAGCGTAAAAGCAAGATAAATGTTCAACCCAATCGTTATCAGAGAAATGATTAATGGCGTAACAGTATCTTTATGTGCGTAAAAGTAGCGGGACAATATCTGGTAAATAGTTCTGAAAAACATAGCGCCACACAAAAATCCTAGGATTAGAGCAATTTGCTGAGAATCTCTGGTAAAAATAATTCTAGCTAAGTAGCCACGTGCAAAGTAGGTCACTATCAATATCGGCATTGATATCCAAATCATGGCCTTTAGGACTTTCAAAAACTCCCTTCGAAAAAGATCGGGTCTTCCCTGAGACAGACGCTCGGTCATCCTAGGAAATGCTGCGGTTGAAATTGCCGTACCAATCAGAAGTATTGGGGTTGTATGAATAACATAGGCATTTTCGTAATAAGAAATATTTCCTTCGCCTAATTTCCTTGCAAACCTAGTCTCGACAATACTGTTAATCGCATCTATCCCTTGATCGATAGACCTAGCTGGTAGTTGACGCAGGACTCCACGGAGGGCCTTGTTTTCCCATCGGATCATTGTTTCGTAGCGAAACTTTGTTCCCCACATGCCAAGGAAGGCAATCAATAGTTGAATAAATGCACCAACAGCTGCACCAACTCCTAGCCCCACAATACCTAAATGACCGGGGCCACCATCATGAGGAGCTACTGTGCTAAAAACTATTGCGCTAATAATTATGCAAAGGTTATAAAATAATGGTGCGATTGCATAGAAAAAAAATCGTCCTATTGTTTGCTGGATACTCATAAGAACCCCAGAGATAGTGAAGAACAGAGGATTCAGTGAAATAAGGCGCATTATCATAACGGCGTTATTGAGCTGTTCTCCATTAATTCCGGGCGCAACATGCTGTATCAAAGGCTTGGCAAAAATAATGATAGCCAAAGCAATAAAGCCCATAACTATCATCATTATGTTTAGTAAGCTAGAAGAAAGTCGCCAAGCTCCTTTACGATCATTATTTTCTAGTTTATCTGACAAATATGGGATAAAAGCAACCCCAAGTGCACCGGCAGCAATAGTAAGAAAGAAGAAATCAGGAATTTTAAACGCAGCAAAAAATGCATCCGTACTTTGTGGACCGACTGCTGGGAAATTAGCATTAATGAGTTTTATTCTCAAAAATCCCAATATCTGACCAATCAAAGAAATACCAATCAAAAGAGAGGCGGCGCCACTCACAGACATACGTTTTGTAGCTCTGCGTAATAATCGATTCATTTAAACCTATTATAGGAGTTGGGGCCTAAATTTGAAACAGCGAAATAGCTCGATTCTAGTAAAGTGCAGCTGTCTTGGGCATAACCGAGCCCTTGAGTATTTCTAAGACTTCTTCGGCTTCTACAGTTTCTTTTTCAATTAACGCATTCTTTAGTTGTTCTAGTTTGCTCTTGTTGGCTTTTATTACGTCTCGAGCGCGTCTTGCAGCCTCACTTATTAGTGATTCAATTTCGTCGTCAATGACTTTGGCAGTCTCTTCAGAGTACTGCCTCTCGTGCATTAGCTTGTCCATCATAATACCCTCATCTGTATGGAAAACCTGATCACGGAGTTTTTTGCCCATTCCCTGATTTGTGACCATATCCCTAGCTAGTTCTGCAGCTTTTTGAAGATCGCTTCCAGCACCAGTAGTCACTCTTTCGGGGCCATATATAACTTCCTCTGCAACACGACCGCCTAGCATTCTGGCTAATACATCTTTGAACTCTATGATGCTATGATAGCTTTTATCTTCTGGCGGAATGAACCATGTCACCCCTCCCGTTCCGCCACGCGGGATAATTGTAACCTTGTGGACCATATCACTATCAGGCAAAACATGGCCAACTATTGCATGTCCAGCTTCGTGATATGCGGTTAAGTTCTTTTCTTCCAGGCTCATGACTTTGCTCTTGCGCTCCGGACCAATAGCCACTTTTTCGAATGCCGCCGTTACGTCACTTTGGCTAATTTCTTTATGTCCATGACGTGCTGCTATAATTGCGGCTTCGTTGATAATATTCGCTAGATCTGCACCTGATGTTCCTGCTGTTTTAGCTGCTAATGCATCCAGGTCAACTGACTTGGCCATTGGTTTCTTGGCGCTGTGCACTTCCAAGATCGCTTGTCGGTCCTTGCGATCTGGCAAATCGATGACAACACGTCGGTCAAAACGTCCAGGTCGTAGTAGCGCCTTATCAAGCACATCTGCTCGGTTGGTTGCCGCCAAAACAATAACATTCTGCCCTTGCTCAAAACCGTCCATTTCCACAAGTATCTGGTTTAGTGTTTGTTCTCGTTCATCGTGACCACCACCCATTCCCGATCCACGCTTGCGTCCTACTGCATCTATCTCATCAATAAAGATTATGCATGGGGCATTCTTTTTAGCCTTTGCAAAAAGATCTCTGACCCTACTGGCTCCCACTCCGACAAACATTTCGACGAATTCTGAACCAGAAATACTAAAGAAAGGTACACCAGCCTCGCCTGCAACCGCACGAGCCAGCATAGTCTTACCTGTCCCCGGAGGTCCTACTAGTAGCACGCCTTTCGGTATTTTAGCTCCGACGTTCTCGAACTTTTTTGGGAACTTCAAAAACTCAACTACTTCTTCCAGGTCTTGTTTGGCTTCGTTGGTGCCTGCAATATCTTTAAAGGCAACCTTGGTTTTTTCATTGCCATATAGTCTAGCTTTACTCTTGCCAAAGCTCATAGCTTGATTACCTTGTCCCTGAGCGCTTCTCAGCATAAAGAATAAAAATCCACTAATAAAAATCACGGGCAATATAGATATGCCTACATTCAGCCACATATTCGTGCTATCGCTAGCCGGTTTGTTGATTATTTCTACATCACGGTTAGTCAATCCTTGCTCGTAGATGCTGGACCCTGCTTCTTTTCGAGATTTTTCAGTTGCTTTGTCCTCGCCTTTTTTAACCACAGTCAAATCTTCACCTGTTACAGTAATTGTTTTAATCTCGCCCTTGTTGGCTCTGTTAACAACGTCGTTAAAGGGAACACTTTTTAAGTTATCAGTTGGCTTGTAGGCAGCAAAAATAACTAGACCGATTAATATTATTAATGCAATGAACCCAAAATTTTTAAAACCGCGCTTGCGGTCGTAATTGCCACTTCCTGGCTTCTTGAACGGTTTCTTATCCATATGTAGGGCTATTATACCCTAATCAATGATTAATTTTGAATACTCGAAAATTTCTTTAGTAATAGTTTTTGATCATGGATTTCTAAATTCAGATTTTTTGAAATTGCAATCTGCTTACCAGATCTAAGTGTTTTAGCACCTACGACCAATTTGTTTATAGTTTTTTTATCGAAATTACTATAATTGTTTGCTCTCAGCCACTCAGCCATAACCTCAGTTGCAACCGAATGCGGAAGAGCCAATAGTTTTTTTCTGTCTACGCTGTTGGCTTGTGTCTGAATTGCGGACAGTTGATTTTTGACTGCGACGTCCAGTTCTGCATTTAACCGTTTTATTTCAGAATGAGTTTTTGTTAGTTGTTCTAGCTGGGTGGCAGAAAGTTTAGGCATAACGTTATGCCTAATCCAGTTGCGGGTGTAAACATCCGAATCGTTAGTGTTGTCTTCTCGCCATTCAAGTTTGTGTTTATTCGCATAATGAACAATTTCTAGTTTGGTTTTATCTAGTAGTGGTCGACAAATTGATTCACTACTAGATAGTGCTACAACACCTTTTCTGTTTGTGCCACGCAAAATATTAAAAACTGCCGTTTCCATTGCGTCGTCGTGATGGTGGGCAGTCACGATTGCTTCTGCTTTATATTTTTTGCGAATTTTTTGCAAAAACTTATACCTTTGGTTTCGAGCCTCTTCTTCGCTTACGCTACTGCCCAGGTTCCCTTCTTCAAATTCAAAAGGTAGTTTATATTTTTGCGATAAAGTTGCAACAAATTTTCTGTCATCTGGTGAATCCGGTCTAGTCCCATGGTCAAAATGCGCCACAACCAGATCTAAATCTTTTTGTTTAGATAACAAATCTAATAGCACAACAGAATCAACGCCGCCTGATACGGCTATAACATATTTACCTTTACTGAGACTATTGGCCTTCACTTATCAATCTTAACCTAGTTTCCATAAATTTATTTCTTTCAATTTGCCTGGACAAATTATCTTCTAGTTTTTTCCTCATCTTGCCAAATAATTCTGGTTTTCCTCCAGCGCCCCCGGCTTGATCTTTATCAATATACCTGCCGGTTTGTTGTAAATGTGCTAGTTTAGCCTCTAGTTCTTCAGTTTTGCAAATTATTTCTTTGATTTTTCTTTCTGCGAAACCGCTATCGAACACCCACGTATTAATAAACCTTGCTGCTGCCTCTGTTTCTATTTCGTCCATTACCGCTAGTGATGCTAGGGCTCCTTGTGGATTGAATATTGCTTGAAGCCCCCAGAAAGCGCGCGTTTCTCTAACAATACATACTCTTTCTGGCAGAATAGTGTCTATTACCTGCCATGTTACTCCTGCAAGACAAAGTCTTGCATCTAAATTTATCGTAATAATCCTATTCTCTTCAACACCGCGGGGTACATCTTCTGTTGGCAATATTACATTCCCATCAACTTCTGCCAGCTGCAAAATACAAGCAGCCGAATCTGGCATATAGACCTGGGCTTTTTCAAAAAAAAGCTGCTGGTTCGCAGCGAGTCTGTAGTTTTCTTCCCAAGAACAAGTAACTTCATCAGATTGACCCTGCAAAACCTCGTTCCCATTAGGTAAAAAAATACCGCCTTCCACGGGCGGTCGCATTGCGGTAGATTGGCTCATTCTAAGCTCTTAGTACTCCGTCTAATAATGCCATTCGGACATATAGGCCATTTCCAGCCTGCTCGAAGTATGTAGCCCGTGGATCTTTGTCTACATCTGGGTGAATCTCGTCTACTCGAGGCAGTGGGTGCATAATTATGGCTTTTTTCGGCATATGTTTTAGGGTATTCGTGTCTATGACAAATCCCTTTTTAGGGATAGAATCTAGGTTTTTAATTCTCTCTTTTTGAAGCCTCGTCCAGTAAACAACATCTGAATCTTTTACGGCTTGATTGATGTCTGAGGTTTCTACAAACTTTATTCCTTTTCGTTTCAAAATAGTTTTTATGTCTTGCCCTATCTGTAGCTCAGGGACTGATACGAAAACGAATTCGTTATTGCTAAACTTGGCTAGTAGTTTTGTTAGCGACCTAACCGTCCTACCATTTTTTAGATCTCCACCAAGTACAATTTTTAGGTTATTCAGTCGTCCAAAGTTCTTATAAATAGTGTAAGCATCCAAGAGAGATTGAGTCGGATGTTCTCCTGCACCGTCCCCACCGTTTATAATCGGCGTCCTACTTACCTTTGTCGCCCTTTTTGCGGCACCTTTTTCGTTATGCCTCATGACGATTACATCGTAGCCATAGTTATCCAGCACAGAGATAGAATCTTCTAGGGTTTCGCCTTTGATTGCAGACGAAAACTCGCCAGCGTTTTCGGTGCTAACTAGCCCCATGCCCAGTTTCACTGCTGCCGTTTCAAAACTCAGCCGAGTTCTAGTAGATGGTTCGTAAAACAAGCTACACAGTTGTCTCCCTAGGTGCATTGTGGCAATCTCTCTGCGCGATTCAAATGATCTATCCCATTCCCTAAACTGATCAGCTCTCTGGAAAAGCTCATCTAGCTGTTTTTTATTGAACTGGTTAACAGTAATTACGTGCGGGACTTTATCTTTTGTTACAGTTTTTTGCTTTAAAAAAACATCTCGCGCTGGAGATGTCGTGGTCCTAGTAGGTTTGGATTTGATTGCCATACTAGGACTTAATTATAACAAGCCTTAAAACCATAAGCAAATTATTTTATGGTGTCGGTGGTTGGAATTGAACCAACGACCTCAGGCTTATGAGTCCTGCGCTCTAACCGACTGAGCTACACCGACATGGTTTCCGACAGGGGTAAATATATCATATCTCGGACTGTGTTACCAGAGTATATACGGACAAAATACTAGTCTTCATCGAATAATTACGCAAACAACATTCTTAAGAGTTAAAGCTCGGGCCCTATTACTTTTGGCGGGCAAAAGTAATAGGGAGATTTGATCTTTAAATATTAAAAAGTGGGTTTTGTGTTTAACCTTCAAAGTACTGGCCCATTTTATAACCAGCCCACAGCCCTACTATTGTTCCGATAAACCCACCCAGCAAACTCCATCCAGATAACATGCTGGTATCACCAAATAACACTGGCAGATACCCTCCGATTACCCCACCAAACGCGGCGCCTATATATAGCATTAGTTTCATTGTTGATAATTATACTCTCACTTAAGAATCATAAGTATTCGGAGAAACTCGTTCCCAGTTTGGCGCGCACGTCATCATAGCAAACTCGCATCTATCTCTGTTGTCCTGGAACATATCTTTAGCTGGCAAAGCTTTAAGCTCTTCAAGCGTAAACAAGCGTAGATCCTTCGATTCGCCAGATGAGATTGCATGGTTTGGGTCTAGTTTAGTTACAAAGGCGTAACCCAAATCTGTATGAAAATGGTCATCGGTAATTTTGTGAGTACTATGCACAAACGGCTGCGGATGTAGGGTAGATTGTGAGATGGTCTTCAATCTCTCTTTAGGCTGGAGTAACTCTAGCTGGTCGAAATCATAGCCAGCTTCTTCAAGTATTTCGTGTTTAATCGCTTGCCATGGCGTTTCGTTTAGCTCAATATGACCGCCAAATTGCATAAAAACGCCTAGTTTTTTGTGTCGGTGTAATAAAATTTTTGGCTCATCGCCATCTATCCGAATAATGTATGCACTGACGGTATGGTCATGCTGTCCAGGCTTGTCGTGAATGTGTGGCATAACCCTACTATAAAGCATATTAGGCTTGTGGGTATATGCGGCTTAGCTGAATATAACTTCGTCAATTTCTAAAATACGCTCGTCGGATGTCGCAGTTGCTTCGTACGTTAGTTCTAACATTTGGTGCCCTTTTTTTAATTTTTGTTATCGATTGATTACATTCATTATTATACACATTTTTGCTAAAAATGCAAGTATTTTGCTTTGCATTTCTTTATTGACATCCACTACCCCTGTTTGGTACTATGTAGCTTGCTTCAAACAATAGCGCGGGATGGAGCAGCGGCAGCTCGCGTGGCTCATAACCACGAGGTCCCAGGTTCGAGTCCTGGTCCCGCAACCAAGAAAAACGTTTCACCTTTTGGTGGAACTTTTTTCTTTATTGAGGCCAAGCCTAGAACCTGGGACCTGCAAAAAACTTATTTTTTGCGAAGGTCGCATGGTTCGGTCGACAAGACCACGCACAGGAGCTTGCTCCGAGCATGGTTGCAGTCGTGCATTGCCCTGGTCCCGCAGAAAGTGGGCGAGTCCTCCCCGCGTAACCAAATCAGAGTCCCACAGACAGATTGGTTCCAAAACCAGTCTGTTGTTATTTTGCAAATTTGTTACCTCTGTAAAAAAGTTCGGGTCCTATGTAGTTCTTTGATATGATTAGCGCATGTTAAAACGCTTTGGTTTAGGCAAAGAGGTTGGGCTAGATAAGCACTTTACGCGCTGGACTTGGATGCGAGCTGTCTTGCACAGGGGTTGGTGGCTAGTCGCTAGTATTTACCTGGTCATAAATGCGGACCTATCAGCGTCGCAGTTAGTGTTGATAGGCGTAGCCCAGGGTATTATTGCGCTAATTTTTGAAGTTCCAGCTGGTGTGATGGCAGATACCATTAGCAGAAAATGGTCTATTATTGTTTCTCACCTACTGATGGGCACCGCGATGATAGCCACAGCCTTCACGAAAGATTTTGGACTTCTAGTTACTACCCAAATGCTATGGGGGATATCGTGGACTTTTTCAAGTGGTGCCGATGTTGCCTGGGTTACTGACGAGCTGAATGAGCCAGGGCTATCATCGGCTGTACTTGTTCGTTCGGGCAAGGCACAACTTACCGGCACTGCAGCCGGGCTGATTAGCATAGGGTCACTAGCTGCTTTTACCAGCAATCGTGTGGCCATGATTACAGCTGGCATCGCCATGATAGTACTTGGTGTATACGTTTACGCACATTTTCATGAAACACAGTTTGTGCCTACCAAGACGAAACGTTGGTCGGCTTCTTGGTCAATTTTTACACGAGGATTAGGTTTAGTTCGTAAAAGCCGAGCAATATTGGTTATCTTTTTAGCAACAATACTCGTGAATGGTGGCGCAGAGGTTGGACGACTTTACCAGAGGCGTCTCTTCGATATTGGTTTAACCGCAGACCCAGTAATATGGTTTACGGTACTTTCAATACTATCCGTTCTTGTGGGCGCCGTAGCCTTTCGTGTTGTCGAGAAACATATTGAAGGAACAAGAACGGCACTGAGAGGATATATTTTTGCTAGTGCGGTTGGAGCCGTTGGATTGTTCGTTCTAGGAATTGCGCCAGAGAAAATTACTGCAAGCATAGCTATCTTATTTGTCTCTGGCATTGCTACACCACTTACTAACACGATTAGTGCTATTTGGGTCAACCGTGAAACGAGCAATGATATCAGAGCAACAGTACACTCGTTTTTGGCACAAGCTGAATACTTGGGTGAAATATTACTAGGAACAGTCATCGCCATTACAGCAAGCTTTGCAGACATTTCGTTGGCAATTCTTGCTGGTGCTTTATTGTTCGCTATTACTGTGTGGTTAATTTGGCGTTATGGCTCGGCAAAGTCACAGTCAAATTTTTCCACCTAAATAACGCACTAAAATCGACGTTCCTAGTTAAACAGCACTTGGGTAGTCGAACTCAGCAAATAAAGCAGCAATATATCAAAAATTCTATTTGGTTTTTTTAGCTAACAGTTTTATGCTTAAGCTAAACATAATCGAGGGCACCCATCATGAAAAAGAAAAATACCAAAAATCCGGTTTTTAAGCCCAGCAGAATACTGATTATCGTCGTGTCGTTGATACTAATAGCAGTGTCTCTATTCGCTTATAAAAATCTGCGACGCGAATACATATCTACTACTGACTCTACGGGTAGCTTCAGCTATAAATATCCGGATGATTGGGTGATAGAACCGTACACATGGGTTGATTGTTGTGAAGGTCCTGCGAATAAAGAGCCCAATTGGAACAAGCAGTCAAAACCAATAACCTTACATCCCGCCGATAACAACAAGGTAATAGTCACCATAAATTCAGATAAATACGGCGATGCCTGGAAATCTTTTAAAGATCTAAAAGCCTCGGTAAAAGAGGATTATTTCGCGAAGATTCTTTTTGAGGGCAAAAGAGTGGATGGGCACGAAGCGTTATTCTCTCGCGTGGATTATCTTGGCCCACCAGATGCCAAGGTAGAATCTTTCACTGATCATCGCTACTACTTTGATAACAATAAAAGTGTTATTCGAGTAGAGTTCCGGGAAAAATACCACCACGACTGGTCACCAGAAAGCGACATTGACTATAGCAAGTACAAAAATGACTTTGAGCACATCGCAAATTCCGTAAAATTCTTAAATTAGTCAGTCAGTTTTGGCAATTGTAGGGAAAAAACTATTTACTATGTTTTTGCTTCATTTCAGTAAACGATTGTTTGATGAGATTTTCTAAAACTGCCTGATCCACATCGGCAAGCTTATTAATGTACAGACAACTGCCCTTACTAGTTTTATACTTGCCTAAGTCTTTCAGTAAATCCGAGTAATTTTCTGGACCGAGCATTAGGTATAGAGTCAAGTTTTGCTTCCTTGGCGAAAATCCTGTTAGTGGCCAATCACCTTCTTGTCTACTTCTTTCTGATTTGTAGTGATACTGACCAAACCCGATAATGCTAGTGCCCCACATTTTGGGTTTCTCGCCTGTTATTCTGGAAAATATTTCAAGAAGTTTGAAGCTATCGTTTCGCTTTGTCGCGTCAGGAACAGAATTAATAAATTCCGTGACACTGGCGTCATTAGCCAGTGTTTTAATTGTGCTCATGCAGTAATTATACCAGTAGGTTTCTCCTGTTTGATATCATATAGCTATGGATGAAATTGTTCGAGAATGGAAAGATTACGTTGATAATCTTGATAACTGGGAATTAGTCGTAAAAGATATCGAGCCAAAGCGAACCGCATGTGGGCCTGTTTACGAGCCGCCTTCACCACTGCCGGGCAGAACTGAAACGTTTGCAATTAGTGACATGCGCGGTGTCAAAGTTGCCTACCCCCACTATCATAAAAATGGTGAAACTGAAATCTACTTCGTAATTCAAGGATCCGGTTTGACAGTCGTTGGTGGCGAAGAAATCCCTGTCAAAGAGGGTTCGGTAGTAATCACGCCACCCGATACCACACACTTCACTATCCCAGAAAAAGATTTAGTCATGGTAGTCATCAACACGCCAAGTTTCAACGCAGAGAATATTGTTGAACCACACGAAACCGACCCCAAGACAAAGTTCGACAAGTCTCAGTACAATAAACAGGTCAGTAAAATAACCTGACTAGTAACTAAATAATTGTATCCTTAGATCTAAAATATGAGTAATTACGCTGTCATTTATGGCGCTAAGTGGAATACATCGTTGGCTTGGACAATTTCCCCGGCGCCAATTTCAGAACATTCAATGATAGTTAGGGAAGAATTCTTAACTAACTGATTCTGATCTTCATACTCAGGAGAAGCGCCAACGAGTACATTGACAAAAGTATTTAAAAACCTGCGATGCGAAATAATTAACACGTATTTCTGATCAGTTAGATTTAATCCTGATAAAAATCGGCGAGCTCGTGTCGCCATCTCTACCGGCGTTTCTACGTCTGGAGGCAAGTTGTGCCAATCCACATCTTTGACTAGCTTCCCAATTAGACTGCCTTGCTTTTGCTCTCTCAGTAAATCCGTGTAGATAATTGGCACTTTTTCATGTACAGCAATTATAAAGTTAGCTGTTTCGACGCACCGATCTAAATCACTGCAATAAATTTTATCAAAATTATAAGTCCGTAATTTATTAGCAAGTAGTTTAACTTGCGCTATTCCTTTTTTTGTAAGCTTAGATGGTAAATTACCATATACCAAACCAGAAATATTTTTATCAGTTTCGGCGTGTCGTGTAAGAATCAATCTCATTAATATTCAATATAGCATATCAAAAATGACAATAATTAGTTTGGGCACATATACAGCAAACATGTAATTTTCATCTTTAAAAGCCATCTGTATATGTGTCTCTGTTATTATGTAGTATATGAAAACAATAATTATATCTGGTGGTAGTGATGGGCTGGGTAAGGCTTTAGCAAAACACCTTACTGATGCGGGCAACAAAGTAGTAATACTTGCCCCTAATGAAGAAAAAGTAAAAGCGGCCGCAAAAGAAATCGGCTGCGCTTTTAGGGTTTGTGATGTATCAAAATGGACGCAAGTAGAATCAGCAGTAAGGTCGATAATATCTGAGCACGGGGAGATAGATGTACTAGTAAATAATGCCGGGGTTACCTACGCTGGCAAAATCGAAGATGCAGAACCAGAAGAAATACAGCACATTTTCGACGTCAACGTTGTTGGTGTACTTTTTCTAACCAAGGCAGTTGTCCCGTCAATGAAGAAAAAAGGAAATGGATATATTATCAATATCAACTCTCAAGGTGGTATCTACACAAAAGCAGAGAGAGCATTATACAACGGCAGCAAATGGGCATTAACAGGAATCACAAAAGTACTTCAGGCCGAGCTGGCGTCTAGCAATATAAAAGTCACTGGACTCTACCCTGGCGCGATGGAACAGAGAATGAAGATAAACGACAAAAGAGGCCCACAAGACAATAGTTTTGGCTACCAAGAAATGGCCGATGCAGTAGATTTCATACTCAGCCGAGGGCCAAATACCTCTATCCCCGAGCTAGGCATAAAAAACATCCATAACTAGTATTGTATTATTAGTTTAATGAGAAAAGCCAAGGCCCCTGTCGGAGCAAGCCTAGTCGTATTAGCATCTTTGTTCTACGCCAGTTACGGTATCTGGACTAAATTGATGGGTGATTTCTTCAATGGTTACAGCGCGTCGGCCCTTCGTAGTCTTTTGGTGCTTGTTATATTAATGCCGATTGCTTTATGGCACCGAAAATTACAACCACTAAGAATAGGGCAAAATTGGAAATATATGCTAGGGATGCTGATTGCATCCCTATTTACTTGGGGGCCATTGTACTATGCAATTCTTAATGCTGGGGTCGGCATAAGCCTGGCTATTGCATACGCTAGTATAGTTGTTGGGAGTTTCTTTTTTGGGTGGTTAATTGCTAATGAACGATTCACGATGGATAAAGCAATATCTTCAGTATTGGGGATAACTGGCTTAGCTTTGATTTTCTCGCCCTCAACTTCAACCCTGGGTTGGTTGGCTTTGGTCGGTGCAGCTGTAAGTGGGTTGTCTGCAGCAGCCAATATAGTTTTTTCGAAGAAAATACATTATAACGCCACACAATCTACGATAGTCTTGTGGGTTGCGTCAGTTGTTGCGAACTTTATTATGGTTTTTGCACTTGGCAAGCATTTCCCTACTTTTAGCTGGCACATAGAGTGGTTTTACCTAATACTCTTTGCCATTGCCTCTGTTATATCGTCCTGGTCAGAAACTGCGGGAGTAAAACTAATAGAAGCAGGAGCTGCAGGAGTATTAGGATTAATGGAGATAGTTTTTGGCGTTTTGTTTGGCATACTTTTCTTTAGTGAAAGGCCAAGTATTATTGCCTTGCTAGGTATGGGCGTGATCATCCTTGCAGCCGCAATACCATACTTCAAAGACTATAATTCACAAAGAGGAACCCTGGACTAATTTTTGCTATGATATTGTTATGCAGATAATTAAAACCAAGAGTTTTGAGCTAGCCGTAATTAGCGAGGGTGACGTTAACGCGTCAAAACTAGCGATCGTTATTCCTGGACGATTAGATACCAAAGATTATGCACAGAATCCGAGTCACATAAAATTTTTAGCAAATCGTGGATACTATGCGATCTCTTTCGACCCACCTGGAACATGGGATAGCCCTGGCAGTATAGACCTGTTCAGCACGACCAATTACATCAAGGCTGTTAACGAACTGATAGATTATTTTGGCAACAAACCAACACTAGTTATGGGGCATAGTCGTGGCGGAACTGTAACGATGCTAGTAGGCCCACAGAATCCTAACATTACCCATATGATATCTGTTAATTCATCCTACGGCGGTCCTATTGACGTCGATAAGCCAACGCCAGGCAAAGTAAATGTTTCGCATCGTGATATTCCTCCTGGCGATACTCGCACAAAGGAGCAAAAGCGTTTTGACCTACCCTACAACTATTTTGTAGACGCAGAACAATATGATGCTCTGCCAGGACTGAGTAAAAGCAAAAAGCCAAAACTGTTTTTTTACGGAACGAAGGATATTCTGACGACAAAAGATATTGTCCAAAAAATGTATGACACGTCAGCAGAACCAAAAAAGATTCACGAATTAGACACTGAACACGACTATAGATTACACCCTGAGATTATTGATGAAGTGAACAAAGTTTTGGGCGAATTCTTGGACGAAAACCCACTGCCGTAACCTAGAGGTTGGTAGATTGTTGGCCAAACTATATACTTCTTTTAATGCCCAACCACGGAAAATCTGCTCTTCACCTAAAACCAACTCACGAGCTGGTCTCTACGAGAATGCTTTTTACCCTGGGCATGGCTGCCACGACTGTTGGCGTGCCGTTGTATTTGATTAGTTTAGGCATGGCAGACTCTCAGATTGGAATATTCATTGGGATATCTGCCTTTTTGATAGCGATATCATCGTTGTTTATGCCTCCAATTCTAGAACGGTTCAACCAATTCAGGCTACTGATAATCAGCGCTATCTTGACTGGACTATCGTACGTTTTCTTTGGTTATACAAAAAATACTGTCATAGCCATGGCTTTGGTGTTTATCACGAATCTTTGCATCACAATCAACATCAACTCACTAAGCATACTGTTCAAAGATTCGACGCGTAGCAAAAAAGAGTTTACCCGAGACACCGGCCTAATGGGTTCGTTGGTCAACTTCAGCTGGTTTATTGGGCCCTTGTTAGGGGGATTGGTCCTAAACTATGCCGGAGTAAACGGGTTATTTATCCTTTCAGGCTCACTGTGCATTATTAGCGCTATCTATTTGTTTATACTACCCATAAAAACAGTGGTGAAAAAACGAGACGAATTGGATATTAGCATTAAAGAAAATTTACGTTTTTATATATCTAAGCCAAATCTAAAAATCGCTTACATACAAAGAATGGGCATTACAATCTGGTGGGGGTTCATTTGGACATTCATGCCTATTTTTATGGCCAGGCATGGCTACAGTGTAGCGAGCATCGGTCTATTCATGAGTCTGTCGCAGTTACCATTATTTTTATTGGAGTTTAAGACGGTTGGCATAGTTGCAAAAGTGGGATACCGTGCTGTATTTGTAACATCCTATGCATTCCTGGCGATTATATGTCTATTATCATTTCTTAGTGGTAATTTTTTATTGGTCATCGTCGCGTTGCTCGTAGGATCGCTGTCACTTAGTTTTATCGAGCCAATTAGCGAACTATACTTTTTTGACCAGGTTTCCAGACTGGAAGAGGAGAAAACATATCCTATTTTTGGAACATCTAGCCTTGTCGGGAGCACTCTAGCGCGCGTAGGCGTGGGCATCAGTTTAGCCTTAGTTACTGACCGAGTCGCGTTTTTGGTCATAGGATTTTTTATGCTGTACGGAGCATTCAAAGCTCTGGCTATACGTTCGAATGATTCATAAATATTGAGTAAATTAAACTTTTGGGCTAGGAACAGTTGTGTGTTTTATGGGTAGAGAAAACCCGAATGTTGAACCCTTGCTACTACTTTCAAATATTATCTGGCCGTTTTGAGCATCGGTTACTCGTTTCACAAGATATAGGCCAATTCCTGTGCCATCGGGCCGTTCATTTTTTGCGTTGCCAGCCCGGAAAAATTTAGTAAATAATTTCGCCTTTTCGCTCTCTGGCACCCCAATACCGTTGTCCACCACTTTGAATATAATCTTGTCTAGATTGCGGTCAAGAAAAACATCGACTTTTCCGCCAGGCGTATATTGAATTGCGTTGTCGATTAGATTGATAATTGCCTGACGAGTTTTTTGTTCATCGATGTATGCCTCTGGCAGAGGCGTGCTGGGAGCGTGATAAGTCAAGGTAACCTCGTTTTCTTTAGCTCGCAGTTCTAGCCCGTTGACTTCAGTGGGAACCAAGATATTCAAGTCAGAAGGTGCTTGGTCTATAGTGAACTTGCCAGCAGTCATTTTGCTAATAGTGAGAAGATCAACCACCAATTGTTTCATGACTCGGGCTCGAGCCAGTGCCGAAGATAACGGATGATTCAGTTTGTCGTTTACAGGTCCGTAGTAACCTTTAGTTGCCATATTCAGATAACCGTCTATGGCCGCCAGAGGTGTAGTTAACTGATGTGACGCCATAGAGATAAAGTCATCTTTTACTTCATCTGCGTCTTTTAGTTTTTTGTTAAGCAATCGCAGCTCCTGAGTCGCATGGTCCACCCTTTGTTGGAGCAGAGTATTAAATTGTCTAACCAATGCGTACGACAGACTATTGTGAATGGCAACAGCTAGTTGGCCTGATGCAATTTCTATAAGTCTAGCATCTTGGGTGGTGTAGTTTGCCCCACTGCTTTTTTCAGAAAATAACAAATAACCAATTTTTTCATTATTTGCCACTAGCGGCGCAATGGCAGCAATCTCGTATCCCTCCATTAAAGCTTTTTGGTCGCCGGACGGAAGGTTGTCTTTAACATACACGTTAGAGGTAAACTGTTTTAGATCGTATGCAACCTTTTCGTGGTTGTCATTAATTGCGCCCGCGGATTCAAAATATATTTTTTCTTTATCAAGAACGATAATATCGACAGTTTTTACATGCATCTGGTTTTGAAGTAAATTTGCTACTTTATTGGTTAATGCACCTAAATCAATTTCAGAAGCAAGGATTCTACCCATTTCATTGACCAAAAGCTGCGGGTCATACTCGTCTCTGAAAAACAATTTATCAGTTAGCTTTTTTATCCACCTAATCAATGGCCTAATTGTAAGTGCAAGAATTACAGCAACAACTACAAAATAAACCTGTTGAAGTTCACTTAATTGCAGGTCCGGAAATAGTATCTTGCTTGTTCCGAAAATTATTGCACTATAACAAAGCGTAATTGCAACAGCCATCAGGACAAAGCCAAACGAACGGAAAATAACCGATCGGATATCAAACATTTTATGGCGCAGAATAGCCAGACCAACAGCACCTACTAAAACCACGTTTGCGGGGTTTCCGATGACATTCCCTAAAGAACTTTGTCCAAATGTTGGCAGAACTATTTGGGTAATCATGTTCACGCCAACAGATATTCCAATTCCGAATGACATTAATTTGATTTGCGCTCTAACCACCGCATCTGATTTTTTACTGTGATTATACAGAATGCTGAAACTGATAGTGAATAGCGCCACAAAATATAATAGCGTTGCCCATAGGCCAAACCCGACTTGGCTGAGAATAGTGCCGTACTGATGTCGTTGAACCTCGGCGATTGTTGAAGGCAAAAAGGCTAGAACAGAAAGTATTGGCAAGAATAAAAAAGCAGCTATAGTTATCTTTTTGTATTTAATCCCCGAATCAGTAAATGAAAGTGCAAAGCTAAAGAAAAACAGTGGTATAAAATTAGCAAAAAACAGGGCTATTCTAGATAGCAATAAGGCACCGTCCAGACTTTCTGGCAACTCTGCACAAAAAGATGCTGCCGAATACAAAAAAACGGCTAATCCAAATAACAAAAATGCACGATAAATCTTAGACTCGGTATTTTTCAATCCAACGAATAGTAATATCGTGAATAATCCTACGAGTGTAAGAATATATGAAACAAGCTCAATAAGGGGCATTTGTTGGCCTCCCCATAAATTGCGTAAAACCCCGGGCTTGCATGCTAGGAAATGACGCTATTGTTTTTGTGATACATGAGAGCAACAATAATCCACCCCTTTTCATGTATAGATTATATATCATGATTGGGCGTGTATTACGTTTTGCTTACTTTTGTTGTTCCGACTATGATTTAGTCGTCTATGAAACCGCCGTGCTGGTGTTCCCATAACTCAGCATAAAGGCCCTTTTGTTCAAGCAATTCTTGATGCGTGCCATCTTCAACTGCTTTTCCGTCTTTTAGCAAAATTATTCTGTCTAATTTGCGAATTGTTGATAACCTATGAGCAATTACAATCGTGGTTCGGTTTTCCATTAGGCTATTTAACGCACTGGTGATTAATTTTTCGCTTTTGCTATCAAGTGCTGATGTCGCCTCGTCCAGAACCAGTATAGGGGCTTTTTTTAGCATCGCCCTGGCAATAGCTACTCGTTGTTTTTGCCCGCCGGATAGTTTTACTCCACGCTCGCCGACAAGTGTCTCGTACCCATTTGGTAGTTTATTTATGAACTCGTCCGCATGGGCTAACCCCGCGGCCTTAATAACTTCTTCCTTGCTAGCCTTGGGGTTCCCGTAGGCTATATTGTCGTAAATTGAGCGGTGAAAAAGTAACGGCTCCTGTGGAACATAGGCAATATTCCGGCGTAGGTCATCTTGGGTAATTTTTGAGATATCGTAGCCATCTATTAGAATCTGGCCACTATTTGTATCCATAAATCTTAGTAGTAACTTGGTGAAAGTAGTTTTACCGCCACCACTAGGACCAACCAAACCAACTTTTTGACCTTTTGGAATCATCAAACTTAATTTTGTAAAGACATCCCGTTCGTTATCACCGTCATATCGAAAATCAACATCTTTAATTTCGATTACCCCTTGTACTGATTCTTCGTTAACTTTCATGGCATGATTGGCATCTAAAACAGATGGCTGAAGGTCGTAAATCTCTGCCATTTCTACCGCATCCGCAAAAGCTTCTTCTAACTTCTCGACTAGCTTCCCAAACTCCCAAAGACTGGCTATTAATTGCTTCAAATATAATTGGATTAGAACTATCTGGGCAACATCCATCTTCCCATCGATAGCAAATTTTGCCGACAGAATGAAAACAACTGTCTCCATTATAGTAATCACGACTATTTTATAAAGACGTATGTAGTCAGTCGCAAACAAGTTACGTATTCTTGCCTTAACTCTTTTCAGGCTTAGGTTTTCTAGTGATTTTAGTTCTTTCTTATAGCTGGAAAACATTTTTACCGGCAACACATTTGTAAAAATATCCGCCACTGCTCCGGTAACTTGAGAGTCGTATTCTGAGACTTTCTTGGCTAACGGATACTTTTTTCTATGAAGAAAGAAAAGACTGATCGCAAATAAAATTGCCCATGCTAAAAATAAGAAAGCAATTAATGGTGAAATAAATAAAAGAATAAAAAATGGAAAAGTTACTTGCACAAATAGTGAGTTTAGATCCCACATTACTGCCCTAAAAACCGTATCGAATGATCTGGTGAATCTATTAAACTTTGTTACCAGTGAGCCAGTAAAGTTGTTAGCGAAGAAATCACTACTTTGATTCATTGTGGCTTTGAAGCTACTCATATCAATATCCATGAGACTATAGGAATGAGCATAAAACCAGGCGTATATACCGACACGACCAAACGAACTTTGAACTATGTGTAGTCCTACCCACATCACAATGAACCCAGTGAAATCAGCCAAAGTTTTACCATCAATATTCGTTAACATCCCAACAAATTTGCTAATTAGTATTGGTTGCAGAACATCAACACCAATAAAAAAAACGGTGCTGAAAAGGAAGGCCATCAACCACAACCACTTGCGCGGGCGGATTGCGGACCAATAAATAGATAGAGTCTTCCTCAACATTTAACACTTATAATACGCTAAAAAAGTGGTCTTTAGAAATAGCTTATTCCCATTCTGTGGTGCCTGGTGGTTTGCTACTGAGGTCGTAGAGAACATTGGATATCCCTGGTACTTCTGACATTATTGAATAAGCCATTGTCCGAACAACTTCTTCAGGCAAATCTTGCCCAGGAATGCCAGCAATGCCCGTCATAAAATCTGGTGACTTGAAGGGGCGAAGAACAATAGATCTGTGCCCTTCCAGCCCAAAACTGACTGGCAATAATACAACCGGCATCTGGCTGATACTACCCATCAGTTTATTTTTATGTAGTAGATCCGTGACAATCCCATCTGCATGACGAAGTTGCTTTAGAACCTCCGGACGTAAGAAAGTTTTTGTTAAAGTTATCTCGGCGGCAATTGGCCCAAATGAATAACAAACCCTATTAACCCCGTGGACTTTATTGGGAATACGGCCAGATAAATCCAGTAGATGAGCCCAGTCCATCGGTCCTTCGATGACAACAGGCGGCTTGTAGCTACGTCCATCCCCTTGCACGCCTACTGATTTTATAGGTAACACTTTTCCATAATATTTACTGCCGAACTCGGCTTTCAAAAACCTATCCAGCTCGCTTTGTGCTTCCTGCTGCAAGTTAATATCTTCAGCGGATCGTTGCGTGCCATCATAACACAGAGTTCTAATTGCCAATCCTGGGCCAGGGAAAGGATGGCGTTCAACTATTGACTCAGAAAACCCAAGCCTCCTGCCCAGCTGCCTAACCTGGTCTTTGTACAGAGCCTGCAGTGGCTCAACAACCAAACCTTTTGCCCGTAATTCTCTGACAAGCGGAGTGTCGTTATGATGTGTTTTTATGGTATCAGCATTAACACTAGCCAAAAGCGAACCGCTTTCGATCAAGTCAGGCCTCAATGAACCCTGAGCCAAAACAACATCCTCGCCTAACTCTAGCTGTTTTATGATGTCGTCCCTGACTTTTATAAAAGTATCTCCAATTATTTTTCGTTTTACTTGTGGATCGGTCACTTTGTTCAAAGGTAGAGTCTCAACGCCGTCGATAATTGTAGTGGCGTCATAAAACCTATCAACCCAATCCAACAATTCAACCCTGACTCCGGCATCGGTTAGCGCCTTAATAACCATAGCGCTCTCGCCCGAACGCATAAAACCGTTGTCTATGTGGAATGCATGTATTCTCTCTGGGTCCTCAATAGCTTTGGCCATCAACCCAGCAAGGACTGTTGAATCTACACCACCACTCAGGAACAAAATTACTTCCTTGTCCCCTACCACCTCCTGAATATTTTGGATTGCCTCCTGCTCTTGGTCTTCTGTCGTATAATCTGCTTCAAGCCCAGCGATGCCTTTTAGAAAGTTCTGGAAAATATCGGGCCCACACTCGGTCTGGAAAACTTCTGGATGAAACTGTGTTGCATACAACCTTTGCCCGGGGTTCTCTATCGCTGATATCATGCCCCCAAGGCCACCAATTATCTTAAATCCGCGTGGCAGTTTTTGGACTTTGTCCCCATGGCTCATTAATACTTTCTGGGGACGATTTTCTAGCCCTGCAAACAGCTTAGATCCGCCGGAAAACTCTGTCGGCATCGGACCGTCTTCACGAATATCGGATTTTACTACATCACCACCCAAATGTTTTGCCATCAACTGCATACCGTAACAAACGCCCAAAATTGGCTTGCCACTTTCAAAAATCTTAGGGTCACAATCTGGCGCATCTTCGTCATTAACACTTTTTGGCCCACCAGAAATAATAATTGCATCAAAATCTGTCAGCTCATCAACTGGTGTATCCAGAGGCAACATAACAGACCTAATCCCAGATTCACGAACGTTCCGATCGATAAGCCCGCCGAACTGTGATCCCGCATCGAGAATAGCAACCATATTAGGCCTCCCCAAAACTTCGCCCCCCATTTCAACTGCTTCTGTTTCGCCTGTCATTAACGACAATTATCAGCCTACAGCAGCCGAATGGCAAGCACATGCACTTGTAAATATAGGTAACTATCCTTCTAGAAGGTTGCTTTGAGATTTTCTGAAAAAGAAGTTTATCCAGGCTTCTAGGTTTTTTTGATATGCCGGCTGAGATATTTTTTTGTCTTTTTCATTGTTTTTAGCTGATTTGGTCACAAATTTCATTGCGGTAGCTTTTGGCACGACTAGCAGTTTTTCGCCCGGTGCACCTTTGCCAAACTGTCTCCGTGCGGCTAACTCTAAAAATTGATCTGTTTCCAGGTATTGGTTACTCAGTTTTAGGTTTTCGTTTTCCAGTTTTTGAATCTCTACTTCTTGTTGCAGGCGAACGATTTTCTTTTGTAGTTCATAGTTGGTTTGTATTGCTTTCACTCCACTCCAGCTAATAAGTAAGACTATAATAACAAAAAAAACCTGGCCCAGAGTACGAAGGTCTGACAGTGATTTTATAAAGTCTAGTATTTTTGTTTTTACTATTTCATACATAGCTACTACCTTATTGTACCAGAGTAATCTCTAACATTTGTAGCTAGAAACACTAATAGACCACTGGTCATTGCATTACGCTGGTTGATAGAGGATAATAAACATAACTATTTAGGTGCAGAGGGGTTTTATTTTGTCATACAAAAACGCATTTTTGGGTACAAGCCAGCGAACAAAAAATATTATTATTGCCGTAACCACATCAATGTTAGTGGTGTTTTCGTTTGCAATACTTCATGCACCAAAGGCAAATGCGGCAGCTGATACCTGTACATGGACAGGTTCTGGCGGTAATACGAATATCAGTACAGCAGGCAACTGGACTGGATGCGATAACGGAAACGTTCCTCAGGATGGCGACACATTAGTTTTCCCTTCGGGCCCCACGAATAAAGCAGTTACAGTAAACTCGGACATGGCGTTTAACAGTATTACATTTAGCGGCAATGGCTATACTGTTTCGTCGGTTGCATTTGAGTCACTCGGGGTTTATAGCAGTCTGACTATTAGCGGGAACAATAACACATTTAGCGGATATGTACGATTATATCCAACGACCACAGCCACAGTAAATCACAGTGGAACTGGAACGAGTTTTGCTCATTATATTGTCATACAACCATTTGCTGATAATACGGATATTGTATTGAACACTGTAACCGACCTGGCTGTTCCTATGGTTTCGCAGACAGCAGTCGGGGGCGGAAGTTCAATAGACACAGTCACAAAATCAGGTGCAGGCACACTGGACATTACCGGGACTGCAATTGCTGGCGTAACCACCAGTGGGGGGATTCATATCGAAGAAGGCAGATGGCAATGCGATTCTACACATTGTCTCGGCAATAGCGCAAATGAAGTTGTCCTAGATGAAGGCGGAGATGCAGAAGGGGCTGAACTCAAAATTAACCATAGCGGAACAGTCAGTAACCCGATTACTTCTACTGCGGTAACCGGGGAAAATGGTTCTGTTATTATTTCTGCAAGTGCGACGCTAAATGGCGATATTACCGTCACTGATAGTTTGAATATGTTTGTGAGTGGCTCTACCTCGGCCAATATTGATTCTGATATCGCGATCGCTGATGGCAAAAATCTTGTAAGTTATGGTTCAGAGGGTTATGCGACAAACGCCTACGATTACGGCGGAATCATATCTGGCGATGGCGATTTGATTGTTGATAATGCTCATGTGACATTGAGTGGGGCATCTAATACTTATACGGGTTCGACAGAACTAAATAACGCCGCGTTGCTTACCGTTACTAACAATAACTCACAGGGTGCGCAAACATCAGGCACTATAGTGAACAGCGGCACAACACTCGAGTTTGATTCTGCTAGTAACATAGGTTTTGGAGAACCCATTACTGTTTCAGGTACTGGCTTGGGTGGCAGCTACCCAGGTGCACTCGTAAAATCAGGATTAAACATGCAGATCGAAGGTGGCATTACGCTTGCAGGCGACACAACAATGCACAACGGCTCAAGTGAGCTGTTTGAAGTTACTTCAGTAATAAATGGTGCTTACGATCTCACACTAACCAATGTTGAAGATGATGGTGGTTTCAATTTTCAGCCCGGCGCAGAAAATAACTTCGGCAATCTAATTGCTACCGGCACCGAACTTACATTAACGGGTTCTGGACACACAGCGATTACTAATAATTTAACTATAAATGCTGTAGACGGTAAGTCTTCCTATGTTCAGTTGAATAGCGACAATGTCATAGCGGATGATTCAGTAATTACGCTCAACAATGATAGTACAGAAATAGCAAAGCTTATAAGTAATGGGGTGGTGGATTCGGTTGGCACAATTATAGGAGACGGTACTATCTCGATGCTAGATTCTGATTCACGTTTTAACATCGGCTACGGCGATATCACAGGCACCTTCGAAGGAGTTGTAGAAGGCTACACTAACTCCCAGTTTCAGATTATTAATGGTGAATGGACCTTCGCTGGAGATAATACAGACGTAGGTAACGGTTTCTCTAGTTACTATGTCAGTGGCGGAACTCTTATCGCGGACGCCATAAATACAAGTCTTGGGTTTTCTCCGTTTAGCATTAGCTCGGGTGTGCTTAGCGGAACTGGCGTAATTGGCCAAGTTAGTGCATATGCCGGTACTATCGCCCCCGGTAACAGCCCGGGCTGTCTTAACCCAGATGGGGACGTTGCTTTTACAGAGTTTTCTACTCTAGCTGTTCAAATTGAAGGCACAGATCCGTGTACTGGTTATGACTTCTTATCGGCAAGTGGTGCAATAGCGCTAAATGATGCACAACTTATTGTTGAGCTACCGGATGATTATGTATCACATTATGGCGATGAATTTATGATAGTTCAGGGGAACGTACTAGCCGGTACATTCGCTGGTCTAGCTGACGGTGATACGGTTACGGTTGGCGATCACTCATTTAGAATAAACTATACTTCCAGGGAAGTTATCTTGACTGACATTACTACAGATACATCTGCAAGCAGTTCATCTTCAGACTCGTTAGCCAATACCGGCGCAAACATTCAAATGCTGGTTGTCATCGGGATGATATTAATAACTTCTGCTGGGACCACAGGTTCGAGCATCAGGAAAATTAGATTATAATTTTGTAACTTATAATGCCTACGATCCAAGTTCGTAGCCGAACACATGCACAGAACGAAAACATGCCAAACCGCCTAGATCAGAGCTGTACCTAGGATCGGTCTCGCCGTTGTAGAATATTGATAATTCGCACATAACATGTCCGTATTGCTTGGAATAGTTGACGATTACGGATGTATCCAAATCTGGCGTGTTAAAAATTTCATCGATTGGTTGCTGAGCATTCCAATCTTTCTGCCAACCTGATTCAACTAAATATGTCTCGAGCTGCTTCGAGTTTTGCCGCCACTTTTCAACAAAAGCCTTATTGACTGACGAAGTTTGCTGATTGACAGAAGTGGATTTGTTGCAAGAGATGTCAATACCAAACCCTTTATAGCCGCTTGTGTTGCATACGGCGATTTCTCTGTTTTGGTTATTGAATGTAAGCCCAGCCTTTTTTGCTGTAGGCGTAATTTGCAAAAGACTTTCCTCGTAAGCTTTGGTGACAGACCCTTTATAGAACTGGGATATAACCCCAGACATTACATTTTCACGGAGAGGTCCTCGAAATAAAAACAATAATAAAATCATTAAAATGCCGCTACCGCCAGCAATCAGTATTTTTCTTTTATTTTTGGACATAGACTAATATTAACAGAGTTTAACTTGTGTAAAATCTGGTGGCGATAAAGCGAGGGGTTTTTAAACTAAACTTTTAGCCAAGCCCTAAGGCTGTAAGCACTTTTGTCAAATCGTGTTCGTTTTTTTCAACCTCAACCCAAGGCATTTTGTATTTAAGTACTTGGCTTTTTAGTTTTTTTCTAAAGTTAAGTATCCACTCGACTTCTTTTTCTTTGAAGTCATCTGGGTAAGCACTAGCATCTTTCCCTGCAAAGTTTCGAGCGAATACCACATTACGCACACGATCAATATCAAGGTCTCCAATAAACACGGTCTTAATATTACTTGAATCAGAAAAATCTTGTGCTACTAAATGAGGCAGTATGTCATCGCCCTCAATGATAAAACCATTATTCCAGGCATAGTCTTGATTAATTAGCTTTCGAACACCGAGCCAAACAGCCTCACTCTTTGCAAACTCGTTGTCCACAATTTCATCGGCAGTAAACTGATTCAAATATCCAAAGCCACCGTAATCTTCCCAGGTAAACAACCTAGGGTGTTTACCTCTACTTGCGACTGCCCGCATTATCATTCCTATTTGGTCAGTGGAAATCCAAGGCAGATTTAGGTGTTTTGAAAGGCTTTCGGCTACCGTCGATTTACCAGCTGTAGGCATGCCACCGACTAGTATAATTTGTTTTGTCATGTACTCACTATAACAAAGTTGATTTTACAGAGGTAATTCTCGTGGCGATAAAGCGAAGACTTTTGAACCTTTGGAGACAGTCGTTGATTGGCTTATTAAAAACCCCAGCCCTGACTGGTCTAGCCAACTAATAGAGGTTTCAGAGATCAGTGTCAAACAGAGTTGGAGATACTAAAGGTTCGTAAGATAAAGCGGATTGAACCCCATCTCCCCAGTTTATGGGTGCGTACAGATAAGGTGCTCTTTTCCTTTCCGTAACTTCAATGTCCTCTACATCTATGATGGAGTCTACTCCAACTGAGCCAAGGATCAGAGCTTCATACGGAAGCATAGGTACTGTTACCACCTGATCTGCTTGCACTTCAATTCTTGCTAATTTTCCACCGCTTCTCTGTGCATACTTTAGTGCTATATCTCGGTCTGGAGTCGCTGATACGAAAGGGGTGTACTTGCCAGTAATAGATGGATCGCTTGAGACTGCATGAATCGCTATATGATCTATGAGCCGCAAATCAACACCTTGTTCAACTGCTTGTATTGCGTCCTCTATTGAAGCTGGCTGGTCGTGTAATAGGGCTGCTGAAAGCATACCCTTTTCAGGATCAAGTTGGTGGGGAGCAAACCCTCTGTATAGTGTCAGAAGATCATCAGGAGACTGGCCTAGTCTCATATCAGGTGATAAATTATGCCAGTTGAAGTGGTGTGACATGTGTATATATTAACATAAACAATACTTAAAGTCAATATCTAGCTCTGTTGTTTCTGGTGGCGATAAAGCGAAGAGTTTTGAACCTTTAGCTAGTGTCGTTGAGCGGCTGATTGCTAACCCCATTCCTGACTGGAGCTTACAGCTCAAAGAAGCCGCAGGTGTGCGTATCGAACAGAGTTGGCGGTACTAAAGAAGAGTAAGGCAAAGAGCGTTGAACTAAGCTACTGATAAAGCATCTAGCTCTGCAATGACCTCGTCGCTAATTATCTGAGGGATTGGATATGCATGTCCTTCTTTAAGATTGCCTTGCTCATCGAAGAATCTCCGGCTGACAAATATACCAATCTCGTGTCTTACATGAAAGCCTCTGTCGGGATCAACTCTGAGTTCTCCTAGCACACCATCTGGAATAGTTGGCGGAAGTGGTGGACCGTATTCTGGGTTAGATTCATTCATAAGCTCATTATACACCTTGGATTATGGTGGCGAAAAAGCGAAGAGTTTTGAACCTATGGAGTCTGTCGTATAATGGCTGATTGTTAACCCTAATCCCGACTGGAACTTACAGCTCAAAGAAGCCGCAGGTGTGCGTATCGAACAGAGTTGGCGGTACTAGAAAAGAGTAAGATGAAGTGCGTTGTGGCTATATCTTATCTATAACCATTAGCAAGTTATCTGATTCAGTCTGAGCAGCCATTACGGATGCAATCAAGTGATCTGATTTAATCCAACGATGTTGTTCTTCTCCCTTTGGTGGGTCTGGGTCAACAATTAGAAAAGTCCCATCTTTGTAACCAGCACATGTCACTGCGTGTGTTAAAGAGCGTCCAATAATTGCATCTTTAATAAACTTGTCAGTAGCTAAATCATACTTTTGTTTTGATGTGTGATTAAGGTAAGTTGAGTTCACCATCAACAGAAACGGGTGGTTAACAAGCAAATCGTGTAATAGCTTTATGCTTAGAGATGGTTGCTTGAATGTACCACCAGACTTAACAAATAACTTCCATCCATCAATAAGTACATGCTTATATTTCGCAAGCCACGAGTTAGTAGGTATGGCGTCTCCTCGTTCTTTCAGTAGTTTTATGATCTCATCACCAGGCTTACCATTCCAGCTCGGATCAAAAAGTTCCACATCAAAGATATATACTGTTGTTTTATATCCTTGCTGAGCCAAGTAAGCGGCAAGATGTCCAGGTGATGTCCCAATCTTTTCTCCATTCTCAACATAGACAGGCACTTCTTTGATAACATTCTCAACTTTTACTTTAGGATCAAAGAATGATAACAACTGCGTGGTTGCTGTTTGCATGCACTCGCTAGTTTTTTGCGCGATTGCTCTTACTTCGTGCTCTATGTGTTGCATGTGACTCAATTATACTCTGGAATTGTGGTGGGGATAAAGCGAAGAGTTTTGAACCTTTAGCTAGTGTCGTTGAGTGGCTGATTGCTAACCCCAATCCTGATTGGTCTTTGTAGTTGAGTGAGGCTTCACGAATCAAGACAGAACAGACGTGGAGGTATTAAATATCCGTAAGATGAAGAGCGTTGAACTATAATCTAAACGAAGTAGTATAATAAGACCATAATTATAAGGGGAGTATATGACACGACCAAGCCACGAACAAGGACCAGATGGATTAGTTAAGCAAGGATCAGCACCAGTACACGAAGATGTACATGGCCCGCAAGTCTGGACTGACACCGGTCCACTACCTAGCCCTGATATGTATAGTGGCGTGGACAGAGCCGCATTAACACTACTTCCCGGTGTACGCGTTATTGGTGGTTTCCCTATACCTCCAGCGGGAGTCGAGACGGCACTTACTGCAGGACATCTCACTAAGGTGACCGAAGCCGATATTGCTGATATACCTAAAGAATTTCAAGAAGCCTACCGAGCTCTTGTGCCTGTTGAGCCAAGTAACCCCACACAGTAACACTTACACATAAAATACGATAGGTGGGGATGGTAGGATTTGGTCACGTTCTGCGCCTACATCCTGCAGGCCCGCCATTGACTTACTTGAAACAAGTTCCAAATCAGTCAAGTGGCCTTGCGATAAGCTAACAGCTTATCTCACCCGAAACTTCATGGTATGCAACAAGTTGCATCCAGAAGATTTCCTTGCGGACAGCCACAGGCTATCCTCCCAAAAGTTTCGCGTTGCGAACTTTTCGGCATGCCTCGCCTCGGGCAATAATTTGCGCCGAGGCTCCGGCCTTGCAAAATGCCATTCTAGGCATTTCTCACCTCCGACCAATTTGGTCGTAGAACCAAAACTACGTTCTTACCAAGAAAAATACCCAACAGGAGGTTGGGCTCTTTTCTTGGTGGGGATGGTAGGATTTGAACCTACGACCAATCAGTTATGCGCACCGCTACAACTTTCGTTGCTTCTTTCGAATTTGTGGTCCGGACTGTCTCTTCATCCGTCTATTGACGGATGCTTGCCGTTCAGTCTCTACACCTTTCCGCTGTTAAAAGCGGACTTGGCTCGGGATTGCCATGGCCTAAAAGGCTAGAAGGTTTCCCCGAATTTGACAAGCTATACTTACCGGTTACCCATGTAAGCAGCCCTGTAATTATTGGCATATCTAGGATATACTACCGTTATGAAGAAAAGGTCTAACTGCAAGGTTTGTGATAAAACTCTGATCGGCAAGCAAACTTTATTTTGCTCAGTTAAGTGCAAAAACTCAGTTCACCAGTCATATTCAGCGCAAAAAAAGCGAGGTATTGAACGTAAGCTATTTTTTGTAAAAAAGCTTGGCAATAAATGCTCTAAATGCGGATATTCAGCTAACCTTTCCGGTCTGGCATTTCACCATTTAGGCGGCAAGGAATTTCAGCTAGATGTTCGTTCACTATCAAACCGCAAGATTGACCCTATCATTGAAGAAGTTGCAAAATGTATTCTACTTTGCCACAACTGCCATGCGGAAGTACATAATCCTGGTTTAGACTTAGCCAAATTGTTAATTGAGCCGACTGCTCTAACCCCTGAGCTACATCCCCTTATTGATGTGTGATGTTTTAAAGGTTTGGTTATTAATGCAAAAGAATGCATATAACAACAGGGATGAGTATAACAGATTTTGCGTAATCTAGAATACTACTTGAAACGTTTTGTGACTTTTTCAATCTCTGCGTGATATGCGTCTATTGTCACTGTGTTCACGAGCTCGATAATTACCATAGCTACAACAGCGAATAATATGGATGTTTTTGTAGTTGGGTCTATTAAGCTAGCGAAAGAAAATCCTATCAAGAACAACATTAGAACAATGCCATAGCCTAGCCCTATACCTTTTGCCCGAGTATTAATATTTATTGGAATCTCTTTTGCCGGCTTTTTATCAATATATGCCGCTAGTCTAGCGACTTTTGCACGAATGTTCACTGGCTCCAATAAACTATGCATTGTATGTGCAAACACGACTGCTACAAGAATATTATTGAGTGTTTGAGTATCCATAATTTATTCCTTTACTCTAGCATCTTTCAACACATTAGCCCACCAGGTTAGGTTGTCAACTAGCCCTTGCACATTTCCGTGTACGTAGTCTTCGTTGACACCATCGTCTTTGCTGATAGAACTCCACGGATCCATGATTCCAACAGCTGTTTTTGAAAGTGGCATCATCCCTACTTTGGCAGATATATTAACAAGGTGCTCAACCGCACGCACACCACCGTATGCACCATAGCCAACAAACGCTACGGGTTTCTTGTCCCATTCATGATAAACCGAATCAATAGCATTTTTTAGTGGTGCAGGCATACTGTTGTTGTATTCTGCGGTCACGAATACGAATCCGTCACAGGCAGTGATTTTCTTGGACCACTTTTTAGTATGTTCCAATTCATATTTACCGCTTGATGGCGATTCTTGCTCGTTCATAAAAGGCAAGTTCTCTTCGGCAAGATCAATAATACTAAAGTCCAGGCCTTCTGTGTCTTTTACTTTTTCATAAAACCAATCCGCTACAACACGACCAACGCGGGCAGGGCGGGTGGTGCTAACAATAATTCCGATTTTTCTGCTCATATATTCTCCTAAATTCTTAAAGTTACCTTTCAAAAACTTCACCTCACTTTACTTAGTATAGTTACTGGCTATATTTTGTAAAGTCTTTTTTGTATAATAAAGTTATGTTAATAAATAATCCAACGCTCAGCACCAGCTGCATGAAAAACGCCCTAGGTATTATTGGTGACAAATGGACTGCCCTAATCCTGTGCGGCTTGAACGACCATCCACGCACCTTTAGCGAATTAGAGTTATCTCTGACGTCAATTAGCCCCAGGACCCTTAGCCAACGTCTAAACAAGCTAGAAAAAGAAAAAATAGTGACCAAAGACATGTACTGCAAACATCCTCCACGCTACCGCTATGGCCTAACGCCAAAGGGCAAAGAACTAAACGATGTGTTAACAAAAATGAATGAATGGGGCGCAAAATACGCCTGCTTATCAGATAAATAAAAACAATAACAAAATCCCCTCAACTAGAGGACACTCCTCTAGGCGCTCTAGAAGTGAGTTAAGGGATTATATCGTAAATATCGTCTTTATTCTTAAACATACAAAAGATGACATATAATAAGCAGAATGTGGTTTGGTCTATCTGTTTTTGCGATGACTCTATTGGCAGCTAGAAGAACCCAAGAAAAACAGCTTGCAGGTAGTATTAGTAGTCTTGCGATGGCCTGGCTGCAACAAGGCATCGCCTTGCCTTTTATTATTCTTACGTTGTTTTTTGCAAAATTTTACTGGCCTTCAGAACTGCCAACTGATTTTTGGGTAATAATGGCTTTTTACGTTTTTTTCGGTGCAATTGACCTATATTGTTACTTCAAGGCATTAAGTATGGCAGATGTCAGCTACGTCGCCCCATTGATGTCGCTTGTTGCGGTTGCTAATGTAGTAGGCGCCTATTTTGTTCTTGGGCAAAAACCAACCTTGCACGGTCTGTTAGGAGCAGCGCTAATTGTCTGTGGTGCATATTTAGTGAATAGGGCGAAACGCGGAGATATTCATAGTATTAAAACAAATAGACTTGCACTGTTTTTGATACTTCTTTTAGTCATTATTCGGGGTTTTTACTCAAATATTGAAGTATTTATGCTCCGCGATAGCAACCCAACAACATTTAATTTCTACTCGTCAGTATTAACTGTGCCATTCGTGTTGCTAATCTCAATGCTATTTATTAGAAAAAGGAGAACGGAATATATAAATTATTGGCCTGATCTAGCAAAAGGTGTGCGGAAGCATTATTTAGCACTGGCATTTGTGGGGGTAACCTACACAATTAACATGATTGCGACATACCAGGCAAAAATCCTTAGCCCGGATGCAGGTTACGTGGGCGCTATAAAAAGTGCGTCGGTTCTACCCGTTGTGTTGATAGGAATATTTTTTCTTAACGAAAAAGTCGTTCGTATGCAATGGGTTGGACTTTGTCTGATAATCGCTGGCCTAGCCTTGCTTGCAATGAATTAACAACCCAAAAATCCCCTCGACTAGAGGTGTTATTTTGTGTTTGTTTTGTGGTGGTCGAGCAGGGTTAGTAGTTCGTCCGCGGTACGAGCGTGCATTAGCTTGTCGCGAAGCTCTTTTGCGCCTGGAAAATCATTAACGTATATTTTACAGAACTTGTTAAGAGTGTAGATTTTTCGCTCGCCATTTTTCCACGTGTCGTAAAATAACTGGACGTGTTTTTTGTATAATTCTATTTTTTGCTCAGGGCTTTGCTCTTTCCAAGGGCTATTCGGGCTAAAAACATATGGGTCATGAAACACGCCTCGGCCAATCATAATCCCATCTAGCCCGTATTTTTTTGCTAACTGTTCGCCTTGTTGCCGTGTCATTACGTCACCGTTGCCAATGATTTTGGTAGAAGGGGAGAGGGAATCGCGCATTTCCCTTACCTGCCCTATTTTGTCCCACCGCGCAGGGACCTTGGACATTTCCTTTGCCGTGCGACCATGTATTATTAACGCATCTAGGTTTTGTTTCAGCAAGAACTCAATCCAGGTCAGATCTTCGTGTCTATTCCCCAGCCTAGTTTTCACGCTAACAGGGAAGTTTTTGCCCGCAGCTCGCTTCACCGCTGCGATTATCTCCCCTGCCAGTTCCCTATTATCCACTAGCGCTACGCAACAACCATTTTTTATAACAGCCTTGTCTGGACATCCCATGTTAATATCGACACCGTCATAACCCATTTTTTTCAGGTCTTTTGTGGTTTTGTAATAATTTTCAGGTATTTTGCCCCAAATCTGGGCAATTATTGGCTTCTCGACGCGACTAAACTGTAATTTTGGCAGTATTTTTGGCCTACCGGGGCTCTGCAGTCCATCAACATTAACAAACTCAGTAAAAAACAGGTCTGGTGAGGCAGTTTCTGCGATAATTTGGCGAAATACAGAATCGGTCACATCATCCATCGGCGCCAATACAAAAAATGGCTTTGGTAGTTTATCCCAAATATTCATTAGTTAATCTATTGTACCTTTAAAAAATAATTGACGTATACGTTTACTAAACTCTAGGTCTTCGGGTAGATCGTTCTAGAGCGGCTCTCGTCTGCGAGAAATTTGGTGCGCCCCTGAAGGATCGTTTCGGCACGAAACCTAGGGGTGGCCTTGCTCCCTGCTCGGCAGCCAAGTCCTCGCCTCTCAATTCTTCCATGGCTTCACGACGAACATCCGTATCTGTGGGAACTGGTTCATGCGGTCTCGAGCCCGCAACTGCACCAATTTTTGCAGCAACCTCAGCGATATCTGGATGTTGTTGTGTTGGTTCTGGTAGGAGCTCTTGTTGGCCGTCCATGTTATTTATTATATCACGTTTGTGGTTACTTTACAACTAGCACTATCCAAAAAAACAATCCTGCCCCAACTGCCAAGTTAATATACGGGAATACCTTGTACAGGCTGAATATCTCTGCTTGCCGCAACAGAGATATTATGACTATTGTTGCGTACACTAGGCCAGCAAAAACACTGAAAATACCCAGCCATTGATATGTCAAAATAGCAGACCCAACATATGCACCCAGACAGAAAATTAATGTCAGCTTACTGCCTAAAACCGTAGCAATGGTAGAGATTTTGGCTTTTCGGTCAGATTCTATGTCTGGTACCGCCGAGTACGCATGCATCGCCATGCACCACAAAGTAGCACTCAGAAAGATTACGAACGGGGGGAATTGATTGCTGATTATCCCATAACTCACAAGTGCCGGGAAAATATACAGTATATTGAAAAACGAGTCCAAAAAAGGCTTTGTTTTAGCTCGAATTGGTGGGCTTGAGTAAAAAATTCCGAAAAACCAAAATGCTAACAGCGACAACAAACCCGCCATAGGCATAAAAATTACCAACAACAGTATTGGCAGGTTGAACAGTAGGATTAGTTTTAATAAATTTTTTTGATGTACAGGCTTTAGTAATGACTCGTATGTCAGTTTTTTAGGGTTTAACTTGTCTGTTTCGTAATCGAAAATATCGTTTACGCCGTAAATTAAGAGATTTGCAGGAAATGAAAAATATAACCCAAAAATAATCAAAAGCCACCAATTGGAGTAATTATTCGCAGAAGTTAGCCCAATAATGAATGGACCGAACAGATACGGCCAAAATCTTGGTCTCGAAATTTTGAAAAATGGCACAAGCACTTCATAATTGTATCAATGAATTCGATAATATCGGCAGCCGCGCCTTTAGCTTCTGCAATATCAATAGTTTTGTTTGCCCTACCCAGCTACTTCGGAGCAATTCGACAGCGTGGTTTCGGCAAGGCATTGATGCTAATTGTGGCATTGGGTTTATTTGGCCTAGTTTTCGAATCAGTATCTGTGAAAACAGGGTATCCTTACGGACAGTTTGTTTACAGTGATACTTTGGGCTACAAAATATTAGGCCTGACCCCGTGGACAGTTGCATTTGCATACCCACCTCTCGTGCTAGGGGCATTTTGGCTTGCTAGCAAAATAACAAAGACAGGAATGCGCATAGTTCTAACTGCTTTATTCGCCCTGGCGCTAGACGTCGTCCTGGACCCTGCCCTAACTCGAATGGGCATTTGGCAATGGGCAAAAGCCGGACCTTTTTACGGTGTCCCTCTAATGAACTTTGCCGGCTGGTTTGTTAGTGGACTAATTTCCGGTTGGATTATTCATAAAATCTGGGGAAAAGAAAAAACTGTCCGTAGATCTCTTGCCTACAGTGCTTTCGGACTCACCTGGTTTTGGGCCGGAGTAAACCTGGGCCTAAAACAATGGATACCGGGAGGAATCGGCGTTGCTATTGGTCTACTTGTAATGTTAATTATGCGGATAGAGAAAAAACGCGAACAAAAAGATGCCTAAACCTACTGCAATAATTATAGGCGCCGGCTTTGGGGGGTTAGGTAGCGCATGCATCCTGGGCAAGGCTGGATACAAGGTTACTGTCATAGAGAAAAACGAGCAAATAGGTGGTCGCGCAGGAGTTTTTGAAGCTAAGGGTTTTAAATTTGATGCTGGCCCCAGCTGGTACTTAATGCCCGATATATTTCAGCACTTCTTTGACCTTATGGGAGAAAAAGTCGAAGATCACCTAAAGCTCAAAAAGCTCTCTCCGAGCTACCGAATATTCTATAAAGATTCTGACAATCATGTAGATATATATTCTGATTTAAAAAAAGACTTGCCGACGATAAATAAAATAGAACCAGGTGCTGACGAGGCTCTCAAACGATATTTAGAAATTGCTGGCAAACAATACGAAATAGCCAAGGCTAATTTTTTATATAAAAACTACAATTCTATTCGCGATTTCCTTACCTGGGAGGTTGCAACAAAGGGTCGAAAACTAAACGCACTATCAAACATGGACAAATACGTTCGAAAATACTTCAAAACTGACGAAATGTACAAAATAATACAGTATCCTTCGGTTTTTCTAGGGTCTAGCCCATACAACACACCTGCCCTTTATAGCATGATGAACCACATAGATTTCAACATGGGGGTTTACTATCCAGACGGAGGCATCAATGAAATAGTAAAGAGCTTGGAGCGAATAGCTAAGAAATACGATGTCGTTTTTAAAAACAACTTAACCGTGAACAAAATAATTATCAAGAACGAAAAAGCAGTTGGGGTAAAACTCGCTAATGGCAGAGAAGTATATGCCGATGTTGTTATTAGTAACGCAAACGTCTGGCACACCGAAACAAAATTACTAAACAAGCAACACCGAACCAAATCTGACAAATACTGGGACAGTAGAGTTCTGGCACCGAGTGCAGTAATAATATACTTGGGCGTAAAGGGCAGATACCCTGGCCTGCAACACCATAACCTGATATTCAGTAAAAATTGGAAGAAGAATTTCGGTCAAATTTTCGACAACCCAACCTGGCCTTCGGACCCCAGCATGTATGTTTGTGCTCCCAGCAAAACGGATGCCACTGTTGCCCCAAAAGGGCACGAAAACATGTTTGTTTTAGTCCCAATTGCACCTGGACTAAAATACACAGACAAACAGTTGGAAGCCTATGCTGATAAGATTCTGGAGACCATGGAGGAAACCATGAAGCTAAAGAACTTCCGAAAAAATATTGTATATAGAAGGCAGTTTAGCGTGAAAGATTTTGCCGATCGTTATAATTCGCAGTCCGGGACAGCATTGGGGATGGCCCACATACTCAGACAATCTGCAATTTTCAGGCCTAACAACATTAGCAAAAAAGTATCGAATCTATACTACGTCGGAGCTGACGTTAACCCCGGAATCGGCATGCCCACGACTTTGATCAGTGCCGAGTTGATGTACAAACGGATAATTGGCGACAAAACTTCGGGGCCACTTAAAAAAATATTATAATTTTAGATCTATTATTTGTTGAAAATAAAAAACGCCCTTTCACTAGGGCGTTTTTATAATATTCGTGTTTATTTAGGCAGCTTTTTTAACTGTTAGGAAACCGTTTCGTGGGTTTTCTGTTACTACTTTGCCTGATGGTAGGTCGCAAGCTTCTGGTCGCTCGTCTTTGCTGAAGTAGTAGATAGTCTGCAATTTGCCACCGCGAAGTGTAACGTCTTTGCTGTTTAGGTAGTATGTAACACCTTTACTGTTTGTATGATTGTAACCCATTTATTATTTCTCCCTCTTTAGGTTTACCTTGGTACCACCACGATACTCTAGAGGCGAATTGTTTGTCAACCCTTTGAGCGGTACTTTTCACATCAGTTGCGAGATACCTGTGGGTGTACGAATACACTGCACGCCGAGGTTAATAGCGATTCTGGGGCTCTCTCAACCTGTAATCTGGCGCAAGCTTGTCGCTTGTCGCCGGTAAATATAACTTTCCAGGTCCCCTCTTGGTTCTTCGAAATAAAAGTTTGGGTATTGTTTATATAACTGCATTTTCTGTCGCCAATCGCAAAATTATCTGATACTTTCTCGATATAAATGTTCTCGGTGAACGACCCTCCGTCTGTGCCTATCGGGTAGCCAGATTCTAGCACTGCTATATTACAGTTGCCGTCGACGGAGCGCTTGACCATCGAGACTGTTTCTTTGCTGACCCCAAGTCTATCTGCCTCGCGTTGGTCCAGCCTAACAGCATGAACTATCAATAAGGTGATGCCAACCACCAGAAGAATGAAGCCTACAATATTTAGTAGTATTGCCAGAATAGCCAGCCATGCGCCACGTTCTTTTGTTTTGCGTATCTGCACCAGCCCAACGATAGCCAGAATGGGTGCAAGCAACGGAAACCCTACAAAGACTAAGCTGAGAATTGCAGGTACATTCCACTTTTTGTTATTCTCTGTTTTTGTTGCCTTATTGCCATTTGTTGTTTTCATGACTTTCCCCCTATTCGTGTTGTTTTAGTCTGTGTTTAACCCATCGCTCCATAACAAACCAGCCTAAAAATAGAACAAAGAATATAGCCGAAAATAGCAAAGATATGCCAGCTACATCAGGTGACCATCGCGGGGATACAAAATTAAATTTGTACAAGGCATCAGGAATATTGATAGCTTCTTTGGACTTGTGCTTGTTGACGTAGTCTTTAATGCACGGGATACGTCCTCTGCCTGATAAACCTGCTGGAAACTTTTTCTCGCAAACAGCCTGGGCTTCTGTGTATACTTGACTGCTGCTTTTGCTGGCTTTAGCCTTTTCGGCTGCCACCAACCTATCGTATCGATACTTTAACTGCACGGGCTGTTGCACGCTACCTCCTGCAGACAGGTCAGCGTTCATGTGGCTATAAATATACTCTCTCAGCTCTCTCAGAGGCTTTTCTACGTTTTTGTTGGCCTTATCAGCTTTTGTGACTACTTCGCGCAGTCTTAGGGCCGTAAGGTTGTTTTGGCGCATTGCATAAACACCAAGCCCTAGCAAAAATAATGAAATAATCAGGAAAAACCATGATTTGATTGGTCGGGCCTTTCGCCATTTGTGATGAAGCTCTTTATTATCCATATTTTCCAGGGTTATTCTATAGCTCTAATGTTAAACCGTTTTTAGAGGCTTTACTAGTCACGAGTTTGGCGGCTTGCTTCGAGTGGCATCGTAAATTCAACCGATGGACTATTCAGCTACTAGACTGATAGACTGTTACCATGCATATATTCTTCTCTGGAATTGGCGGAACAGCTATTGGACCACTAGCCTTGATTGCCAAGCAAGCCGGATACACTGTTTCGGGTTCTGACAAACAAGATTCACAGTACATAGAATACCTCCGAAAAAAAGGCATTACAGACATTCACATCGGCCAAACGAAACAGGCTATTGAATCTTCTCATGAGAGAAACCATATCGACTGGTTTGTTTACTCCTCGGCGCTAGAGCTAGAGGACCCTAATCATCCAGAAATAACTTTTGTGAACGATAACAACATCAAAAAAAGTAAACGTGATGAGTTGTTAAACAAGATACTGAATGATAAAGAGCTAAAGATGATTGCCATCGCGGGCACACACGGCAAAACTACTACCACCGCAATGGTTATATGGCTATTCAAACAGCTAGATATACCGTTGAGCTATTCAGTTGGCGCAAAAATTAGTTTTGGTGATATGGGCCAATACGACGACAGGAGTGAATATTTTGCCTATGAAGCAGACGAATTTGACCACAATTTTTTGGCTTTTCACCCGGAAATTAGTCTGATAACAGGTATTAGTTGGGACCACCACGAGATATTCAAAACATACAAAGACTATTTAGATGCGTTCAAAAAATTTATCGGGCAGTCTAAACACACAATTTTGTGGCATCAAGATTGGTGCAGCCTTGATTTTCCTAGCGAGACTGATGATGACAAGATATCTACAATCGGCGCAGACCAGCAAATGTTTGGCCTAGACATGCCTGGATATACCAATAGACAAGATGCACAGTTGGCCATAGAAGGCGTCCATAGGGCTACTGGCGAAGATATCGAAAAGCTAGTCGAAATAATGAATAGATTTCCTGGGCTGCAGCGCCGAATGGAAGAAATTATCCCTGGGCTCTACAGTGATTATGCGCATACTCCAGACAAAGTCCGTGGCGGGATGAGCGTAGCCCTAGATATAGCCAAAGCAAAAAAACAAAAAGTCATTGTGGTTTACGAGGGCCTAACCAACCGCCGACAGCACTACATGATAGATGACTACAAAAACTGTTTTGACGGCGCTACGAGGCTTTACTGGGTGCCCAGTTACTTGGCGCGAGAAGATCCAGATCAACGAATCATCGAGCCTGCAGAAATGATAAAACATTTATCAAATCCAGAAATCGCCGAACCAATGCAGCGTGACACGCAACTTAAAGAAACAATACAAAAACATTTAGACGCCGGTGATATGGTTGTGGCCATGGCCGGTGGTGGTGGTGATAGTTTGGACGAATGGATCCGAAAGGAATTTTCTAAATGAAGTTAATCCAAATTAACGGCTGGTTGGGCCGCCTAAACGGGCCGCTAGAAAGGTTTTTATTAGACCAAAAACCAGATTTCATATGCATACAAGAAGCCTTTGACCCCGAGTGCAACGCACCAACTTTCAAAGACCAGTTCATGTATGTTTCGGAAATAATCAAACAAGGAAATTTCGAGCACTACTCTTTTGCACCAGCCTGGGGTTTTGAAATGATAGGAACAAAAATTGATACAGGTAACATAATTATTAGTAAATATCCCCTGTCTCGTCAGGTAAAAATTCACACGAATAATAACTATAATTTTCGAAAAGAACTGTCCGAATCTCAGCCTAACACAAGAGTTTGGCAAGCTTGCACTGCCGAAATTGGTGATGGGAAAAAGCTTTCTATTTCAACCCACCAGGGCTACCTACCACGGCTCCACTACGAAAAGGAAGACAACGATATAACAGTAGCTTCTATGCAAAAAGCAGTTGAAGGCTTAAATAACCTAGATCACCCACTGATTTTTTGTGGTGACCTCAATTCGCACCCAGACACCCCACCCATAAAACTACTCGAGAATAAAACTGGCCTAAAAAACCTAGTTACCGAAAATAATGTTAAGAGTACCTTGTCTGAGGCACATCGAGCTCCGGAGCACGAACGCAATTCTGTAGTCTGTGATTTTATTTTTGTAAGCGAAGATATAAAGGTAGAAAAGTTTTCAGTCAGTGAAGAAATCGTGTCCGACCACAAAGCACTAATCCTAGAATTCAGCCTTTAATAACTTTGTAGCGATTTTGGATTATCCCATTGTTTATTTTTTTTGTACTGATTAGTTCTAATTTTGGGTTAACGCTGTTAGTGCCAAAAAGTTTTGTACCAGAACCGATAAATACTGGGTGAATGTCTAGTATGAGTTCATCAATTAAATCAGCCTGCAAAAAAGAATAGTTACATTCCCCACCACCCACCACTAATACTGACTCGAAGCCGTTGCGTTTAACTTCTTCCAATACTCGCCCTGGCGCACCCCCAATAAACTTTACGTTTTCTCTGTTTTTATACCTGTCCGGGGTTTTTGTATACACATAATTAACACAGTCCGGAACGGTATATTCTTCGCCATTAGGATCAAATGTTTTTCTTCCAGTTATAACCGCGCCAACTTTTTTTGCTTCTGAAAAATATGCAATATCATCGTCAACCCAATCTGTATCATCGTTTGGCCCTGCTATAAATCCATCTAAGGATATGGCGTTATACAAAATAACTTTCACGTTTTTTTACCTTCCAGATATTTTTTTAAATTTTCAACTACCCTATCGCCGAGGCGTTGGCGTGTTTCGTAACTGAGTCCAGCGTTTACTTTTTGAAAAATGACATTACTCAACCCTTCGTAAGCTGCCCGCACTTCGGTGCCAGCTGCCGCGTCAAAAACACCAAAGTTCCCTGGTCTTTCAACCCAACTAATAAAGGCCTCTCTATCCATAACCGAGCCTATGCTTGCCTGAACGATAATAGAGCCATCATTAATCGAGGCAAAATCTTCTGTACTTAGCACCTCTGTATTCGTTGGGCCAGTTAAAATAATAATCTGGCTTTTTCGAAGCAGCTCATCTTTCTCAGAATATTTAAGGCCCTTCTTATCCCATTCATCTTTCCTGTGCAATGAAAAGTACCGGGCATCTGTTTTATAGGCTAATGCCAGGTGAGCAACAGCCTCCCCAAGAGCCCCAAGGCCTATAACTCCCACTGACTTCCCCATTAATTCATGAGGTTCTTCCCTCCATTGGTAACCACCAATACCTCGCAACAACGCTGTTATCTCCATAAAAATAAACTCAGCCGCCGGCTCGTCTCCATAATCTTGCACATTACTTATTTTGACACCATATTTTTCTGCGCCGCCAAAATCAACTAAAGCAGTTGATGTTCCGCAGACACCGATGTACCGGACGGCTGGGCATCTTTCAAAATACTCGCCCGGCACTCTGGTTCCTGGGCTAACTAGTACCGCTTCCGCCTCGCCAGTTCTTTGCACAAGATCGTCGACTGTAGCATCGCTACCAGTGTGCAACTCGAGGGGCGACCCGGAAAGTCCATTTAGTCTCTCTACTGCATCAGGCAAAATATGAATGTCACTAATAGCAGCTAATTTGACCGTTTCACTCATGAACTCTCCCAACCGTATTCACTATACATTCTACCTGCTTTTATTTGTTTCAGATAATGCCGGACTGCCGGGACAATATTTTCTGGTAGATTATCTAAATCCAGCCATTTCAATTCTTCGCTTTTTTCGGGTTCGGCGTTATAAGGCTCTCCCTGCCAATTATCAGTTTCGAAAATCAAATCAATCCACCACAAGGTATTGTCCGCAGATTTACGATGGCAAACATGAACAAATCGTAAATCCTCTATGTTGGCATCCACGCCTGCTTCTTCCTTTAACTCCCTTTGCGCGGCAATTAAACCAGGTTCATCCGCCTCTACTTTTCCAGAAGGCAAACCATAACGCCCGTCCATCCAGCCTGTATTTTTGCGGAGCACAAACGCAACTTTGTTATCTTTTTTCAAGATGACAAACGAAGCAAGATACGGTCGCTGGGTGTCGTATAGGTCTTTCATCTGTTATCACCTTTGCCAGCTAGCTTGCCTCTGTTTTTTCGACTGCTCAGTTTTTCTATATTCATTTCCGCTACTTTCTCTAAGCCAACTCCAAAGTTGTCAGCCAATAGCGCAATATACCAAAGAACATCCCCAAGCTCTTTTATTAGTTCTTGTTTATCTTCTTCGCCAAGTTCGGCATTTTTGTCTCGCAGTATTTTCTTGACCTTGTCAGCAAATTCGCCGGACTCACCAACCAGTCCTAAGACCTTATCCATAAAACTTATCGTCAAAAGACCGTTAAATTTACCAGGGGTTAGGTTGGTGCCTTTTGCTTTTTCTTGGTACTCATCAAATGTCATTCAATAATTCTCCCGTTTTCACCAATTATGAGGTTACTAAACGGAAAATACAAATATTTAAAAGCGCCCTTGATAGCTGCAAACACAACTATATCCCTCAACGTAGCTACGGCTATGTTTCAGTCAATATTTGCGTTTTCGCTCATCAATCATCAATTTTATTCTTCATGATTCCCCATTCAGTAACCTCTACAGCTCCTTCTCGCAGGACTTCAATCTCGTCGTCAATCACACGAATAATGGTTGATGGTGGACGGTTTTCTAGATTTCCGCCATCTACATAAAAATCTATTTCGGAACCAAAAATATCTATAGCTTCTTTAATAGTATTTGCTGGTTTCTTATTAGGCCTGTTCGCGCCGGTTGTTATTAGCGGACCTGTTTTTATCAGTAAGTTAAGTAGGTCAGCCGGATTGGGTATTCTTACAGGCAAAGACATTACGCCACCATATAAATATGTTAATTTATTACCCAAGACTGGCACGACCACACTAACTGGACCAGGCCAAAACTGATCAACTGCTGTCAAGAAACGTCTGGGAATACCTAAATCGATTATTTGCTGAAGATTCGCAGCAATTAGCGTACCTGGTTTGTATTTGCGGCCTTTTACTTCTAGTACTCTGGTTGCTGCAGCTTCATTACTTGCTTGGGCTACGATTCCATAAATAGTATCTGTTGGTATAATTCCAACTTTACCAGCCAACAACAGGTCTGCAATTTCCTTATCCTTTATCGACTGGTATCGTTTCATCGTCTTTAGAGTCTTCCGGGATTTCCTTGATATCTTTTAGTTGCTTTAATTGGTCTTTACACCAATAGGAATATACGTTTGCCTGGTCAGACTCTAATTCTTTGGCGTAATCTTCCCATTTCATCCATTTTAGATCTTCGACTTCATCTGGGTTTGGTTTAGGGATGCTTGATGCAACAGCAATGTACACTGGGCAAATTTCGTTTTCAATAATTCCGTTGAATGGTGGTGTTTTGTAGCGATAGTCTGGCAAAACTACTTCAAAATCTTTGGCAGTCATGCCAAGTTCATAGTCCAGGCGGCGCTTTATTGCGTCAACTGTTTGTTCGCCAGGCGATATATGCCCACACAGGCTGTTGGTCCATACCCCCGGCCAAACTTTCTTAACATGCGCTCGCTGCGTGACCAATAACTCACCGTTATCATTAAAAACATAGCAAGAAAACGCCAAGTGAAGTGGTGTGTTTGCATGATGTGACGAAAGCTTTTCCGCCGTACCAATTTGCAAACCTTTATCGTCTACTAATATTATTTGTTCTTCAGACATACCACTTATGGTACTACAAAAATAGAATGTTATAGTAACTCCTGTGAAAGATACAATTTTTAGTAGGATAGTCGACGGCTCAGTTCCGTCGGCAAAGCTGTATGAAGATAATCTTACATTAGCTTTTCTTGATATTAATCCACTAACCGAAGGTCACGCATTAGTAATCTCTAAAGAAGCTATAGATCATTTGGATGATTGCCCACCGATCCTGTACAGCGCAATATTCGACACCGTTCACAAATTATCCAAACATATGCGAAAAGAACTAAAGCCTAAAAGAATAGCTATTGTAGTACATGGTCTAGATATTCCTCATGCTCATGTTCACATAGTGCCGCTATATACCGGGCACGAAATTAAACTAGCTGACCGCGGGACCACCCTGGTCAGCATGAAAGAGTTAAAAAAGGTTGCTAAAAAAATTGGAAAGTTATCATGAGCCGCGTTGATATCGCCGCCGGAGGCTATGGCACTAGAATCCGTGAATTTATGGTTGAAGTAGGGCATGAACCTGATTTTCCAAAACATCTACTTCCTACCGGAGGACCTGAAGGCGAAACTTTATTGGGTCGTATAGTACGACAATCTTTTGGTGCTCCTATGGTTGATAGCGTAGTTATCCACGCTAATGATAATAATGCAGGGTATTTTGTATCTCATCCCGATGTGGACACTAGAGCCGATGTTATAACGGGTAATTACGGTCGATCACTTGACCCTTTTTTCGGTCAACTAGTAGAAGCAGAGGAAAGAGTGCTGGGTTGTGCGGGTGATTTTTATGCCGATTTTTCATGGCAAGAATTATTGAGCTGGCACGATGCACATAGTTTTGCTGTATCTTTTGTTGTTGGACACAGTGCCGCGCTAGACGGTGGTGCAATTTTTGATGTAGCGGAAAATGGCAAAATTGAAAGATTGCGCAGAGCAAAACCGAACCAACACGAATTAATTAATGTTGGTATTTATGTGATTGACCCAACGGAATTAGTTATTGGTGCCGCAACCAGACACATGGAAAACACTGGCATGACTGATGAAACAATAGTAAATGAACTAATCGATTTGGGGGTAGCTGGTGCATATCTCTTAGAGGGGACCCCTTACAATGTGAACACTGCCTCTACATACCAGGCTCTTTTGGATCACACCAGTTCTTTATCCGTAAGGACCTCACAACGAGAAATAGCATGAATGGCCTAGTTTTTAGTGATATAGATAGAACAATTACGCCGGAATTTACGCTTTTCCCTGTTTATGATGCATTGGCAGCTGACGGGTTTATCGAAAATGTTGCTAACGAAAAAGTCCAAGACACGCGTCGTTCATTTGAGGCAGGAGAAATTGATTATCCAACGTTTATGGTAAGCGCATTGGACATGGCTGCAGAAGCCATTAAGGGGCGCGGATCATTCCAGGCTAAACAACTGGTTAGTGAGTATGTTTCTGGCACACTTGGATTTTATCTTTGGGTTCCAAAAACATTTGATGATGCAAGGGGTAAATTCGGAGAGATAATATTGGTAACCGGTGAGCCAGATTTTATAGCTGAGCCTATTGCTAGGCGTTTTGGTGCAAGTTATTTTTCTACTCAATTGGGGATAGACAACGACGGGACATATAATGGCGACGTAGTGGTGGCTTTGGGTTCAGCACAAAAAGCATCTAGGGTCAGCCAGAGGATTGAAAAAGCCCAGCACGAACGCATCGTGTATGCCTTTGGCGATTCGGTTGGCGATATAGGGATGCTGGACCTTGCTTCGACTCCTGGCAACGCGTTTTGCATCAGGCCCGATGACGAACTGAGAGCCCATGCGCAGGCAAATGCCATGACAATAGTTGACGACCCAAATGTAGCGCGCTCACTATTGACTACTAGGTAGTAATTAGAGCCCTAGGGTTTGGTCGGTTACATCGCTGGGTGTCATATCCTGCGAATCGTTCAGGGTGTTTAGAGTGTTATCTATTGATTTAGTCGTGTCATCTATTTGCTGGGTGCTAACACGCTCGTTTTCGCTTGTTGTAACAGTAGGCTTAGCGGCAGGCGCACTGTCATTTTTCATCATAATAAACCAGACAACAGCGCCTCCAATAATTAGCATCACTACAAAAGTAATTATCACTGCTACTAGAACCCCGCTCATTTTTTTCTTTGCTGGTTTAGGAGCATCTGGTGCTGGTTGCTGAACAGTCGAGCTATGTTGAACTATATTATCAGCTGGTGCCATTGGGTCATTAATAGGTGATGCCATTTGAGTTGGCATAGGATTAGCAACTGGTGGTTGCACATCCATTAAAGGACCGTTATTTCTATCTTCTGGGTTCATTGACTTAGGTCCCCTCCGGTAGTATTACCGCTTTCGATTTGCTGACGAACTTGCACCAGTGATGGCTTGATAGTATTGGTAATATATTCGCGAATGTCAGTTATCATCGGCAATATTTTTTCATGGGACTTCCTTGCGGCTTGCAACGCACCAATAAATGCAAGCGGATCTTTCTTGCAGTCCATAGTCGATAGATCATCTAGTGATTGGGTATACCCTGCCATGCTGGTTTTGAAATCAGTTGTTTTGCCTTCTAGCACTGTGATGTTGTCTTTTAAGCTAGTCGTCTCATATGCCTGGTTGTCCAGTCTTTTTAGCAAGGTATTCAATTGTTTCGTGATGTTTGAATAAGCGGCATTACGCTTTTTCTCAACCGTTTTCATTCTTGTTGTTAGAGTTTTGGTATTTTCCTGGGCTACACTACAATGCAGTGCTATTTTTGTCTGGGCATTATTAGCAATCTTTGTTTTTATACCGGCTTTGTATGTTTTCATCCGCTGACTGAGTGTAGTTTTTTCGACTGTTTGGGCATTAACGGGTGTTGCGAGGCCAGCGCTAAAACTGGTATATGGGATTACTACACCTAGCGCCAATACTAAAACCGCTGCTAATACCCTATTCAACTTTCCCATTCTATATTTAGTCATAAGCTTATTAACATTGTACCGTAATTGAGTATTTTTGTAACCCTGGCGCAATACGAGGGCTTGAATGTTTGACTCACTGCGCCTATAAATAGAGCTAGGAGAATTATGTCATTAGATATTGGCCAAGCAGAGCTAGAACTTGCACAAGTAGGCGGCTTGATATCTGCTACTGCTGAACAGGTCAGAGCAGCTGTAATGAGAGAATTAGGAGAAATCGGCACTTTGCCAATGTTGCATGTTATGGGGAATAGCCACATCGAAGAAGTACCAGGGATAGTAGTAGATAACGAGCATGTAGGGCCTGACCCTCACCGCGCTATTGTCCTAGGTTTACACAACTTAGTAAGTTGCGGCTATGCATGGGACCGTAGAAACGCTAGTCTGATACCCGACTGGACCGATAAAACAAGTAATCCGTATATTTGGCTCAGATATGGCGAACAAGCTGCGTATTTGGTTTCCCGATTGCCTCAGCAATACCAAACGACGACATAACCAGCGATCTTTAGTAGTAGTACCAGCGGTCTAGGCCAGCGGTATTGGTAACGTCTACTATTTTCTTTGGCTCGCCACCTTTTGTACTAACAACATAGTCGGCAGTCTCGCTATCTGTGTGGATTCTATAAACCGCCGTTGTCTCGTTTAACCACCTCACTGGATATGACAGACCGCTCTGGGTCGCTAGAACCACGTCGTCGTTTTTTGCGATATTATAGTTTATCAGCACGCCTTTGCCGTCGCGAATATCAACCCACAAACTATATTTACCATCAGGGCCTAGTGCATAGACCCTAGGCTTTTGGTCTGCTGGTGCACCACTGATTTTTTCGGGTTTTATCGACCCGAGTGTGTATTGATACCAATCTTTGCCAGCCGACATCGTTAGCGTGTTGTAGTCGGTGCGAGTAATACTCCAGATTTCTTTATTTAGCAATTGCACATTATTCGTGCCGCTACTGTCAGAGGCAAAGAAACCGACTTTTGTTGCACTGGTCTTGTTTGTACTGTTGCTGCCGTTAGTGGTTACCGCAACTTCTGCACCTGGGGCGTAATAGATTTTGTCTGCCGCAATTGTTACCGAGTTAAAGTAATCTGCCGAGGCAATATCTACTGATTGGCCAGTTGCTGTGTTATAGCTAACTATTTTTTGGTTTTTTGCGCTTTTGGCCGCACCTTGTTGGTCCACTAGGACATACACCAGATTGTCGCCCAGCCAGCCCACTACCTGAACGCTGCTAGCGCTGTCGAGTGCAGCTGTTTTGTCAGTAGCTACATCGATTAGGGTTAAGGTGCTCAACAGATTTCCATCAGTGTTACGCTGATTATCGCGAGTTGATACTAATGCTGTTTGGTTACCATTTGGTTGTGACACCAACACCATGTCTTCGCGCTCGGACCCACTGCCGGACAAGACTAGTTTTTCATTTTTGCCATCGGCATCTATTTTGTAGACATCATATTTCCCTGACCTTTTAGATATAAATACTTGTTTTTTATCTGGCACCATTTTTATAGTTCGCGGCTTAGAGTCTTTGTTGTCAGTCAATGTTTCTGTACGATAACCACTGGCCTTGATATCGATTTTTACTTTTTCTTCACTAGTTGTGTCCAGTGTCAGCAGAATTTTTCCGTCTTTGTCAGAGAATGCACTAGCGTCGCCACTGGTAGCTTCGGCTTTTTCTATTGCCTTTCCAGACAAAAAGTCCTGAACAACGAACTCGTATTGCAATCCGGTCGGCTGCAGCATAACGTCACCCATTGGGTTACTACCCCACCCAACTGTCACTGGTCGTGACAGTGGCGCAAACGCGCGTCGTGTTATCACTAGGTTTGTATCACCTAGCATTACTTGGCTGAGGGTCACTTTGCCCTCATCGTTTGTTGTGCCGGTAGCATTATTCAACTGTACAGCGACATTTTTTAGCGGCAATCGGCTACTTTGGTCTATAACAGTCACAGATGCCTGGCTGCGAACGCCTGCTTTATTCAGTAAGTAGTATCTGGTAGACGGAAAAACCGCAACGGCTGCAGCCGCGCCCAAGATTATCAGTATTGTTGCCCACCGCGCAAACTTGTTGTTCCACCAGGCTCGGAAAAACCTGCGTATCTTGCCGCCTTGTGGTTTCTTTATTTCAAAAGCTTCTTTTACAGCTTCATCCTCTGCTGCAAGTGACGCGTCACTTTCTTTTACTGCGATGTCATCGACGGCTTCTGATACTTCTGGGTCATCTAGTGGCTCTTTGGGCAACGTCTCTTCGGTTTTCTTCTTTGTTTGTGGTTCTACCACGGGGGCTTGGCCAGATACCATCGGTGCACTTGTCGGCACAGTATCGCCTGACGCCCCGTCTTTGTAACTTTTGGGGTCGTCCCCTATTGTATTGGCGTTTTCTGGGGCTGGACCCATAAAGTTCTCGACACGCTTGTCGATTTTTTTATCTACTTCCTGTAGCTTTTGCTTTTTTTGATCGTCTTCGTCGTTTTTCATTAGTAATTTCCGCTTACCATAAGCATATCAGATAACTAAATGCCTTGAAATAAAAAATGTATATCCAGCTTTACATTTTGTGTAATTAGTTGGATAATAGCCGAATGAGTGACGGATTTAATACTCCTGAACAGGGCCCAGAAGTTTTTGACGAAACAGCATGCGCCCTAGATTTAGCTACCCGAACCGCGGAAATATTCACCTACCTAAACCTCGATATACAGGCCTCGTCGGTCGCCGATATCGAAGGTGACGAAACTGGCCGCACTACCGGCACCTTTACTGTGCAACAAACTTTGGATACTGGTGTTTGTGTTATTCTCAGCATTACCGATTACATGGCTTTAGACCTCGACCCAGAAGAAGAGCCGACAGTTGACGTTCAAACGATGGTTTCCCTACAATTTGTCAAAACAACAGATAGCCCTGGGTTAGGAAAAATTACCGAAATAACAGATTTTCATGTCAATCTTACAGATGCACAAGAAGCAATCGAATACCCTGATAGATGCATCGACGTAGATATCCCATTTCAGCGATCACTCATAGACGAAGACGGCGCGATTAGAAACACAAGGTCCGAAATTACCAAGCACGACATCGACGAAGCCATAATGCGGTTGGGCAAGACTCGCCCGAGCAAATGGCGTAGGCCGGCAAAACCTGCTTCATCAGACCAACAGTTGAAAATTAGACTCTCGGGCAGTACACAAGACTACGTAGATAATATTGGTGCCGGTAGGCAGTCTTCTGCTGACCCAGACCCAGATTATGAGTATTGGACATACCCGGTACCAGACGAGTCAATCAAGAATACACGGTGGCTTTTGGCAGGGCTAGCTGGCTTTACCGCATTAGTCGGGGCCGATTTTACACCAGAACCGGTACGCACTATCATGCTAGGCATTGGCTACGCAACAACCATCCCGCCACTGATCCCCGCTTACAAAATGTTAACGCGGTGGAAGAACGCAGATTAACAAAAATCTAATATTATCGTGCCAAACCCATATCGACCGATTCCGGTTCTTCCCATAGCCTTGTTTCAATAGTAGTTTCCGCCAACCGTATACAAACTAGATAAAATTCAATCAAAAAAGTAAACTTAGTCCTATCTCACTCCTGATATAGCCCAGTCTGTTATTGGAATATAAAAAATAGAGAATAATGCTACTATAACTACTAAAATAATTACTATTAGACTTACCCTTTGTTTACTTTTTAACAGATTGAACGCATACGCTATAAGTAGTATTAAATTAATCACGCCCAAACTAATAAAAAGAAACTCGGGGAACAGTGAGCCCATTATTGATGAGCTCCCGTAATCTGTACGAGATTTAGTATAGTCGATATACCTAGCCCATATAAACATGGCAATCTGTAAAAATAATAATACAACTAAAACTCGTGACATTATTACGATTGGTTTGGAGGTATATTTGTTCTTAAATTTTTGCATGATCAGCTCTATTTTTGATTTTTTTCCGCTTTTTTAACAACATAGTTATACCTAATAATAACGCACTAGCCATAAAAACAATTATTATACTCCTGTTTTTTTCGTAACTTAAGCTTGTATTGGAAGCTTCGGTTCGGTTATTGACCGTTTCATCCCCCGCAACAGCTCTGCTTGTCCTGTTTGTAGCTATCTCATTAATACTTTTGTTTAATTGATTGTTATTTTGTTGATTCGGTTTATTGTCAACGTTAATTTTCACCTCATCTTGGGGCATTGGATCATTGGCACTATCTACCAGCGCTAGTGGGACCCCATGGCTCTCATCCTCAATAACTGGGTTGGTATCTATGATCTCGCCCTGGGCCGGTGGTAAATCTGGTTGACTATCGATTACTCCTGGTGCCGAAGGGGGCTCCACGACCTCGGTCTCTGGATCTTCATTTGTAGGGTTGCTCTCCTCAGGAGCCCCTGGATTTTCAGGTTCCGCTGGGGGCTGATCATTTTCAATAACGGGTTTAGCGGGAGGTATTTCAACATCTTTAATATCTATATCATCGTCACATGCATCATCAATACTATCTTGGTCAGCATCAACACCACCATTTTGGTCGTCTGGGCAGCTGTCCAGCTGGTTTTGTACGCCGTCGCCATCATAATCATTTTCACTAGCTCCTACAAACACGGCTTTATATATGTCTACTGGTTCGTCGTTGAGGTTTGTCCCGTATATGTGTAGCGTGTGATACCCAGTTTCGATATCGGCCGGAATTGTAAATGTACCAGAAAGATCGCCCTCAGAATTTGTAGTATACGTTCCCAGATTAGTCGGCTCAGAGTGTAGCTCGGCCCTGTATTGGGTATTCGCTTTTAGGCTATGTTGCGTTGATTGTGCTTGAAGTGTTTGTTCCTTGTCTTTGTATATCTCGTTTTGTGTTAGGTTTTCATCTGGCTGAACTACATTAACCTGCCTCCCTGAGGAAGGAACCTGGAGAATGGGGAAACTTAAATCTTCTGTAGGTAAATTAATAGTTGCATCTGGCAACGGCATACTTTGTGTAAAATTTCTGGTTTGTTCTAAAATCTTTGCCTTATAAAGCTGGTGACCTAGCTTATTTGGGTGGAATCCTTCGTTACCAATGGGCCCAAAACCAGTTGGCCCATTATCACCAAAGGTAACTCCATTAATGGCGGCATCACTTGAAACAGTTTCACATAACTTATGCCCCTGTAAAGCATCGCTAATGTCTATGTATCGGACACCTGCCCTGTTTGACGCAAGGTTGACCACGTTATTCAAGTAATCGATCATTAAATTTGAAAACGCAACCTCCTCATTGTCGAGCCGAACATTAACTGCACAATTACCGTTACTTTTAGCAATGTGAGGGTAACCAAAAACAAAAATCTTGGTTCCGCTTGATCTATCTGCTTTAATTTGTGCATATGTATCGCTTAGTTGGCTAAACTTTGAGTTTATTTCTCTAGCTATTTCCAGTCTATCTTCGAAAAATCTGAAACAAGTTCCTACGCTTAAACACGCTCTCATTTTGCTCCCGAAGCCAATGTCGTTTCCACCGATCCCAACTGTCACTACATTCGGTTGGTATTTCTTTATGTACTGAATTTGCCTTTTGTAACCTGGCAGTAAATCGCCCATATTATTTGGGCTCGGTATATTTTCCTTCTGGACATATTGACTAATGTTTTCTATTTTTGCCCCAGAACAAGCAACAGAATTATAAGAGTTTAACCCGAGCTGCTGCCCAATTAGGTACGGGTAAGAAGATCTTGAAAGATGGCACATATTTTCGTCTGTATCTGTTTCAGCAAAATAATCATATGCACCCTCACCAGAAGTAAAAGAATCACCAAGTGCCATGTAATCTACGCTAGTCTGCGTATCGCCTGCGGGGACTAGCCGATACTTGGCTAGTTGCCTGGTTGTAGCCGTTGGTGTATAGCTGGCGTAAAAAGTCAGGAGACGATTGTCTATAAATCGCAACCTACTCGCTCCTAAACCTCCGGGTATCTTGCTATTCACAAAAGGTCCGTGATCTTTCGAGCTACAGCTGGGGTAAGTTAAAAAAGTAGATGGCGAAGTTTGGCAAGAGTCAACATCAATTATAGTCAAATCTTTGGCTCTAGATGTTGTAGCAGCATATTTACCATCATCAGTAATAGCTGTGTTTGGCAACGGCGCCTGACCCAGATTATAAATATACGGCGACTTAAATGGCGTAATTTGATATGTCTCGAGATTGACACGCAGCATGGCGACAGACTGCGAATCTACAACCATCCACTTTCCATTTGAAGAAAATGAAATAGACTCCGGCCGAACAAACAAATCATTACCGTTAGCATCCCTAAGGGTTTTTGAAGGAGTGTCTGGCAAAAAATAAGAAAACTCTCCACTGATGATATTCTTTTCAACTCTCAACCTTCTGCTGATGTTTTTATACAAATGTAACTTAATTCCGCCAGATGTATTCTGTAATACTATTGCATTTGGAGAGTCTGGAATTGGCGTAATAAATGAATCGGTGCCAACAGATGTTTTAAGTTTTCCTGCTACTTTCGTCCCATTCAGTGATATGTATCCATTTGGATCAACTAATCCATATAGAGTTTGCACAGCACAAGACTCGTGTCCTTTTTCTGAAAAACCAAAGCTAGCTGGTCGGGTTACAAATTTGTGCATCTGGCAATCTACATTACCGTAACCGGCCACCGTGAAGGGAAAGCCTTGACCCGGAGCCAAATCTTGAGGGTTGCTAAGATTAGGGTTAACCGTGACTAGCCAGGAGTCAACTGTATTTTCTGCTTTTAGTGATCCGGTTGCAAAAACTACAAAAAACAATACTGACAACACTGCAGAAAACCCTAGTAATAGTTTCGCACGCCGTTTAATTTTGCCCACCCTTGTTCCTTTGTCCTAAATATATACGACAACCCACTAATATGCACGAAACAAAACAACCTTGCCCAAAAAAACCATGTGGAAAACCTCAGACCCACAAACACGCACAAAATCACCTCAACTAGAAGAAACCTATATGCAAGTGGCGGTACACATTGTGGCCTGCAACCGGTGATGGTTTGGTGGTTAGACAAAAAGGAAAATAACAAGCTTATTGACTTTTGGTCACTGTTATGCTATGATAGTTTTGTCTTATGAAAACAAAAATTAAAACACCAGAAGGTATCACCAGGGCTGGCCACGTTGATGATGAGAAGTTCGAAGCTGTTCGTCTATTACATGGTGGCGAAGACTTCCATGTACAATTTAGAGTTAACCCATATAGAAAACTTAGAAAAGCAATATGGGATGTAGTAAGCACGAGTGAAATTCAAACCGACAAGCCCCAGGCGCGACAAGTCTATACTGCCCTTGCCCAATTAGCCTTACCACTTAATCCTGTAAAATTTCTTGAATATAGCGTTACGTCAGGCATAGTGGCCCCTGACGTTGCACAACGAGGTGGTTTGTTCCATAGTGAAGTATACCCAACAACCGCAACCTCTAATCACCCCTTACTGACCACTGAGTATCTTGTAGATGATAAGCCTCAAGATAGAAATTTTGAGACACGTGTTTTATCAAAAGATGATTTACTTCACGGCTATGACGGCCTGACAACTACGGATCTTGACGGAAAGTCACGAGAAGAAATAGAAAGACTTGGATTAACTTTTTGGTCACCTGATGCAAGCGAAGTCATCCAGTCACACAATGCTGTGCATAGATCAGTCGTTAATGAGACTGGTGAAGCACAAGAACGTGTTTTTGCCCGTGCGACACAGCTATAAAATCTATCGCCTGTAGAGGACTGTCCACTAGGAGTTTTAATTGGTGTTTAATAGTTTTCGTTAGCTAGCTAAGGCTTCTCGGCCTGCGGTTGGGGCGACTGTTTCGTGGCGAGTCTGCTGAAATCTTTCTATCGTCGCCATCGCTGCGGCAGTTTCTGGCGCGAATAACCTTTCCTGAAGGACAGCATAATCTACCTCAATCATGCCCGGCATGGTTTCAGAGGGGGCAAAACCTAGTCTT
>RRZU013103677.1_pt1 | contig 98183 bp, 128 predicted proteins | sample 2165561 | NCBI WGS metagenome assembly RRZU01 (sample SAMN10456909, study PRJNA506462) | wastewater metagenome | isolation source: wastewater sludge | place: USA: Moscow, Idaho
ATAGATATAACTATTGCACAAAATAGAGTTTTCATAATCAGGTTCACTTTCGTTAGAGTTTTTATATTGTGAATTGTGCCATCTATAACTTAATATTTGATTAATTAGAAGATTAAGAGGGGGAATTGTTTTTTTGGGAAGAAAATGAGGAAATTATATTGATGATAGTTTCAACGAAACTATCATACTATTTTTTTAAGATAATAACCTGCAACTTAAGATATGTAGGCAAGTATTAATTCATTTGTGATCTAATATAGGCTTGTTGCTTTTTAAGATTCTCAACATCTTCTTGAGACACATTAGGTGGATTTTTAACCAATTTGTCTAACATATTCTTAACCATATCAATCTGTCCACTTGCATTGTAAACTTCCCCTTGAATCATCTGTGATGCCATTTGTTGGTTTTGAGTATGTGCCATATTTTGCATACCACTTAAAGTAGTAGTTGGGTCAAACACTCCACCTTTTCCTGGTTCATTGTTTTGTTGGAGCATTTGAGGCATCATATAAGAGTTCATCATGTTGACACCTTGGAAGCTTGATGGTTGAGAATATAATGCACTAGATGCAGCCGAAGAGATATTGCTATTTCCAAAGCCCATATTATTCATGAAGTTATTAAATGATTGGGAAACATCAATATTTGATAGTTGGTTTGTTGCTGAATTAAATCCTTGATTGATTGAATTACTTACAGATGAACCAAAATCACCCGCCATATTCATTAAGCCATTAAATCCATTTCTGATGTTTTGGTTTCCAGCTTGAAGACTTCCATCAAGTGAATCTTTAAGAAGTCCTACACTTGCACCTAGATTTGTACCAATTGTTGCACCTGCCGCAGCACCAGGCAATGCTCCAACACCAAATCCTCCAAAGAATCCAGCAACCCCTCCAATTGCAGCACCTAATATTCCTCCAGTTGCTGCATATTGAGCTGTATCACTATTCATGGCATCCACTCCAACTTGAGCAACTTTTTGAGTATTTCCTGTTGTATTGTTTGCTACATATTGCATCCCTTGGGCTCCAGCTTCTACTGCCAGAGCTGGGAGAGATGCTTTTCCTACTGCTTTAAGATTGTCTACTGTAAATCCTTTTGCGAAGTTATCACTAAAGGCTTCTGATGCTTTTTGCATCATCGTAGGATTTGATTTTGGGGCTTCGGCATTAAGAAATGCTTTTTCTGCACCGATTTTACTTCCTTGGAGATTATCAAATTCATTTGCAAGACTAGTCATTTTTTCTCTTGTCTCATTGAGGCTTGAACTTATACCATCATGTTTTTCTACTGTTTGAGCTAATCTCTCTTCTGCTTCTGTTATTCTAGTTGCAGGTGCACCACTATCTTTAAGAGCTTTGAGATTTGCTTCTTGTTTTGAGATAGAAGATTGAAGTCCTTGTTCTGCTTTTTCTAAAGATTTCATTTTTGAAGATGTCGCTTTAAATTCAGTTTGATTTTTTTCAATATTTGTGTTAATATTGTCAATATTATTTAATTCAGAGGAGTTTACATGGGTGTCGCTATTTTTTACGGTTTTATCGCTCTCTTGACTTTGGCTGCTGTCGTCGGACTTATTGAGAGATTTATCGGCAGAAGACTTTTTTAGTCCTCCGAGCTTATCTCTTAGTTTCCCCGCTGGATTTCCCATAATCTTATTGGCAAGAAATGCACCTCCAATCCCTACGCCGTATTTAGCACCATGTTCTTCAAGGTGGCTAGCTACTGCATCCGCACCTACCATCTCTGCACCAGCAACTGCTGCATCACCTGTTTGGACTACTAATTCAGCTGGTATTTCTTTCAAGCCTTCTCCTGCTTTTTTTACTTGATCATAATATGCTCCAAATCCTTTAAGTGCTTTTTGAGAACCTTTAAATTGTCCCGATTTCTCGTCGTATTGTACTTGCATACCTGCATCATTTACATTTTTGAGATTCCATGCTTCTGCGACCGCTTGCATATTGTAGCCCATATCTTTTGTTTGCCCATCAACAATCTTTTGTTGCCCATCTATTTGGAGCTTATTCACTTTACCATCAGTACCCAAAGCTAAATCTATTGTTTTTCCAGAATCATCTACAAACGAATCTTTCATTGTAGATTTTCTTACTTGTGAAGCTGAAACGGCAGCAAGATGATTGAGCCCAGTTTTCCATTTACCATCTTTATCTTTGAATGTAGTATCTAGCTTTAATTCTGGATCTGCTTTTTGGAGACTATCCATTTTATTTTGAAGGAAGTTTTGGTCGTCAAGATTTTTTTGTAATTCTAATACAGAAGAAGCTGATTGAGTAGTATTTTGAATAGCTTGATTTCGTTTATAATTTTCATATCCACCACCAAATATATCAGCAGTTGCTATCTCACCTGCTGTTGCTTGAGACTGAGCATCTGCAACTCTAAAAGCTTGTTTTATATACTTACCAGCCCCACCAGCTCCTTTAATACTTCCTTGTAGTCCACTTACTCCAGCAGCTGACTTCACTGCTTCAAGTCCAGCAAGAGCATGAACTCCACCTGCTTGTCCAATAGCTGCTAATGCACCAAATGCTTGATTTTCAGCAGAGCTTTGTCCTGTTTTAACTGCAAAGTTTTCTCCTTTCTTGCTTTGAGCATAATCAAGCCCTTGTGATTGTCCTATCTCCCCTTTTTTAGCATTTTCGGTAAGTTCTCTTGTTACTTGTCTTAGTCCTTCCACAAGTTCTTTTCCTACATCTTTAAATGCTTTCTCTGTACCTTCTATACTTCCCATTTGTCCTGATGCTTTGATTGTAGAATCTCTTACATCAAATCCAACTGCACTATTTACTCCACCTTGTGTTTGGATTTTTGCATTGGTTGTTTGTTGTTGAGACATTTCAGAGTATTGGGCATTTTGTTGATACATGTTTGGATTTACGCCATAATTTGCTTTAATACCAAAAGCTTGTCCCGCTAGTCCATCTTGTTCTTTTTGTGCTACTAGTCCTTGTGCTTCTGCAAAGTCTGTAGATTCTTTCTCGCTTCTTGTCCCTACTTTTGCTTTTGCTTTTAGTGCTCCAATTTCTTTTTTGTCATAATCAGATAAAGCATTTCCATAGTTTTTCTCTATAGCTTCTAAATCTTGTTTTGTAATTGACCCATCAGCAACACCAGCATTTAATTTATCACTATTTGTTGTGATTGCTCCCTTTTTCTTTTTCTTTAGTAATCCAGCAACATCTTCTTTAGATGATTCCCCTTCTGTTACAAAAGTTTCCCCTTTTACTTCATCTGCTAAATTTCCACCCCATTTATCTGTCATCTTTTCAGTGCTTGCCACACTTTTAACCATCCCAGCCAAGCTATTAACTCTAGCTGCTTCTTGGAGTTTACTAAATCCAGCATCTGCACCACCGCTTTGTTTCATCATATTTTGATAACTTTGTGCTCCACCTATTTGTCCTGTAAGTTGTAAGTTATCGTTATTTGACATCATTTGTGCAAGAGAGAGTGGCGTTTTGTTTGTTTCATCTATCATCTGTTTTTTCAAATTATCTAGTATTTGATTTGTTTTGTCGAGCTCATTCTTAGCAGAAGTTGAGCCCGTTATATCAAATCTATCTTTAGCACTAGAAGCATTACTCATTTGCTTACTGTATTCGTTGCTTAAATTTTCTAGTTTTGTTTGGTCTGGCTTTGAACCTGTAAATCCATTCAAATCACTTCCACCAAATTGTCCAGCAATATTTTGAGAATGCATTGTAGAACCAACACCTCTTTCAATAGTCGATGTTTTAGCTGCTTGTTCTAGTAAACTTACTCCCCCACCTTCGGATGCTGGTTTATTAAGTAGGGCACTATCCCCTTTCATTGCTCCAGCCATCCCAGCCCCCGCAACAATACCACTATCAGTTGCTTGTTGATTTGTAACAGTTGCTCCTAATTGAGCATTTGCTGATATTTGTTTTTGAGCTTGAGCCATAACTGCTTTTGATTGGTCGCTAATAGAACCCATATTTTCCATAGCTGCTGCACTTTGAGAAACTTTAGACATTTGAGATTGAATTTGATTGTAGTAATCTAATGCTCCTATTCCAGCTGGTACTTCAAATCCCATATGCTTTAATCGTTTTGTAGCGAGTTCATTTCTCCCAATTTCTTGTTGAGCTATATCAGCCGCATTTCGTTCAGCTACACTTGATCTACTTGTATCAACATCGTTTCCGAGATATTTTTGTCCTGGTGCTCCTAAGCTACCCAAGAAGTTCATAAAATCCCCTCTCATAATAATTGAAGGGATAGCAAATATCAGCATAGTACCTATTGTAGAACCAACTGCTGTCATATCTGCGATATCGTTTAGATTTTGGAAATAGTTTGCAAAACTTGCCCCATTAAGATTCATGGCAGCTAGCTTATCTACCGCTTTAGCACTCTCAAAATAAGTAAGTCCATTTGAAACAATTGTCATAGAGATTTTTACCGCCTCGTAAGCAAAGAACGATAAGAAATACATCTTGTAAACCTGAATCGCTCTATCATAAGTTTGAGCAAGAGCAGATATTCCTACAAACAATCCTAAAAATAGAACTATCCCATAAAAAAAGTGCATAGATTTTGGAAGCATATCGACAAAGAATTTATAAGCACCCGCTCCTTCTGCTTGCATTTTTGCATCGGATTGCATTAGGGTTAATTTGTTGGCTAAATCAACACCTGGTCCACCATATTCTGTTGATGCATCAATTATTGTTTGTTGAGCAGCTTTATTTATAACAAAAGATTTAAGTGCATTCACATGTGATATGTTACTTAGGCTGGTTTCGTTAGAGTCACTAATCGACAACCAACCAATTTGTTGCATCCCCTCTGACATCTGATTAATATTAAGGCACTGAGGAGTAAATTTATTTGCTTGATTTATGACCTTAGCTGTAACACTATTGTAGTGAGCATCTATCTCGTTGTTCCAAAATTCTCCACAAGTTATAGGGGCTGATGTATTACCATCAATATTGGTTAGCATCTTCTCATTTGCATAAACATTGCCATTTTTATCATTTGGGACATTACTAGGCTTTAAAACATAAAACCAGCTTCCTTTTGGGTCAATTAAGAAACCATCTTCTACATACCCATAGGTGATTCCCTTATCCCAAACACACTCTTTAAGATACATTTTAAATGCTTTATTAAACCTTGCTACTTCTGGTTCAGGATTATAAAGCCTTGCATTATTTAAAACTGCTTTGTAAGTCTTTTCAAGTCCACCATACCCAACTCCACTAGGGCTAATTGCATTTAGATTAACCGTATTACCTGTCGCATTAGTTACTACGGCTGTTGCCGTGGATATTAATTGTTGAAATACATCGCCAAGAGCAGAGGTAACAGAGGCTGGAAAAGCGATTATATAGGGAACATTATCAACTTTTATGTAGGTTCTGGTTGTGCCACAAGAAGCTACATCAAGATTAGTTCTTGTATCGCTTACATGGACAGTACAAGGAGACAACATAAGACTTAATCCAGCAACTGTTGTAGCTGTGGCTTTAACAGGAATTGAAAGATTTACCATTTTAAATGTTTGTAATCCCGTGACAATTACTGTTATCATAATAGCCATTTCAGTAATATGTAAAAAACCATCGTCTTGTGCCAGCATTGCGGCTGCATTTAAAAAATATGCTATATACCCAGCATCGCCTTGAACATAAATAGGAAAATCTGTTGAGAAGTCGCCTGTTCCACCATAAACACTACTTACAAAAACAAATAAAAATAAAAAAAGCCTATATAACATTATTTCCCCTTAGTTCATTTGTAGAAAAAATCGGTACAAAAAATACAAGAAATCAATCGACACTGTTAAAAAAAGATAGATGTTCCCATTAAAATAGTATTCTTTTCCATTTTTCCCTATTCTTGTCGTTTCTAAGGAATTTATCATTTTATAGAAAGCATTAAGTCTAAAAAGTATTACCATAACAACAAAAAGTAAAAGAATTATAGGTATAGACACTTCATTAATATGTCCAAATCTTTTTAACCAAATAGCTCCAAGTTTTGCTACAAAAATAAGAAAAAGTAAATAGTAAGCAAATATAAATAAGTTTGAATGTAATATTTTCTTCATTTTATTGTCCATAGTTTCTGTTTTGGTTAAAATGTTCTATTCTTGCTCTTATTTGATTTATTGTTGCAGAAATTTCTGATTCATTGATTCCAGTAATCGCTTTATTTATCTCGTCTTTTATAGCTGTCACTTCTGCTCTATGCTTTATTATCTCTTTATAGTCTGTTTCGTTTACGGTTGAAGATAGTGAATCTATATACATTTCACTTGCAGAATCAATTAAGTCATTTGCGAGAATTCGTGCATTTAAGTTAGCAATGTTTGAAAGTAGTGAAGAATGACTCGTTGCATTACTATTAAGTCTTATATCTTTTGAAATTATACTTAAAGCATCGTAGATATTAACCTTATTTGGTATAAATGGTGCATCAGAAACACATGTTGATGCATTTTCACTTTTGCTATAATATGCCAATGTTCCATCATTATTGATAGAATAACATCCGTTCCCATTGAGATAATCATTCATCATTTTAGCTATCCCTTTTCTTGACTCCTTCTCTAACCCCTCAAAGTCCATTTCGATGTTGTCACTCATTCCTTCATTTGTAAAATACATTCCACCTCTTGCATCTTGTTCTATCAGATTAGGGTTATCACTCTCCCTTTTTGGTTCAGCAATAAATACGGTCATAAAATTTTTCATTGTGATTTTTTTTGTATCATCGCCATTTAAAATAAAACCTTTAGCACTAGAAGCGGAGCTTAACTTTGCACTCTGCGATGCTGGGTAGATTTTTGTAGAGAGTGTATCAGTTGAATCTTTTGTTATTCTCCCTGTAAGTTCTTTGTGGTATTGTTTTATCTGTTCGATATTATCAGAGGCAAAAGGACTAAACTCAGCACCCATTGCAACAGCTGTTGCATCCGATACTGTCTTTAATCCAAAAAGATTATATGACATAAGCAAAGCTGCTTTGTAATTCTGTCTAAAGTCAGCATCTGCACTCCATGTAATTTTATTGCCGTTAATGTCAATCTCGAAATCAGGATTGTCTAAAATAGTTTTTAACTCTACTTCTTTAAAATAAACTATTCTATCAACTGCTAAAGTTGTATTTAGATTGTTTTTTAACTGTTTAAATACGATGTTTAATTGATTGTCAAAGATGTTGTTGGCAAAAAAAGTATCCATCGCTGATGTATTAAGCTTTCCTAGTGCGGCTGCTTTTTTGGAAGCCGAAAACAGCTCAACTTTGCCAACCCAATCCTCATACCTCTCCATTATACTTTTTTGATTGTTTTCCATAGCATCTTTTGCACTAGTCGCTGCACCACCAAATAAACCATTGTCTATTGGTCCTAAAAGATTGATCTCCTCTTTCCCCGTGGCATTCTTTGCTAATTGTTTTGACAACATTTGCCCCATTTGACAAGCATTTGCGAGCATTTGCTGTATCTCTCTTATAATCTTATTGATATATTCAAACACTGCAGATAAATTAGGCGTTGATAGTTTAAATGCAGTTAACAGTCCCCACATAAAAGCTTGTGAAGCATCTTTTAGTTGCTCTTCTATTCCATCGAAATTCATTAGCCCAACAAAGCCTAAATCAAAAGAAAAACCATTACAAGTAACTCCTCCAGATGGTGCTTGAAATGTCGCCCAAGGTGCAAAATTGTTGTTTCTTTTAAACTTAAAAACAACTCCGCCGCCACTGTAGTTAGTGACTCCTGTTCTATCATCAGTCCAACTTCCAGCTTTTGTTACATTGCCCATAAGGTTCTCTGTTATTGCATTTCCAGCATTTATGCTCATAGGCAATAATAATGCAGTAGCTACACTAAGTGAAATAATTGTTTTATTTAATTGTTTTTTCATTGAACAGCCTCGCTCTTTCTTCTTCAGATAACCCAAACATTTTTGTTGCTTGGTCTTTATGTATCTCTTTTGTGTTAATCTTATAGTCACTTAGTTCACTATCTTTTAGTAGTTGTTTGGTGTATAGGTATTTGAGCATCATCTTTTTAATTGTTTCAGTGCTTGCCATGCTTGAAACAATTATTTGGAGTGTGTTGTTTACAGTGTCATGAACGGCAACACTTGGGTAGCCATAAATTCCCCTATCAGCAAAATCTTTCGGTTTTGCGATTTCTATTTTAAAGTGTTTTTTAACAGCCAATCCTGATCTATCGTTCAGTACCTTAAATAAATTGACATAATTGTCATAAGCCGTTTGAGATTTAAAAATAATCTTAAAAGAAACATCTGCATAGACCTCAAAGTCTCTTTGAAGTTCCACAAGTCTTGTTGCAAAGATAGTGTTTTCAGCAAAGTCATCACCTAAATAGAAGTGGATACTTAATTTATTTTGGTAGTACTTATCCATCATAACTTTATCGTAAGCAAGTTGTCTCATTTTATCATACGCTCCGACTGGATCTCTATACTCGACACTGTTAGAACCATTGTTGGGTCTTAATGAGTCACCAAACTGAATAAGTGCTTGTTGTTGCAATTGTCCTCTTTGTCGGACCTCCCAAATATGCTTATCCTCCCACATCACAACTTCTGCGGCTGATTGGATAGATGGGTTAGCAAAAAAGTTTTTATAGACAGGGAGTTTTGCTTCTTTGGTAAATGTAGGCATAGAGTAACAATTGGCACTCTCGTTTTCTTTGCATTCTGTTCCGTCAGCTCCAATGATTGTTTTTGGTGTTGGATCAAACTCATTCTTAAGCACTTGCAGGATTTCTTTATCTGTCTTAAGTATCTCTTTATTTGTCTTTAAAAGCTCAGAGAGAAGTTGGATTACTGTCTTGTTGGAGTCACTAACCTGCTGCTCCATTTCATTGTTTTGTTGAGATTGTTCTTGCGGATTTGTCTCATTATTTTCATAATACATCCCCCACCCTTGTTGAATATTTTCAGAATACTTTTCCCTATTGTCTACCTCATTGTTAGCCTTTGACTTATCATGAGCCACATTTGTTGACTCTGCAAAGATACAAGTAGTGATTAACAATAACGATGATGCGATGATTGATAGTTTTATTTTCATTTTTGCTCCTGTTTAATCTCTTCTTCTTTAAGCTGAGCATTCATTTTTTGCTTATTTATAATACTTGTCACAATATATAAATCCACCGATTTTCCAGGTTGAAGAAACTCTTTATCTGAGTCGATAGCTATAGCAAAAATATTTCTCTTTATGTCTCTAAAATAAGCTTTCATATTTTCTTTGATGCTTCTATGGTCTTCTTTATCAGAAATGCTTATAGGATAGGAATTATTATTAGTAAGTATCCATCTGGATGAAGCGTATAATTCACCAGAACATTCAAAATGAGCCGCAGCTTCTAGATTATTGGATGTAGTCATTGCCCAATTTGGAAATGTTAAGAGATGTCCATCTAGGCATAATTCCTTTTCGTTTCTCATTCTGTTTTTGTAGTCATACATCGGGTAAAGCATCTCTGCAATTGAATCAATATGTGAGCCCCCTTCAAATGTCTTCTTTTCTTCTTTTGCATAATCTCTAAATACAAAATAAGAAGTTGTTTCATTTTCATCATCAGAGACTTTAATGTTTAGAACAACTGGATATTTATCATGCCCCCAAATGGTTACATCAAACGACCCACTCACAACTGGAACAATCTCCAATACATTAACACCCTCCGTTACTTTAGGGAACGGGTTTGCAACTTGTGGTTGTTGAATTGTTGGTTGTTTCGGAGGTAATTTATCAAGTGTAAGTGAAGGGACATTGTTTCCCCCTTTTTTATCAAGAGTGACTGGTATTGGAGCGTCAAAATTCTCAGTCGAATCGGATTTGAGTTTAAACAATCCCCATCTTGGCTTGTCTTTTATCTCGAAAGGAAGTTCTATAATTGTCCTTTTTTTGTTTGGGATTATTATTTCTTGAGACTGCATCAAAGGATAATCCTTTGCAATTAAACTGATACTCCCAATCATCATCAATGAAACTATTTTTATTATTTTAAACATGAGCTACCCTCTTTTATATTTTTTCCTTTGAGTTCTTTTGAGACATAATCACTAGCAGAGTAGTGTTCAATATGAGACATATCATTACACATCTGTAATATTTTCTTATCTGCTTTTTTGTTTGTACATGCAAGTTGTAAAAAGCTATCTGCCATATCAAACTGCTCATTTAAAAATAGAAGATTTGCAGTAACAAATTGGTACTCGCTCAACTCTTTTTCAATTGCCAAAGGCAAAATGTATTTAATAGCATTTTTTACAAAAGGTTGTTTATGAACCTTATCGAGCACGACAGTGGAGTAGAGAATTTTGGCTTGGAGCACTGCAGGAGTAATTTTCCCAGTTGATATATATTTCTCTAATTCACTTAACCCACTCTCTAAAGTTTTTGGATTATCTAGCTTTTGTTTGATTCTAGACACAACTGCTTTTTCCCTCTCCATGCTTTGTGCTAGTGCTTGCTCTCCAATTGCAAATGAATTTGAAGTCGCAAACAAAATAGTGATAGAGATAATTAATTTATTTAGAAGATACTTTTTGACCATAACCAAATCCTTCAAAACATGAATGTCTATAATCGTAAACATAAAGCTTCCAATCCTGTCGAAACATTGCAACCTCATAGAAGCATTGTTTCGCACTAGGCTCTGGTATGCCCCCAACAGTTTGTTCTACTGTAAAATCAACACGCACTACCGCTGCCCCATTTGGCATTCTACTGATTGGTCTAGGAGCACTTACACTTGTTACTTTTTGAGTAATGTTATTAACCTTCACAAAGGCTTCTTCATTCAAGAAGTCAACTTCTTTATAGGCATATCTAGATTGATTCATTAAAAGTGCTAACACTTTCATCTTACTCTCATGATTTTCTACATTAAAATCTGCTATCTCCCTTAAAATATATTGTCCGTGTGCTTGGTAATAGAGTTCATTTGCATCATCTGCTGTTACATCTACTGTCCCCTCTAATGCATATAATCTTGGAGGCAAATCAACCACTAAATGTGTACTTTTAGCTAGTGAACTGTTGCTAATCAACAGTATCACAATCATAACAAGCAAGAGCAAAATCATAAACCAAAGACTTTTATTGTCATTCTTGATATTTGCATTTTCATCATCGTATTCATTACCAAAGGTCATGGGTGATGTAAAAATCTCCATAGGGGAGCTTGCTTTTACAACATCTTCATTTTCTTGTTCTGCTTGAAATGCTTCATTCTTGCCATTATCTTGGCTAGCTTCAACTTTTATATTTGTCTTTTTTTGATGAGAGTTATCTATTGATAAATCTATCTCTTCTTCGGTTTCTCTATCATTTTGCATAAATTAAAACTCTCCTAAAAATAAATTAAATGCTTTTGAAAATCTATTTAAAACTTTCAAAAGCATTTAGTCTTGAAACTCAGTTTCATAACCAGCTGGAAAAAAACTGTCCACATCTAAATCATTAAATTCCTCATCATCCATAGGGGGGTCCAATAAAAAGAACCCCATTACATACATAAGATGAAAAAGAACACCAGGAGCAGCATCTTTTTTATACTCCTTATAAGTGATAAACGAATAAATGCCAAGCCCAATAGCAAAAAGCAGAGATAATAAAATCCCAAAATATAAAGATAGGAGCCAAAAGCTAATAGAGAACCCCGTAAAAGCAACTGCTATCAGATCAATCGGAAAATAGACAAAAAGTCTATAATCATTCATATATTTTGGAAAGTCAATCTCTAATTCTTTTGCCATTTAACTAGACACTCCAAGTTGCAGTTTGATTTGCATCCATTTTCCACTCATCATTCGCATTCATAGCTATAGAAGGAGCACTTAACACAATCACTACAATAAGTATACCGATGATTAAAAATGTGAATTGCTTTGTTTTCCAGAACTCATAAGCTGCCAATAAAGTAACACCAAAAACAATAAGCTTAGCTATGTTGGTTTTATACAAATCAACAAACTTCGCACCAAATGCACCAGCAGGGTCAACAGCCGCAAAAGCAGATACACTCATTACTAACAAAATTGCAACTACAGAAAAGATTACATTACGATTTTTTTGGAACACTTTTCTCTCCTCTTTTTATATACATAGTCTCATTTGCAATCCCCTCGTTTGTTTCTTGGTCATATCTTTTTTGATAATACCATCCAACCAAAGCAGAAAGCACAATAGTACTTAACCCTATTTCTGCATCAAGCCCTAGATATAAATTTAATATACCTGCTAGCCCAAGACCAACCATAATAAAACGCATCATCCATGTCCAATTTGGAACCCTTGGAATTTTTCCAGTTTCATCAGCCATTGCCGCCATAAAAGCCTCCTTTTTTTATTTATGTCGAATAACTCAAATAAAGTTATTCTTCATATCTAATATTTCTTGTATCAAAAAAGACTAGATATGAAGAATGTAATTATTCTTCATCTAAAAATTTTCCTTTCTCGTACATTCCGTTAAGTCTGTTAAGTCCAACATCTGCTGCAACTGACATATTCATATCTATTTCAATTTTATGTTTTCTAGCAAGCTCTCTAAATTTTGCATAATGTTTATCCTCAAGCATTTTTAATATTAAAATATTCGCGATCAAAAAAAGTAGAACATGGCTCAAGTAATACTCCACTCCTATATAGTGCAGATGGTCAAAAAATGTCATAAATATAAAACCATCATCTTTTGAAGGAGATAACATAAGCGACACAAATGAAAGCCCTGAGAATAAAAATGCAGACAATAAATACATAGTTGATTTATACGACTCATATCCAGAAAGCATTGTTTTGAATAGTTTTCTAGTTATTGGTCCTACGACAAATTGCCTTGTTTGAATAAAAACATATTGATAAAAATATGTATATCCAAAAGCCATAGAGAAAATTGCTATGGAAATAAAGATTGCATCAAATGTATCTTTAATAATAAGCGGTATAAGTGAAATAGATAATGCTCCCATAAGAAACACCCCTACGACTTTAGTTGTTGTAAGTCCAACTTCTATTGCCCTTTCTCTCATTGAAGCATTAGTCATAACAGAATAAGCAAGCTCTGGGTCATCAGCATTGTTTGCAACATCAGAACCATCTTTGAATCTATGCTCAATAAGGTCAGCATACAATTGCCATTCTTCCAAAAAACTGTAAGTTTTATTGGCAGTAATTGCTTGCCCTTGAGTGTTGTACATTTGGTTTTGCACATTCATTGCTTGAGTAGCCCTTGATGCTTCCTTATTGAGCATATTTTGGTAGGCGCCATGTGACATATGCTGATTAGAATCTGTATGTAGCGAGTGCCCGCCGTTTAAAATATCACTCATCTTTCCCTCCGTTTGTTTTGAATTTATTCTTCTCTAAAAGCCCGTCAAGCATTTTTTCTAAAGAGACTTGCTGTTCGAAAATAAATTGAAACTCCTCTATGAATTTTCTCTGATTATTTTTTTTAACAAATAATCTCTCAAGTTCCTCCGCTTTTACTGCTAGTTGCATAAACATATTCGCTGTAGCCCCCCTAAGCCTTGGCATAGCAATTTCCTGAATGGAATATGCATGCTTGCATTGTGCTCGCTTGAGCGATGTATTGCTCATAAAAAGAGGCGGCTAGATAAATATTAAAGATTATAAGTAGTGGGATAATAAAAAAGTTTTCCACTAGACCATTTGTTTTAAAACGAAATGCTTCAGGCAATAAGACTATTGTTTGTTTTAGTGGGTAGAAAAATGAGCTTGTCGTTTCTTTTGTAATCATATCTCCAATTGTGTGAGCAAATACACCAAAAGAGATTCCAAATAAAAATACTTTAAATAGTCCATCAGAGAAGAATGCCATAGCAACAAAGAACAAAAAGAATAGCAATGAATGAGTTATACCTCTATGCCCAAAAATTATATTAAGTATGTTTGATAAGCCAATTGTTTTTCTACCAATTGATGAATTTGGCTCATCTATGTCAGGCAGAAGTGCTCCCACAAGCACAGAATAGAAAAATAGCACCAATGTGATTTCATTGTGAATGTTTAATATCTCAAACACGCCAAGATGATTATGCTTAGCAAGATACAGCAGTGGAGCAAAAACTATAGGTCCAGCGGAAAGTATATGAGATTTTGCTGTCATTTGTTATTCCAACCTAATCTTGATAGCTCTTCTTCTCTAGTTTTAAAATCGGCTTCCCTTAAAAGCTTTAGTAAATCGTGCAATTGGCTCTTATCAACATCTGTATGATGAATACTCAGGGTATTTTCAATGAATTCAATGTCGCTTGTTTGAATTTTAAACTCTTCAAGTTTTTGTCTTTCGTTATATTCTGTTAAAAAAATCTTTGCAAATCTTGCACTTACTTTTTCATGTGGCACATCTTCTTTTCCATCTGTCGGTGTAAAATTTGCCCTAATTGCACCATTTTTGCCAAAGTCATGAACAAGTGCCAAGAAAAGTAGAATATCCTTAATGTGAACAGGGATATTATTTTTAATGCAAATCTTATTCATATTAAAAAATACACCTACTGAGTGTTCGAACAGATTTACTCTTTCGAGTGTATCTCTTTGGTTCTCACTAAAATATGATGTTTTATATTTTGACTCAACCGATGGAGTTCCCAGAAAGTCAAGATTTGTCATTTTTGAAAACAAGTCATAAAAGATTTCAGCATAAAGATAAGAAGCACAAGATATTGCCACTTTTATATTCTTATCTAATCCACTATTCCCTTCCTCTTTGAGTGCACTAACTTTTGTTTTTCCTCGAATTTGCAAAGCACTATTCTCCTCAAAGCTTCTTTGCGAAGAATTACAGAGATCATAGATAAGTACATTTTTATGGAGGTTTTCCCAAACATCTTTTGCGTTCTTGTTAAACATTTTTAGTCCAAAAATTAAATTTATCAAATTGTGCCATCTATAACTTAATTTATGATTAATTTAGGTGATATGGGAGGGATTTTCTTTGTGGTTACTTATTCTCGTAAATATTCTGCATCGTTAATACTTATCTTAAGTCTTGTGATTTATTTTTCTATCTACAAACCAACAAACCAACGAACGACAGATGCTACAATATAATTAGATTGGTTAGTTGAAAAAACAACTAGCCAGGTTTTATTCAACTAACGAATATTTTCTACGAAGTTGATAGATGTAAATATTGATAGAAAAAGTTTTCTACGATAGAAATATAAAAAGATTTGTTTTTCCATTTAATCAGTATGTTTTTTATTCTTTGTTCTTTGTTTTATTTTTACTTCTTTTGGTTCATCAAGCTCTTGTGTTTGAAAATCAGGCAAAGGCAAATTATCCCCAGTAAGAATTTTAAGATTCGAACTTACCTCGATATTTGGATTTGATGTAGTCTCTAATGATTCAATCTCATTTTTGTTTTTTTCACAAAATACAATTTTATTTCTTCCCGTTTCTTTTGCAATATAAAGAGCTTTATCTGCCCTCTCTTTTAGCTCATTTTGTGATTCCCCTTGAAGTAAAAATGCAACCCCAAAACTCATTGTAATTTTAATATTGTTTTGAGCACTATCTACGATTACTGAATTTTCCATCTCAGTCCTAATAGCCTCAAGAATATTGTTGACAAACTTTACATCTTTTTGGATAAATAAAATTACAAACTCCTCTCCCCCTATTCTATAGATATCAACCCCATCAAGTTCCCGAATATGCTTGTAGATATTATCTACTATTTTAATTAGAACTAAATCTCCTGCAGCATGCCCGTAGGTGTCATTTACATTTTTAAATTTATCCGCGTCGCAAAAAGCGAATGCTAAATCTTTTTTATTTTGAAATGCCAACTCAAAATCTGCATCAAACTTTTTTTTACTAAATGCTCTTGTGAGCGCACAAGTATTAATAGACTCAACCAAAGCCCTTCTTTCGTTTTCAAGTTTTTGTTTTTCGGCTGTTTCAATTTCGAGTTTTTGTTTTAATTGATTTATCTCTTCTTGGTTTTTACTATTATCAACCATGTCCATTTGCATATCTTTTAATACACTAAAAATAGCATCAGTAACATCGCTTTGAAGCTCCAACTTATTTTCTAGCGTTTTGAGTTTTTGCTCTTTTTGTTGTTGAATTTTTAAATCTTGCTCGCTTTGTAGTGTCTGCTCCAAAGTGATTGCCTCTTGCTCATTTTTTTGTTGAGCTTTTTTTGTAGTTAATGGCTTTTGATCAGTTACAATTTTATTATCGTCGACTTTAAATTTTACACCTCTATCTCCAACGATAATAAAACTCCCGTCTTCGTTTTTAATAACTTGATTGACATCCTCGTCTTGAATATCTTGCTCGATGAGTTTTGGCTCATTTTTATTTTGTTGTGAAGGCAATTGGTTGTGTGTATAATCTTTGTAAAAGTCTTGTTTGATTTCTGGCATACCAGCTATCCCACCTATATAAATATTACCATCCTCGGAAACTACATTACGACGATTATAATGTCGCAAGATAAACATTGCTTTATCAAACGGAATTTGAGTTGGACCATTTTGTGTAAGTTGCGAAATCTCGGTTAGCTCCTCGCGAAGAACTTCCCTTTTTAATTCTCTTTTGTGAATTTGGATTTTTTGGTTTATTTGCTCTTGTGTATCTTGGCTTGTTTTCTCGCCAGTAGACACTAAATACTCAAAGTGTGAATTTGGATTTTTTAAATCCTCGGATTTTAAATTTCCATTTTTTAAATTTTGCGATTTTTGATTTTGCCTTTTTTTAAAATAGCTTATAAGGTCCCCCACAAATTGTGAAATATCCCGACTTGTAAAAAAGTACAACAAAAACAACCCTAAAAACCCAAACGCAAAAAGATAAGAAATAAAATGTACAATACCAAAAATTACACCACTTAACCCAGACTCCATCCAAACCCCTTTTTAAATAAAAAATAAAATTACAAAAACAACCCTAAAAACTTAAAAAAAAGGTTGGCCCTAGCTTAGATACCTTTTTTTAAAGTTTTTGCCTTTAAGGTGGCTCAAAATTACAATAAACCACAAAAAAAAACAAATCTTACCCTAAAAACAAAAAAACTTACCAAATTTATCTACTTTGATAAGTTTTTGTTATTTAAAATTATTTTGCGAAAAAAATCACAAAAAAATATTTTTGAGGAAATCGAATTATGCAAGCATAATTATATAAGAATACTAAGAGTCTTAAAAATCTGAAGAATTTTAAGATTCTGAAGACTCTTAAGAATCTGAAGAGTCTTATGAAAAAAACTGCAATTATCTTTTTATGTGTGTTATGTTTTGTTTTGACATAAAATAAAGTGGTTTTTGCCCACTCTTTTTCCAAAAATCTTTGCATTCCATCCCAAATGCCAACTGCCGAGCCTCGGAGATTTTTGAATAATATTTAAGCTTTTCCGTTAACCCTTTTGTCTCTTGCATTATAATTTCAAGCGAACTAACATGTAAATTAATCCCACTAAACTCCATCTTGCATCTGCTGTTTTCCCAGATTGATGTAACACTATATTTTAAATAAACTGCTTTAGTTCTTGGCGAATTACCATTAACATAAACAACTCTAAGTAAGCTCTCAAGCAAACCATGAATTAAAAAAAGCGATGCTCTCTTTGTCTCAGGATATTCACCATCGTCCACAAAATCGTTTACAAACTTTCTTGCATCTCCTAACCCAAATTTATGTATATATCTAGCAATACATTGTAAAAAAAACGAATACTCTATTGTTATAAATTCAGCTTTATTTTGTGTTGGTGCCTCAAAAAAAACCACTGGCATCATCTCCAACTTTTCGTTGTGATACCTAACCCTTAGCTCCTCTAACTCGCTACATATAAACTCAATCAAGTGTGTTATTTTAGCATCACTACTAAATAAAAAAGCAATATCTGCTGGTTCTCTATATTCATACTTTTGACTAAAAGCACTAGGCAAACTTAATACATTTTCCATTCTCATTTTCTCCTTTTTTTTAAATTTTAAAACTCGCCATTTTCACACAACAGCTTTTTACTAATCGTGCAATTTTTTAATCGCACACCTACCCTACTCTCTAATTTTACAATTTCAATTTTTGCATTTTGTAACTCTATCTTAAGTGTATTATTCTCAAGTTTTAATCTATCAATTTCCGCATAAAGTCTATCGCTCAAACTTACATATTCAACATTCAACTCTTGCACATTTTGGGCACTTTTAACTGCTCCAATATCGCTTATAAATGTTTTATAAACCTCTTGTTTAATCTTTCTTGTCATACAAAAATCAACCAATTTTATAAGTCTATTTTTAACATATTTACAAAAACAAGAACCCTTTATTTCTTCAATCACGAAAACCCTCCAACTGCAAAAGTGAGAGCAATTATACAAGCTATTTATTAATACTATCTTAAGTTATAGATGGTATTATGCAAACAATAAAATAACACATTTTTTTAAAAATACAAAAAGGTAAAAACAAGTGGCTAGAAAAAAAGTTTTATCCCAAAAAGAGCTTTTTAATAAACTCTACATTGAGTATTCACAAAGATATTTTATTCCGATTGAAGAGATTAAACATATCATCAATCAAGCCCTCACAAAAACTTACAACTCTGCTTTACCTGTAGTCGTAGATGATAAAAATATCACAATTACAGTTATTAAAAATGGAATTTATGAGCTTAAAAAAATTGTAATCTCACAAAAAAAAGAGAAGCAATTCGCAACAAATCTAAGCGAGTTAATAATATCGCACACTATAAAGTCACATACTCATACCTTGCGTTCAATCCTCAAAAACACAAACAATATATTGTATGCTGCACCAGTACAGTTTAACCAAACTACAAACGAGCTAACACTCCAACTTTACAATTCAAACAAATCAAAAATCAATAATTTCTTTATCATCGTTAAACAAAAAAACCTCTTTTCTATAGAATACAAAAACGATAATCTATACATTGTATCCCCAATAAAAAACTTCTATCCAATACACAAAGATGGTAAATTTTATATCTATGGTACAACCAAAAATACAGCAGTAGTAAAAGCGATAGTTCTAGGGGTATTTAAAAAAGTAAATGAGGTTTTACCAAAAAAGTATTTAGTCCAAAATGTAATTTTTAACAATGAAACTATTACGATTTTCCTCAAACAAAACCATATAGATAAACAAATTGTACAAATGATAACTGTGCATATCTCACAAAGGACTGGATGTAAAACAGTACTTATCACCAATAAACAAAAATCAAATTCGCCAACTTCATCAACATTAGAAAGTGCTACACCAAAAAATATTCACTTTAGCGAACTTAACAATTTCAAAATTCAAAAACCATCAAATTTGGAAACAGCAATTATCCAAAATTCTGAAGAGGAGGAACCTTATGCGAGCCATCTTTTTAAAACAAAGTTAGAACCAAACCAAGACTAGTAAAAAGTAAGAAATTAAATTTATAAAGGAGAGAATATATGCAACAACAAACCATAGTGGATAACATTAATAATATTTTATATGAAAGGATGTTTCCAGCGATTAAAAAAATGTATATACAAAGCAAACTTGACCAGTATGTAAAAAGTGCTGAATTTAAAATTGCAAGTGAAGAAAAAAGGAATAGTCTCTTAGCGCTTAAGAGGCAGACCATCTATAAAAATATTGAGAGTTTTTATATCACTTACCATTCAATTAGTGGGATGTTTCCTGTAGTTCAAACAGAAAAAAGGATAATAGATTTTGAGAAGAGAAAGAAGTTTAGAATAAGAGCAGATTACTTTGTAGATGGGATTAGTTTCTCTGCTTTTTATCCAACTGTATTTGAAGAGGATATGGTTCAAGAGACAGAAGATATCTTAGCGGTTCTAAAAGATGGTACACCTCATGAGGTGCAAAACTTTAAAGTTAAAAAAGATACAGAGAGATATCCACCAGAACCACTTACAAATGCAACGATTAAAAATGATGCTTTTTATCTTTATCAATTTTCACCAGAATACACAACAAAACTTTTAACAATAATGTATGAAAATGGGTTTATTACTGATCCAAATACAAATGGTTGGAATATTGATGATGCAATAATAGAAGATATTATAGCGGTACTTTATACCCAATATGATGAGCATCTTATCTTAACTCACAAACGAAAATACACCGACCAAAGAGTAGATAGAAGTGATGAAGCTATAAGACCAATCTATTTTACTGATGAGTATTATCCACAAAACATAAAAAATCTCCAAGAGTACAAAGATATAACATTTGATACACCAGATGAAGCTCTTGATTTTTTAAAACTTTATAGATATATCTTTGTTATTACCCTTTCAACTCAGATGAAAAACTCCATCTATGATACATCCGTTGTAGATATCATAGTAAAAGATATTAAGTTAAGACAAACAGCAAATGTAGTTATTCCTGGTCAAGAGAATTGGGAGAAGCTTGCAGGGGCTATGATTAATAAAATCAAATACAATGCAAATGACCATTCTATTAGACTCTCAATCTTGCCACAATTAAAATCAGAACAAAAACTCCATTGTCTCAATGCGGAGAGACAATCATTTGAGACACAAAGACCACCTAGATATGGCGTAGGAAGATATCTAGTACAAATACTTGAAAAGTATAACATAGGACACAATGAAGACCACGACAAGATAATTGCAAATCTTATCGATTCAAAGGCCATCACCCTTGCTGGAAATATGATTATCCCTACAGATGTTGCAATCTATGCAATAGATTGGATAGAGGCATTTATCCCAAGACTCTTAGAAGATACATTTTTACCAGAATTAGAAGAACAAATTGAAGAGGCAACAACTGATAGATTAAAAGTGAATGGACTTTATGGTCAATTTAATAGGCTAATTGATGATGGATTTGAAATAGCAGGATACAAAGAGGATCTTTCTGCGCCAAGTGAGAAAAAAATAAACTTTGTAAAAACAATAGCAAAAAAGAATGGATTATTTTTAGATGAATCAGTTTTTCAATCTAATAACAAGCTTGACCTTATTATCGCAAAATATGGAGTTATAGAGGAGATAAAGATTGGGAATTGTCCAGCTTGCAATGCTCAAGTATTTCAAAAGGAATTCACAAACGAAGAGAATATAACAACATACTCGTTTAAATGTGAAAAAAACATAAAAGGCGGTACTTGTAATTTTGCTATCTCTGATTATGCTATTGAAAAGTATTTCGCTGCAAAAGCGATGAATCTGTATAAAGTAAAAGATAGAGCCGAAACACTTACAAAAATACTTTCTAAGAAAAAAGGGTATCTCTTTACAGGACTTAAAGATAAAAATGACAAAGATTTTTCAGCAGTTATCTCTATGACACAATATATAGATAAAGATAAAAAACAAAAATGGGGATTTGATTTAGAATTTAAAAGACAAAAGACCTCAGCACCTATAGTGAACAAACTTAAACAAAAAATAGAAGAAAAATCGCCAGTGGTAGTACAACAAGAAGTTCATTATGAACCATCGCATAGTGAACTCAATCCCTATTTTAAACCAAAATCAGAAGAGCAAATTGACACAGTTATTCAAGCAGCATTAAATACAAAAAACAACCCTATAGAGGAAAAAATATCACCTAATAGGTATGCTGCAATGGCTCAAGAGACTAGTTTTAATCGAGCTATGAACTCCCAAAGAAATACACAACCACAAGAGAATGTCAGAAATGAAGCCATTATTGGTGAGGAAACCATATCTGAATCATCAAATGAACCTATCACAGAACAAACAGAAACAACGATAACCATTCCACCACTTCCAGATTTCTCACAATCAAGCAAAGAAGATGATGACTACGATGATCTAAGGAAAAAGCGAAGAGAGAAGAGAAGATATCTGAATAACGAAGAAGATGAGGCATTGTTTTAATGGGTAGATTTACAGTAATTAATTACCTATTTGGTACAACAAAAAAAGGGGAAGATATATATTGGAGTCCTGATTCTAAATATTTCGCAAATCCACATCTTTTAATTAATGGGCAATCTGGTAGTGGTAAAACAACTACAATTCTAGATATCGCAAAAGAACTAGCTTACGCAGGGAAACATATCTTTATGTTTGACCTTAAGGGCGACATGGTAGTACTTGATGACAATGGCAATAGAATCGGCAACTATATCACTATGACCGCGTGGGGAAGCAAGGTTGGTTTGAGTCCATTTGAATTTGATATGGGCGTTTCTGAAATAGAGTTAAGAAATATACTAGAAAATGGCGGACTATTAAATGCCTCAGAAGACGACACTACAAGACTTAAGAATTCTGGTCCAAAAGTGCAAGTCGAAAGGCTTGTAGAAATATTTAAAAAGAACTTCCATTCAAATATGGGGGACAAGCAACAAGTGGGACTCACTTATCTTTTTGAAGATACTTACTTGATTAAGGGGTTTAAATATAACGACATAGGAACATGGCTTAACGAGCTTCCTGTATTAGAAGATACTTTAGAGATCATTGACAAATTAAAAACACTAGCAGATGGGAACCTCTTCCTTGTAAATAAAGCTATGCAAAAAGGAAACAATGCTATCCAAAAGAACCTTGCAAAGATTACCAATCTTGCAAAAGAACTTAATACTCGGACAGACAGGAGAGAATTAGAAGAGAAATCAACAGTCAATGATGAGGATGAAGAGCCTATTGAGAAGTATAATGGATTATATAATGGATTGCTAGATGAAACAAATAGGGAATCCTCTGAAAACTATCATAGCACAAGATTGGATGGAGAAGGGAATCCTATTCCATTAAACAACGATGAAGTCAACACTAAAGAAGATGAAGATGAAGAGGAAAGTAATGAAATCGAAACCCCTTCAGATAGCAGTTCAATTAGTGATGAAGAACTTGAATTAAATATAATCAATCTCGAAAAACTACATTTAGCAGATTACATTATAGCCCTCCCTAAAATCCCTACTGATATGTTAGAGGATGAACTTGACAATGCAAGAGAACAACTCCTTATGACTTATGCTTTCATCGAAAGAAACTTGAAAAAAATCTATCTAAACACTTCAATTGAGGAGATTATGATTGATAGATGGTTTATGTCAAAAGGTGTTGATATTAAGAAATACTTTGATGCAGACTTGATGAGGTCCATTAAACAACTAGAGATATATATTAAATCACTTGTTAAAAGTGAGATGTTCCACGGTCAAGGATTACCGATTAAAGCTGGTCTTAATGTTATTAACATCTCTGGACTTGAAGTAACAACACAAAGATTTATAGTTGATATCCTATTAGGTAAAGTTTTTAAAGCTTGCAAAATAAAAGGAAACTATCACGATAGAGATGCAAAAGCAAAAGAGAGAGGTGAGAAGTTTGATACTTGCTTCATTATAGATGAATCAAAGCTTATCTCTGGTAACTCAAAAGAAAAAAAAGACCCATATAGTTACCTTAATAGGATAGCTACAGAAGCAAGAGGGTTTGGACTTGCTCTAATAGTTGCAGCTCAATCAGCAGAGCACTACCCTCCTGAATTCTTGAAAAACTTCTCTATGCAAATTATTCTTGACACCTCAGTGGCTGATTTCCCTACGGTTAAGTCTGCATTTAATTTAACAAAAGAGGAGCTTGAATATACGCAACTCAAAAAAGGGAATGCTCTTATTAAAATGGGTAGAAAGTTTGAAAAGGTGCCTGTCAATGTAATTATTGAGCGGGTTAATAGAGCATCATAAAAATAAAATAAAGGATTTTAAATGGGAATTTCAATAGTAGATGTAAGAAACACAGTAAAAGGTTTAGGCTTGTCAAAGCAAGACGAGACACTTCTTGTGGCAGCACTTAAAAAAAGAGAGGAGCAGATTTCAAATAAAATTGAAGAGGCAAACGCTAAAGCAAAAGAGGTGTATGTTAAAGCAAAAGAGGCTTATGAAGAAACCGTAAAAACAAATAAATTCAATTTGCTTACAAGAGAGGCAAAAGCTATAATGTCGTACTTAAAAATAGAGCCAGCGACTGTAAAAGAAGAGTCAAATGGAACTAAAAATGAGACAGAGTTAGACAAATAATGATAGGGAAGAAAATGGAAGATTTAAGTGATTTAAGAGTTATGCCAAATACTGCGATTTTTGGTGATGGGTTAAAGGTAGAAAGAATTATAGAAAAATTAAAAGGTCACTTTTTAGAAAATGGAAGTAGTATCATATCTCTTAGTGTTGCTGCAGTAAATGGAGATGATAATCTGTTTTTTTCAAATCCAATCAAAAGAGTCATCTCTCAATTAAAAGCATCTATTGATGCAAATACACAAAGAGCTATCTTCATTAAGCTAGAGCATGAAGTGAATGACGAGAGTATCCAAGGGGTCACATCAGATATATGCAAATTATTAGATAGCTCTAAATCTTTAAATGCAAGAATTATTGTTAACTTTAAAGAGACTTTTGAACTGGATGAGGAGCTTTCAAAGGGATTTGAGTTTGTTTGTTTTGGTAATGAATGGGAATAGTAATGGATAGAAGAAATTTTATTAAACTACTTGCTTTAACACCCTACTTTGCTAATACGCTTTTACTGGGTGATGATACTACACAAATGACCAAACAAGATATAGTTGGACTACAAAGTGATGATATCTTCTTATCCCCTCAAGAGATGAATACACTCACCTCATCTTTAAAGAAACTCAACCAAGTCAAAAATGTCGTAGGGTATGGGAGATTTAATATTATCTCTTTTGATGAGGTACTAAAAGTAATTACTAAAACAAAACAAATCCCCTATTTCACAAAACAAGAACTCTCACTTCTAGAAAAACTTTTTTATGAAAACCCTAATCAATATGGTTTTTATGGCGAAAAGACCATAAGGGAAATCACTACCAAAATCTCTCTAAATGATGTAGTAAAGGTTCCATATACTGGTCATTATCTTTTTAAAGGGGATCCGCTCAATAGCTATAATGCTATAAAAAAAGATATTGGTAAAGATGTAATCTTAACATCTGGGGTAAGGGGTGTTATTAAGCAAATGAGTCTTTATATTGAAAAGATAAATAACCTAAACGGCAATATCTCTCTTGCTTGTAAGTCAATTGCCCCTCCTGCATATACTCATCATGCAGTAAGCGATTTTGATGTAGGCAATAGATTTTTAGGTGCAAAGAACTTTTCGTTGGATTTTATGAATACAAATGAGTATAAGAATCTGGTTGCATTAGATTATGTGTCGCTTAGATATACACAAGGAAATGGTGATGGAGTAATGTTTGAGCCTTGGCACATTAAGGTCTCTTAAGTTAATTCGATTTAAAAATAAAGTTCACAAAAGGGATATTATGGAAGATAGCAAACAAATAAAAGTAGAGATTTTAGAACTCGCATTCGAAACAAAAGAGATAGACAGATTCGTAAATAGGTTTGGACATAATTCAAGTGTAGATTTTGAGTATTTTAAGCACCAACTTACAGGAGCTGTTCATAATGCATTTAAAAAACTTGATATTACGATTGGCCATTTTATAAAGATTAAAAATAAACACGAAAAACTCACTAAATTCTCCAAAGCAACTACGCATAAATCGCAAAAAGAATTAGCCGAAGCCTCGCAAGTTCTTTTTAGAACATATGAAGCAATAATCACCTATATGATTAATGCACACCATTTTCAAACAACATTTTTAAAAATATTATGGGTCCACTTGCAAAGAGCCAATGGGGATATTGCCTCTTTGGATGAAGCTCCAACTTCATTTAACGAGCTTGTTTCTAGTATAGATATAATCAATCACCATTCAAAGAAAACGATGCTCACCTTTAATAAAATTAGAAATATCCTAATGCACTCACCTTCTGAAATTATTAATGTTTATCTAACAGATAAATTGTTGTTAGAGCTGCAGGTAATCATTAGAGTTCTACACGATTTAGATTACACTGCAATTTCTAGCATTAGTAAAACAATCAAGGATATCTATAACGAAGAAAATGAAAGACTTGAAAACAACGGACATAGGTATGTATCTAAGTTAAAAGACCTCGCTAAAGAATTACACTTAACAATAAAAGAGGTGATTGTTGTTGCAGAACAAATCTGTAATGAAAAATCGTGTTACCATGCAGAAACTCAATTGGATGGTAAAGAGGCAAATAAGATTGTAAATTATCTCAAAAAAATCAAGGAAAGAGCAGAGAAAGATAAAGAAATGAAGGATAATGAAAAAGAGGAGAAAGAGAGAAAAATAAGAACCTCAACAATGCTAATAAATATAGACTCTCTTCTTCAAAACAATGAGAATGAAGATGCAGTTATTAATGAAATATGCAATCTTCACACCTTGCTAGTTATTGATGAACTCATTATAATATCAACAGCAAGTGACAATAAAAGTTCAAGAATTATAGATGAGGTGTTGTTTGTTGCCAATAGATACGGAAAAAAACAGTTTTCATTTAGTGCTTTTGAAGATGCTGAAGCGTATCTGATATTAAAGAATAGCGCATCAAGAGATATTTATATTGTGTCTAAAGAGGATAACATATTCGATTATTTTCAAGATATCGCAGCACTTAATAAGTACGCAATCACTTCTAAAAATAAACAAATTAGTAATTTTAAACCAATCAAAGAGAAGGAAAAAACAGTATGTCTTTAGTTAATAGTAAAATTCCACTACAAGCAAATATTTTATTAACAACTGAATTGTCTCTTCGTGATATAAAAGCTGAAATGATTCTCAGTTTTCTTGATACCCTGCTTGATGATTACAAGAGATTAAAAACAGATAAGGATGAGCAGATCATTATTAATCTTGAAGAGGCTCAAGGGGAGCAAGAGATAATCAATAAGACCATCGAGGAACTGCACACATATTGCAAACAAAGAATTACTACCATCCCAAAAATCAGAGAGATTTTTGCTAGAGCACAAACAGATAAAAGGCAATTGGCTTTGGCAAAAAGCATTGAACCAATGGCTATTTATGTTGATGTTCTTATTAGAGCATACAAGGCAAGAATCAAGAAAGGAGAGTCATACATTCCTGATTATCTAGGTATAGCGATTCTATCATATTACAGGGATGTTTTAAAGAAACAGTTCATTGCGCACCCTTACATACAAGAATACAATCTAACTCCATATATGGAACTATTTGGCTCTAAAAATATGCAAGTCAAAAGAAAAGCAATTGAAAAAAGTGAAACAAAAAAAAGAATCTGGGAAGAGAAAACCATTATAGATGCAATGGATAAAATCGCCATTGAAATTGTTCGTAAATATGACGACTATAAATATAAAGTGACTTCCACAAGAGTTTCAAAAGAGAGAAACAAAAAGAAAAAGGGTTAAAATGAGCGAGATTAAAAAAGAAAATAAGCAACTAATAAATGAATATCTTGAAAATAACGAGATTAAAGAATGTGATGCAGTCAATGATCCAAAAAGCTATTTTTCCAATGAAACACTTAATCGTTCAAGGCAAAATACAAACTTCAATAATGCAAAGAATAGATTTCAAGTAGAAACGAAAGGGATAAGCAGTACAAATAAAAAAATAGACTATGAAGCAATCAAAACACTCAATAATTACAATCTTAGTGATGCTGATGACAAATATATAGGGAAAAAGATTAATGGACGGATTGAAATAGTTAGAATAGATATCTCTGGAAAATATGTTTGTCAAGATGGAATCTTAAGGTCAAAAGGGGAATTAAATAGGATTTTCAACAACAAGGCAAAACCAAAAAAGAGAAAAATAGAATCTACAATAAATAAAGAAATTTTTATCCCTAAATCGTTCAATATTCTTCATTTGGACCAATTGCTCCAAGAGACATACGGGATAAATTCTTTTTCAGAGATTGTTGAAAACATAAAAAAACTGTTCTCATATACTGATAAAGAGATTGACAATAATGTTCTAGAGATGCTTGAACAGTTTACTTTTGGCAAATACAAAATAATGTCAGTATTTGAAATCAGATCAAGGATTGTAGAGGAACTCACTATTTTATATGAAAAGTATATTGAAAAAACATACGGCAAAAGCAAAATCCTATTATCGCTTCAATGTAAAACAGCAATTAGAACACCACTAGAAAGCATCAGTAGTGAAAGATGGAATAAAAAAGTTAAGCAAATATTAGAAGAAAATGATGATGTAACAGCATATTGCAAAAGAACAGTTAAACTTTCAAATGTAAAACAATTCTTAATAGATTACTTTTCAATAGGAGAGGAATTTATTCAGTATTTCCCAATGGTTGTAAACAAGATACTATCAAAGCGACTAGCAATGAAGATAGATATTTACAATGCATCTGCTGCAACTATAGATGATTTGATTAGCCTAATTAAATGTAGACACAAATGGGAAAGTAAAACTTTGAAGCAGTTTGCAAAAGACCCAATGGTAGGCAAGTTAATTTTATTTAGAAAAGATGAGTCAGTATTTGAAAATGAACTTCTTACAAATCTGAACAGCTTATTTCAGAAAAGTAGTTTTTCAAAAGGGGAAAATGAAAAGAAAGTAGTTGATGAACTAAGAATTATCTTCTTTAAATGTTGATTGAAAGCATTATTTTACAGAGGAATTAAGATGACCAAAAGAGAAAAAATAAAAATCGAAGATATACTTGATAGACTAACGACATACTATGGTGTATCTTCATTCTTGCTATTATCCAAGAAGATGAATGTATCAAGAAGTACAATCTCTGCTTGGCAGATTCGTAATTCAATCTCAGCAGTAGAAAGAACATGTCGCAAGTTAAACATTTATCATGTTATTTTTTCTCCCTATAATGATATTCACTTGCTCGTAGATACCAGCTTAAGAACATTAAGCGATAAAGAAAATCTTGACATATACAACAACATCAAAGATGCACTTAATAAAAAAGAGGTTTGCAATACAATCGCTTCCTTGAAAGATATGAGTATAGGAGAGGAGCTATTTTGGTGCTCCTTAATAGGCACTAGTGAACATCTCTTTAATCTATTCTCTGAGATATTTTTAAAGAACAAATACTTGGATGTGTTTTGTGCACAAAAGAGATTATTAAATATTATTAAAACTCTCAAAATAGAAGCGGATTCAAAAGAGATAAAACATCTAAGGCTAGAGATTGACAAGCTAAAGCTGCTTGGTGTTATTGATACACTTAACGATACTTCCTGTGCAAAAATTCTAAAGAATGGCGAATTTGTGCTGATGATAATTAAAAACCAAAGAGAATGGTGTAAATCTTAAAATCTATCAGATAATAAATGAAATCATATAGGACACTCTTTTTAATAAATATCCTATATAATTAGGATAAATTATTATTTTTTAATAAATATCCTATATAATTAGGATATTTAGATTAGAGAGGTTAACTTGACAATAGAATTCTTATCACCTAATGAAATTATTGAAGAACTAGTAACAAAAATAAAAGAGAAACAACAACTAAGAGGATTTACTATTGAACAGATCTCTTTGCATGCAGGAATAGATAGAAAAACTTATGAGCACATTTTGTATAAAAAGAGCTGTTCTGTTATTAATCTAATTAAAATCTTAGTAGCTTTAGAGCTCACAAATGAATTAAATATATTGATAAAACCAATAGTTGCATTAAATGAGGAAGAACATAAGAAACTTAACAAAATAAGAGAAAGAAAGAAAAAACAAGATGCCAAAAAAGTTTCAAAAAAAGCAACAACAAAAACAGGAAAAGAGATGTTAAAAAACAAATTGTTTGTAAATAGAATTAAGGTAGAAAAATGAAGTACGATGAAGTGGAAGTTTATTTATTTGGTGAAAAAATTGGAACCTTACAAGATGATAATGAAAAGATTGTTTTTTACTATTCCCCTAGATTTAAAGCAAAAGGGATTGAATTCTCGCCAATCAAATTGAGAACTAATCATATAGGTCCATATATTAATGAAGAGTATGTTGAGCATTACAAATATTTACCTGGTGTAATTAAAGATTCCTTGCCAGATTCAAATGGTGAAACAGTAATGAATAGATATTTTGAGTCTAAAGGATTGAATGCAAATATGGTTGGAGTATTGCACAGATTATCTTTTATTGGCGATAGAGGGATGGGTGCATTAGAATACAGACCAAAAGAACATGATACAACACCATCTTTATTGAAAAGTATTGATGCAAGTACACTCTACAAGCACAATAAGCAAGTTTTTGAATCAACTGGGACTTTGACAATTGATGATATTATGAATCATTTATTTGATAGTGCTTCCCCTGTTGGTGGTGCAAAGAAAAAAGTATTAATATGTTTTAACCCTGATACTGAAGAATTGAAATTTTGCAATAGCGTTGATACTGATAGTGGATTTTTCCCAACTTTATTAAAATTCGATAATGAGGAAGTTTTTCAAGAGGACACGAAAAAAGAATTTATTTATATGTCAATAGCTAAAAAAGCAGGAATAGAAGTTGAAGATGTTTATCTACTAAATAGTGGAAAAATGAAGCATTATTTAATAAAGCGGTTTGACAGGAAACAGAACAAAAAATTTCATATCGCTACAGCATCAGCTTTACTACATAAACCACATATTCACAATGGGGTTTCTTATGAGGAATTGTGTATGTTAACATATCAAATAACAAAGAATATCTCCGATGTAAAAAAGCTGATAAGACAAATGTGCTTCAACTTCATAATGGGAGTAACCGATGACCATGCAAAGAACTTTAGTTTTATAATGGACGAGAAAGGCACTTGGAGTTTATCTCCTGCTTACGATTTAATATATGGTCTTGGTGTTGGTGCTTTGTCTCATAAGAGCAGCTTAAATGGGAAAAACAAAAACATAACTTATGACGACCTATTCTCTATTGCAATGAAATATGATATTAGTGAAGAGGAGTTAACAGACATGCTAGTGGAGATTATAGATGCTTATACTAATAACTTTGACAAACTTGCGAAGAATGTAGAGCTTTTAGATGCAACTAGAGATGGTATTAAAATGTACATTGATGATTCTATAAAAATGATAATTGAATAACTTATATGTTGCTATATCTTCTTAAAAATCATCATTGTAAATTTTAAGATAATCACTTAAATACATGAACATTGTATCTTCTTTAATCACCTCAAGATTAAAAATTTTCTTGATTTCATCGATTAGCCTTTCTCTGTATTCCTCTCTTACGAATAAAATAAGCGATTGTATAAAGTATGCATGTTCGGCCTTAACATTAACCAGCCTACAAGACACCGAACCGTGCTCCGACAAGAGATACACAACCTCATGGAATTTAATAATTAGCTCTATATTTTTCAGTGAGGCTATAGTTGGGGTATCATAGTTTTCATTAATGCTTTCAGCTTCACTATGTGCTAACTGTTCGATTGCTGTTTTTCTTTCATTTGTTAAGAGTTTCATTGCCTGTTTAAATCTCATCAAATTTTCCTGTAATTATAATGTTCTCTGCTCGAATACTATCAATTGGTGTATTAAGTACACCAATTAAATATAAACTATTCAAATTCGGTATTGATTCACGATAAAATCGTAGTATTTTGAATTGAAATGTCTCTCAACCACTCAAATAAGGTATAAAATGTAGAATTATAGCATTTAAAAAAATTATCAACAAATATTTAATATTGTTTTTTATCAGATAATCAACATTTTATTCTCCGAAAATAAAATCTATTGCCGTACCCCTCTTAAATCTAATATCTTCCCCTTCTCTTGTTATTCCAAATTCAATAAAATCATACATATCACTCTTAGATTTGCCTAGAGTATTTTTTTTCTTTGCAAATTCGTTTGCTTGTTTTTTTTCAAATACTTCAAACATTTCTTCTGGGATAGAATCAATTCTGCCCGATAAATAGTGGGCGTCCATAATTGCTTCAAATATACCAGGAAAAATGCTTTCTATCATAAGTAGGAGCATTTTAGAGTTAATGGCACTTCTTAAGTAAAATTTATCAAAGCTAAAGTCTGTAGGATAATGAATGGTTTCATTATTAAGTCTATTTTCTGTCCAGTGATGTGTAATCTTCTCGAAATCATATACTTCTCCAGATGCAAGGAATCTTTCATATATGGAATATTCTTTTGTGTTCATAAAATCCAGCTCTTTTGCAATCATCTTAATATCTGATTCTTTTGTTCCATATATTAGTTTGTCGTTTATCGTTAGAAGTTCTAAACCTTTATATTTAATACTAATCTCTTCGGAACGCTCGGAACGCTGACGACCAAAGGAATCAACATATGACTTCTTAGTTATAGCTATGCTAAAATCTTTGTCTGCAAAATGCACCCTGTTTTTTGTGACTTCTTTAGTCAACGCACGCAATTTCAGTTTTACATCAAAAACATAAGAATGAGTTTTTCTCTTATGAACATGATAGTTCGCTCGAAGATGTTCAAAGAATAAACGACTATCTTGCTCTCCTTTGAACGAGTGATATGAGATTGGATTATAACAAAATTGGTCATAAACACTTAAACAAACTGCTTCGCTCTCATCTCGACAAAAGGCAACGCTGATTTGAATAAGTTGTCCTTTCTGATCCAAGATTATGACGGAATCTCGAAATGCACCAATAAAGCTTAGTAGGTTTCTCTTTTTTTCTGAAAAATCGTTAGTGTTTCCTGGTATATATTTTAATGTTGTTAGTATTTGTGTAATGCTAGCATCTTGTTGTATCTCATTTGACAAAGGAAGTCCAATTTGTTCAATAGCTACCTCATCTTTAATGATATCTTTCTCCTTGGATAGTGCAGCAAAAGCGCTGTAACTTTTATATCCAAAGCTTCTTGCTAAAATATTTAATGAGTTGCTATGATTAATTTCATACCCAAAAGCGGCTAGTTCGTTTCTTAACTTTGTTGCAATAGTCTTAATGCCTATATTATTGACAGTTTGTATCATATGTTTTTCCTTCTGTTAATTATTGTTGTTTCTTCTACAAATAAATATATCGCATTTGATATAGCATGTCCTCATTGGGCAACTACTTGTAATATATTGAAACACCAAAATAACGGTAAACAAATAATAATCTCAAAATAGTTTAATTAGAAAAAGGTTTTTACCATGCCTTAAATAAGGTGAGAACGAATAAGCAACCTAAAAGCTCAAAAGAATTTTGCCATTTGTTACTTAAATTATGATAAAAGTTAATATGAAAAAGCTTTTCTATGTAAGTTTAAAAACAACCAAGCTACATGGATAGTTTGGTTGAGTCAGTATTAAAACTGGAGATCTATTGTTTTTCTTTGTTCTCGTTTTGTTTACGATGGTACTACTAGTCGTAACTAATATCGAGAAACACCGCTTAGGAAAATATGTATTTTCCAGAGGTTCCGTAAGATACTCGTACTCAAAAATAATTTTCTCTGTGTATCAAGATCTCGGCAACTTTTGAAATTATACCACAGAAATTACATTTTGTGATTGTATTTTTTAGTATTTTATTTCACACTAAATAATTAGATTTTTTCTATATATTCTTTGTGAAACATAAGATAATCACTTGCTTTTCCATAATAAAAAAGTGTATCCCCTCTTCCTTTTATGATATAGTTATTTCTGTAGTTAAATACACCAAAACCATATTTGCTTTTAGCTTTATAAATATACTTTTCAATAAAATCAAAGGCATACAAGAAATCATCTTTTTGTTCTAAAAATAGAGCATCACCACTACGAGAAAAAACATCTTTAATATTTTTTGAATATTTCAATCCTTTGATATTAAGTCTTTTTGATGCAGTGTCATACCAAGGATATTGACAAGTAACAAGAGGAACTACGACTTTTAAATTTTTATAGAAAACCTCATCACTATTGTCTGCTAGAAGGATAATTGAATAAGTATGGTTCTTGATTACCAAATCGCTTAAAGGTAGTTCTTTAAATACAAAAGTTTTATACCCGTAACATCTAAGCGGGGTTGATATAAGTTCACTTACAAGAACAGAATATAAAGAGCTTAAGAGATATTCTCCATTTGCTCTATTGTTCATAAATAAATTGATTGTAGATGAGGTACATAAAAGAAATTCTTCCTCGTGAAGCTGCTCCCGTTCGGATATAAAAAGAAAGTCTTTTGCATCTATATCAAGTAGCTTCTCTTGTATAATAGAGTGTACCTCTTGCTTGTGTTTTGCAAAAGCACTATTGATGTTCAAATAGCTATTACAACTCATCTTCTTCATCTGGAACATAAGTTAAGTTACTAAATAGATTCTCACTATCTATAAACATATAGATGTCATCTTTATCTTTGAATGGCACCTTATCAGAGAATCCTAACTGTTTGTATCGATTTACAAGTTTCTTTCTGGCTTTTTTAAAGTCTTTCTCATTAAGCCCTGAATCTTTATCTCTAAACCCACTAAATTGAACAGGAAATGCTTTTAAAAATACTCCGTATGAACTTTTGTGAATATTAAGAGCCTTAAGGACAGAAGCAATCACTAATGATAATAGGTTATTACTCCCCCTATATTTCTCTAAGAACTCCACCTTATCAAGAATAAATATCTCCTCTTCATCAATCGCTTCAAAGCCATTTTTCATAAATGATTTTTGAGTTTCTAAACTAACGGTTCTGGAATCTGTAAATAATACATAACCTACAGTTTTGGAATCAAGGTCTAAAACCTCATGTGCACCATACATTGAAAAATCGGCTTTTATAATAGTGATATTTCCAATCTCTTTCATCTCTTCCCCATCTTCTCCAATCTCTTCTTCAGAAAGCCATTGCATGATTTTAAAATGATAATATGTTAATCCAAATGTTTCACTATCGTAATCCCCATGAACTACAACATTTGCATTTAGTTCTAATCTTATTTCTGTTGGGTCAAATTCCTTATTCTTCAATTTTCTCTCCTTTTAAAAGTATATTCTTTTGGAACATCTCTTTTCCTTCCCCTTTAAAATATGGGTCAATCCATTTTGGCTTATTATAACGCTCTTTAGTTTCACTATCCTTGTAGCTTTGATTTCTCCAGTGCCCCCTTACTACAAATGAAACAGAATTTTTAGATCTCCCTTTGCCATCGATTGAATAAGCTGTTTCCGATTTTGGTTGGACCAGTTTATATTCTCTTGTTACAACATCTCTAAAAACAGCTTCTTTTGGATTTCTTTCAATCTTGATAGTTTTTGCAATAACTCTGCTTTTGTCTAGTTTAAAATGTTCCATATACATAGCAACACTTATAACCCTACCCAACAAAAAAGCAACATCATCATGATTCCCTTCCCCAAAATCATCTCCAGCTCCATCAATATTCTCTTTTAATGAGTAGTTTGAATTGATAGCAATTATACTATCTGCTGTTCTTAGCCTATCAGGATGCACAAAAACCATCAAATAATTTGCATCATTCTCATCATCTTGTGTTGTTTTATCAAACATTGAAAAGATGATTCTGTCCACTTTCTCACCATTATAGCTCCAATCATAATTTGAAGTATCTATCGAAAATGATTTATAGGGAAATTTAATGTTATGAAGCGGGATTTCTGATAATGTTTCTACTGAAAATGATTCCGTCCAATCATCTTTTTCTAACTTAATAGAGATATAACCATACTTAATCCAAGCATATAATGATAATATATGATGCAAAGCCATTTGGTCTGGCAATATATCATTCTTTGCTCCATATCTTCTGTCTGTATGGTTCATAACATAGTCAACTATTTGCGTGTCACCATTATGAAGTTGTAATAAATTATTTCTTGCTCTCTCCTCTCCATTCTCATAAATAACCATATGATTATGAAAAATGTGTCGCAAAGTATTATTAAGTAGGAAATGGCTTTTATAACCGATATCCAAAAAAGATTCTGTCAATTTATACCTATTCTTGATATATAACAAAAGTGCTTGCTGAGGTTTTGTTAATAGTTTCATTTTACTACTCTTCTGTTTCGCAATCTTTTCTTGCACTATAATTCAAATTTGCACCTTTACCTTTTAGGGTTATAGTATATTTACCATTTTCATTTAAAGTGTATTTGGTTCCTAGTTCGTTTGTTTGAATATGACTGTAAAGACCAGAACTTAAAGCATTAAATGAAATATCAAATATGGCACTAGATAATCCAGGCATCACTAAATCAGTTGCAAGGGTTGAAAGATTAAACAAAAAGCCATAATCCATATCTTCATCTTCATCAAACTTTTCAGGATTTGTTAGCCTTTGCAATTCTGCTTTTGCTTTTTCGTAAAGTGTTTGTGCATCCTTGTTGTTTGGTTCATACTTATTAATTACATCCATACAAAGGTTACAAGTGTTAAGATATTCTCCACTCTCAGTTTCATCATCTTTAGTTTCTCTATGTATTCCCCCAAGTATTATTGGTTTTTGCCCTTCATATATCCCATTTTGGAATCGAATCACCTCAAATAAAGTGTCATTTAATGAAAGTGTTGCATTTTTAATTAGCTTTATTTTACCGTTTCCTAATGCTTCAGCTAAAGGGGTTTCGCTCATATTAAGAAGAATATCTTGGATAAAAGCTTCACTCTCTTTAAACAACTCGATTTCGCAATTCATTTCATAGCTGTATATCTTTGAGTATGTAGGCTTTAATGCAGGAAACTCATTCTTGATAATATCACATATCTCTGAAATCGATTTGCTGCTATCAAGTTCAATTTGTCTTAAAAAGCCAAATTCACCACAAGTGATATCTTTAAGTTCACACATTAACTTGCTATTTACATTATCAAGTGAAATGGTTTTAAGATCTTCAACCTCATCATACGTAACAATAAAAGAAAGGGTGTGGTTTTGTTCATTAGAGTAGCCATTAAAAGCCTTATTTAAAAAAGATGCGACAATCTGGTTTTGCTTGTTTCTTTCTTGTATCGACACACTATTAGTGCAAGTTACTGTTCTTAAGGCTTTTATTGCACTTAACATCTCTTGCTGGCCTGCAAGCTCAAGGAGTTCTTTGTTGTTATCAAATAATGATAAAATATCTAGTAGCCTTACTTTTGCATTTACAAAAATTGCTCCAATTAGCTCTCTTTCATATCTCTCTGGCTGCTCATTCTTCATAATCTTTACAGCTCTTGTAGTTATCCCTATTGTTTCTGCTAAAAACGAATCTATAATTGTTGTTGGTATTTTATTCTCTGTCATCATATTCTCCTTTTGTTTTATATTCCTGGAATGTCGACAATTGTCTCTATGCCATCTATATATTCATATGTAGTTATAATTGGACCAACTTTCTTTTGGAAAAATGTTGCGAGCTCACCATGAAAGTCCAGATTAATCGTTCCTGTTGGTCCACTTTTGTGCTTGGCAATAATTATCTCCACTTCCTCTATTGGTTTAAGAAAGAAATTGCTTTTATAAGAATTTCCTTTTGCAAATGCTTCTTTAGCTTTAATACTCTCTTCTTGCATTCTATAAATATCGTCTCTATATAGAAACAAAATTAAATCAGATAAATGTTCAATACAATAAGACTCTCCAATATCACTCAATTTTGGTCTTTTTTCAATTCGACCCTCTACTGCCCTAGTAACGCCAGATAATAAAATAATTGGGATATCAAGCTCAATTGCCAAAGTTTTAAGTTCACGCACAATTGAAGAAACTACTTCGGTTCTGTTTTGCTCATCATTAGTGGAACTTTCTATCATTTGCAAATTATCAATAATAATCATATCAGCAGGAAGGGTATTATCACCTTTTAATGAAGCGGCATAGAATCTATTTAATTTAGTAACAGAAAACTCTTTTATATACTCAATTGAAAGTGGTAATGATTGTAATGTCTTAGTAGTATTTTGCACTTTAATAAGCTGCTTATCATCTAAATCAGATTTACGAATATTTTGCAATGGGATATTTGTTTCTGTTGAAAGCAATCTATCTGAGAGTTCCTTTTTTCGCATATCCAAAGAATAATATAATACCCTTTTTCCTAGCTTTGCATTGTGTAGTGCAATATTCAAAGCAAGCGATGTTTTGCCCATTGATGGGCGAGAAGCGATAACAATAAGGTCTCCGTTATGAAAACCGATTATTCTTTTATCAAGTGAATCAAATCCAGTAACACAATATTGCCCATCTGTAAAATCAAGATTATTTTGCATTATATTTCCTTTTCTATTTATATAAAGGAATAATAGTGTAATTAGCTTATAAAATGATAAAAGTGAAGTTTAATGCATAAATATATAATATTTACTATATTATATTACATTAGATTTCATTAGTAATATAATAGCTTTGTTAGATATTGTATTGCCTTATATATCATAATGAGATAATAAATAAAGATGAATCAATCATAAATATCAATATTTATTAAAAATATCAATAAGAATGATTCTATTTTATTGACATATTAGTCTTAATGATATATAATACAGGATAAATTAATCATTACAAGATGTACAGCGACAAACAAAATTATCGCTTTTGCTTCTGCTTTGATAATTTGGTCTATAATAGAAGCACATCCAAAGAAAGGAGAAATAATGTTCCATCAAAATACGATATTCCTATTTGACACCTCGACAGAAACAAAGAAAAAACACAATGAGACTTTAAAGCATATAAACAGAGTGTATATAAGCTCAATAGGTATAAGAAAGGTAAACTTTGCGACAGCAGCTTTTGATTTAAAATATTTAAAGACTTGAGATGTTGAATTTGTTTCAAATATGTTGGCAAAAAAGAAGAATAAATAATAAAAATTAGGAGAAGAAGAAATGACAAAGAATATAAAAAAAGTAACAATCGAATTCGAAGAATCTTATGGCTGCAATATGTGTGCTTGCAATATTTTTGCAGAACAAGAGACAGAAGAGTTTATGTTTAGCCCAGTTAGGTGCTCCAAAGGACACTGGGAAGGAGTCAGGGAGCAAGATGATAATGATGAAGAATATACAAGATGTGATAATGTTGATTTTGAATTAAGCAAAGAACATTTTCAAGAAGTTGCTCTTGGTTTGAATTTTGAAGCAGTTCCACATAAAATCTCTATTGATGACAGAGTGTTTATTGGTAAAAACAAATAAAAAAGACTTTAGCTCAAGGAGGCTAACTGTGGAGGATATCAGATACATCACTAAAGCAAATATAGGAAGCACAATTTATTGCATCCCTACATATAATGCAGTAAATAGAAAAACTCCCCTAGATAAACAAATCAGAGAGTTCAAGCTACTCAATGTTACAAAGACAAGATTTTCTATTGATGGATTAAGAAAGGGTAAGGAGTCTCATCAGTTTGAAGGAGTAGATAGTCATAATCGTGGGTTTATACCGTTTGCTACAAAAGAACTAGCGTTGAAATATTTAAGTCATTCAGCATATCTTAGAAGATTAAGAGACAACTGTAGTGTGAGTAAGTTAACACTTGAGCAAATTGATAAAATTATTGAAATTACAGGGGAACTAAATGACTAAAAATACAGATAGATTTGAAGAGCTCATGGAGCAAATAAGAATAAACCTCAACGATGATAAAAGATTTTCAACCACACTTGAGTGGATAAGAAAAAGAGTTGAACATTATAGTGATATTCTAGGGTTCACCCAAGTTGAGCTACTAGAAGCTTTTGAGAAAAAAAGAACCTATTGGTCTGCTAACTATTATCAAGATTCAAATTTTCCATTATTAGACGATAAGATAAAGATATTTGAAACCCTTAGTGAACTAATAGCAGCTATACCTTCAAAACAATTCATCTGTCCTGCTTGTAATCAAATCCAATCTAGCCCTTATGAGTGCAAGAGCGGACACAAATATACAAGTGGTAAAGTGTGTGATTGGAAAAGTTATGGATTGTTTGGTACCGCTGGAAAAGGTTTTAGATTTACAATAAAAGAGAGCTTCCTAGAAAAGCCTATGGTTGATGATATTTTTATGCCTATTGAGTTTAAAGATACTATCTATAATCCAAATTCTCAAAAAGAAGCAAAGAGGAAATAGTATGGAGCAAATAGATATGAATATGGTGGTCTTTATTGTAATTGAATTATTCTTATCATGGATAGGTTATTACTTAATGTATGTTGATTCCTGGAAAAATGAAAAATGGCTCACTCTTACTTGCTGTGAATATGCAAGAGGTGTTGGGTGTAATTCAAACTTTGTACGAATGCTTTTTGCTGGGTTTATTATTTTAACCCAAACAAATGCAGCCATTGTTTTAAATAAGCCAGGCTTTTTTATCTATCTACAAGATGATTTTTTAAAATACTTTGTGTATCTAATATTCTTTGTGTTTTTAGCTTATTTGCTTATGTGGCGTTCTGATATTGCCGATTATAATAGAAATCACTATGTTAGATAATATAGGAATAAAATAATGATTATAATTAGTCCATCTGGTATTAAATTTGATTATCTAGCTATTAAATTAGGTCCAAAACAAAAGATCCATTTCAAACACAAAAAAGGTTCTACTTGCTGCAGTATTTCATCAAAAAAAATTGATTTAGAAAGTGATACTGTTGAAATCGACAATATTGATAATGTTAATGATTTTGTAGGGATACTAAATCAAAATGCATTATGCAAAAAGTGTAAAGAGAGTTTAGAGCAAGCAGTATATGGAGAGTATGAGTTTTACTTTAAAGCAGAGAATGAAACAATTATTGACAAATTAAACAACCATAACGAGAAATAACATGACACCAATACTCTTTAACGCCGATATGACAAAAGCTATCTTAGATGATAAGAAAACACAAACAAGAAGAGCTATAAGCAAATTCTACGATAACGATAAAAAACCTTGCAGTATGCCAGATAAAGACTGTTCATTTATGGCTAAAGCAAAATACAAAGCAGGAGATATTCTTTGGATTAGAGAACCAGTTGAGATTGTTGGTTTTAGTCACACAAGGGTTTCTGATAGTAATGAGTTTACTGTTAGGTATAAGGCAGATGGGGTTTGTAAATCTTTTCCAATAACAGAAGATATTGCTGGAAAATCTTGGCTTAAGATGAATACTGGGATTCCTAATGGTTGTTTAAAGGTAATGGCTCGGACATTTATTGAGATAACGGAAGTTTGGATTGAGGAGCTGCAAGACATTAGCTATGATGATTGCTTAATGGAAGGATTTTTATCAAAACAATTACATCCAGAGACTATTTTTCCAACAGTTTTAAAAGATGTAAAAATCATAGATTCTTCCAGCATAATGAAAGATTGGTTTGTAAATCTTTGGAATAAAACCGCAAAAGATGGATATAAATGGGAAGATAAGCCGTATGTATTTGTATATGGGTTTAAGAAAATAGATGGAGGTATAATATGATATTTAATGATGAAAAACACAGGGGCGAACTAGATGGATATAAACTTGGTATTAGTGCTTCTTTTCCACTAAAAAAGACTGAACATAGAAATGTAAAGTTTTACATTTCTTATGATGCTTTAAATAAATTTTCTTCTCAGTATGTTAATGATAGGAAAGGGAAGACGGTATCGTCCTTGCCATTTTTTCCCGCAATCTCAAAGGAAGTGTTTCAGTCTCTTAATGGTGTTTTATTGCTGGATAAGATCGAAACAGTTATTAACAGCTTCTATATCGGATTAAAAGACTACTTAAGTAGCTATACAAGAAACAGTCAATATTCTTTAACGAGCGTTCAGATTGCTGAATTCAATAAAATTATAACTACGATATCCACTATTGCAGAGAGAATTGAAATCGTATCTTGCATTACTGATAACAACTTGAAAACTCAAAAAGGTGCTCAAAATGCAATCGAGGAGTTATTGTTAATGGTCAATAGAATCACCAATCATAACAGATACGAAAACCTTTCTTTGTCGCCACATCAGATACGATTTGATTTTCAATATAAACATCCGTATTTTGATGGAAAGAGAATGTTGATTGATGCTGAATCGTATTTCAATAGAACTCTTCAAGATTCTCTTAATGAGTTAGAAACGCATATTGAGAAGAAAGTCTCTGATGCAAAACAAAAAGGTTCAAATCTCTTATTGTCTCTTGCAAACGGAGATATTGGTGTGAATGAATTTGATAAAAAGATAGGAGATAAATAAAATGAAAAATGATACACCAACAAAAGAACAAACTTTTGAATTAACCATTACAATTGTAAAAGATTGTGGTACTTGTAAGCTGTTTGCATATAATGATGGTTTTATTGAAGATGAGCCATCAGGAAAATGTACTCTAACAAACGAAACTGTAACCATAAGTACAGATAGTGGTGTAGCTTTTAAACAAGTTGAGTGTGGACATTGGAGTATCGATAAAACACTCTTTGATGAATCCCATCATTTTATAAAAAAGATAAATGATGAAGAGTTATGATCATTTAAAATACAAATGAAAAAGCAAAAAAATAATATGGCAAAAAAGATTATAGAAATCCAAACTCAAATACAAGATATGAAAAACAGGATTGTAGAGATAGAGAAGTTCTTATCTAAATATATGGCTACTTTGTTCCTTAATGATATTCTTCCAAAGAAAGATGAACTACAAGAACTTAGAGAGAAATTAGAAGAGACAGATAAGTTACTAAAAAGAGCTCAAGCGACAATCACTAAATCAAAAACAAAGGAGAAATAGAAAAATGCAACTAACAATATGTTCACTAAATAGGTTTATTCTTGAAAATGGGATATTAAAAGCAACCGATGGAAGCTCATTTATTGTAAATAAAAAACATAACGAAATCATTATCGAAGATGATAGCGGTTGTGATGCATCCATTAATAATTTTGGAAATATATCTGTAAATAATGGTGGCTCTATTATAAGAAACAGTGGCGGGGTTTCTATTAGTGGTAATACTGTTTGCATAAATGGATTTACAATAATTGTAGGAAGTAATAAGATTGAAGTTAAAGGGAAAAGTGATGTAGAAATTTTTCTTAATGGCAACAAATTACTAGCTGCATCAGATACCAAAGAAGTTACTATCCCAAAACAGCTAAAAGAGAATGAATTTTATGAGTACAAGCTTGAACTTCTTGATAGCATTACTATTGAAGGTGGCGGAAAATTAAATATTATTGATTGCTCTTTGCTCTCTAATCAACTTTTACACTTTCCGTAGAGGGTTCTGGTCATATTGTATTCGATGCAAATGAACTCAGTGTGATAGGTTCATTGGACACTCTTGTGCAAGGTAGTGGAGATATAAAATTGTCTGGGATGGAGATATCTAATTTTAATGGTACCGTGCAAGGTAGTGGAGATATTAGTATTACCTCTACCAAAATACAAAGAGCGAATTTAAAAGTTCAAGGCAGTGGGAATATTACAGGTAAAAATGTTTCTGTTTCATATCTAAACAAAAAGGTGCAAGGTAGTGGAGATATAAATGGATTCAATTAATAACAAACCAGAAGATAAAAAGATATCGATAACCCTACCTCAAATTGTTGAATTCAAACTCTCAAAAAAAGAGATTAAAAAGGTTTTTTTAACTCTAAAAGAAAAAGGCTTTGAGGAGAGAGTCATAAAAATGGTTATCAAAGAAACGGAAGATTATGTGTGTTTAGGTTGTGGCTGCACTGATACATATGCTTGTGATTGTGGTTGCTATTGGTTGGGTGTTGACCCTGATAGTGGATTTGGTGTTTGCAGTAGTTGTGAGGAAAATATGAAAGAAATATTAGAGAAAAAGGAAAAAACAAATGAGTAAAATTTTAACAACAATAATTATTTTAGGGTTATCATTATTTGCAGATACGGCAAAGGTTGAAAAGGTATCGGACGGGGACACTATACATGCTGGAGGAAAAACAATTAGAATCCTCTATATAGATACACCAGAAAAATTTGAGAGCGATAAGCTTACTAAAAATGCAAGTGAGAATCATTACAATGCAACAAAGGAACAAAAACTAGGCGAGCTGGCTTCTGCTTATGCTCATCAAGTGCTTAACAATAAAGTGATTACATATGAGGAAAAGAAAAGTGATAAATACGGAAGAGCACTAGCTACGATTAAAGTGGACGGAATTGATTACTCTGCTAGAATTATTGCTGATGGCTATGCATGCATCTATAGAAAAGCAGATTATCCTTTTGAGTATGAAGCTCTCCTTGCAAATGCAAAACTTAAAAAATTAGGGCTTTGGAAAGTTGATTATGAAACTATGAATAAGTTGTGTAGATAGCTAAGGTCGGAGTTCGTTTTAAACCACAAAGGTACCACGATTATTAAACTATTAATATTTTGGTATAATTTGATAGAACTAGTAAAAATAAGAAGAGAAAATGACAGATAATCACTTAATTGAAGAACTCAAACGACTCTATGGAGTTAAAGAGCTCACAAAGCTTGCAGAAGCCATAGAGATACCATACCCTACTCTCTCAAGATGGGAGCAGCAAGGAAAGATTAAAGAGAGAGGTTCAGCAAAACTCTATCTTAAAGCTTTAATTAGAGAGAAGATGCTTGAATTAAGAATAAAAGAGCTTGAAGCTGAGGTGGCAATAATTGATGATTTTGCAAAACTGCTTCAAAAAAGAAAGTGAAGGAAACCTATGAAATGTCCAAAGTGTGGCTTCGAAGAAGAAATGAAAGTTAAATATTGTGAGACTTTTGAGATAGCAAATGCATTGTTACATAATCTTGAAAAGAAAACATTTGCAGGAAGTTACTCCAGTGCAACATCGCAACAAAAAAATAACGACCGTCTCCTGCATACATGTGAGAATTGTGGATACAAAGAGATTACAATGTGTGAAGATGCAAAAAAACAATAAGCCATACATATATCCACCATCGATAAGAGATATAGAATTACTCTTGGAAAAGAATGATATTGTTGATAGAACTACAAATCAAGAATATCCAGTCACTTTTGAAGTTCTCTCTAAAATCAAAAAAGGAACTAGAGATAAAATAAAAAGTTGCTAGGGAGAAGTCTTAATGCTAGGGAGAAGCTACTTATAGCACCCCCTACAAAAAATTTCTACTCAAGCCAATCTTCAAATTTTACTTTAACTTTTTGCAGTTCTTTTTCAATATGTTTTTGCATATGCTCTTTTGTATCCGATGGTTGATTATCAAAATCTAATAAAATTTTCAAAGAATGCTCTACCTCTGTCAAAAGTTCTTCCAATGATACATTATCTTTAAGGCACTTCCCTAATAGCTCCACTGATCTTTCTATGTCACACGGATGCCCAGCAAATTTCTTATCTACACTTCCAAAACACCCACTAATTAATCTTTTCCAATCATCTTGCATTATCTACTCCTTGTTTTCGTCATTATAGTATAACATTAATGACTCTATCATTTCATTATTTATTTTAAAATCTGTTGAGTTACAGTCCAAACTAGAGTCATCATAGCCATAAAGTTTATTTTGATATGCCTCAATTTCAGAGAATTTATTCTCTAGGTATGCAATAAATTCTCTTTTTGTTTTTTCTATATCTTTATCTGCTCTTTGTGGGATGCTAACTGTCTCATTTGTTGTTCCGACACATCCTGTTAGAAAGAATAGCAGCAAACCGCTGTAAAATATTTGTTTTTTCATCAAATCTCCTTGCTTTATCAATACTGCTCTCACTTTAAATGCATATAGCTTAAATCCCAATTAATCGAATTTAGTTTCCATCATTCGCTGACTATTCCATTTGAAGTTAATTGTTTTGGAATATGCTAGAAGAAGTTACAAAGAAGCGTTTTACTACTTGTATCTTATTTACTATCTTTTGGCAACTTATAATTACCATTAAAGTTGTATCTATTATTATTGTCTGGCAAGACACCTACATTCTTATCAATAAGCTGCTGAAAAGCATCTTTTATTTTGGGGATATCATTCAGTAAAGAATTGTGATCATTCCAATCGTATTGTTTTGAAACCTTTGACTCTATATCCATTATTCTACTTACAAGATAAACATATAATGGGTCTGCAATGTAAACCATTTCAGAGTTCCTAAAATATTTGTCTTTCTCTTCTGCATCATCGTACATATATCCATTAACCAAATTAAACCAAATAGCATTGTTCGTCATAGGAGGAAATGCTTCGTTGTATTTTGGAAGCATGCCAAAAAGACTCTCTCTTAGGTCATATTTGACATCACCTAGTTTCTTTTCTTTAAAGGTTATATAAATACCAAACAAAATAATACTAACAATTGTTCCTATAATGGCATAATGCAAAACTCCAAGCCATCCAAAAAACAAGAAGGCAAAAGTAAATATAAGTATAGTGCTAGGTTTCATTTATTCCTCTTTTTTGCTGATTATAATTCCTAATCCATTTTCAAGAGACTCTACTGCTCTATCCAAACAAGGATTAGATAATCTTTCTATTTCTGGATGGACAATATCCTTAGATTGTTCTGCTAGTTCTTTTATAAACTTTTCTCTGTTTCCACTAAATCTATTCATTTTCTATTTCTCCTTTTTGTATATTTATTCTTAGTTTTTGCAGTTTTTACAAAACAATAATTCTTTCATAAATTTAGCTTTTGAACATCTTTGTTCTGTATCACATTTAATACAAGCGAGAGACACCATCTCATTCCCCATATATTTTTTAGCCTGCACGATATTCTTGAATTTCTCTCTATTTTGTTCCTCGGCCATTCTTTCTTTTGGATTGTCTAATTGTTTGATTTGCACCGCAACCTGGTGTTCTATTTTGGACTTAGTGGCATATTTTCTATCATAATCAATAGAAATAGGTTTGTGTTCGGCTATAAGCTTATTGCCTGCAACTACAAGCTCATCTTTTGTAGGAATTTTATTAACTATTAGTTTTGTAAAGGCTCCAATAACTGAAGAAACAGTTACTATGTCGTCCATCATCACTTTAAGAAAATTATCTGCTCTTACAAAACCATCAGGAAGAGAAGCGTTTGTTATTTTAAGCTCTGGAAGAAAAACTACAAAAGAACGCATATTTATAGAAATGCCTAGTTTTTTAAATATTCTTTTTAATACTTCTTCGTGTCTTTGTGATTGGGCCATTGGATTTGGCTGATTATATGACTTTCCGTTTCTATATAGGTATCTCATTGTGTTGTCACTGTTAATAGTGACTTCAGCATCAGTGTTCTTTGTTTCAACCAATATTGCTCCAAAGCCTCTATTGATTAATAAGTGATCTATTTGAGCAGTAAGCCCATCTATTTCAAATCTTAAGTCATGCAATACAATATAATTTGCACTATCGGCCAAATTGAAATCTATAAAATAAGCAGCTTGCTCTTCCCCTTTTAACCCTGCTTCTAATCTTTGTAATTCTTTTTTTATAAGAAATTTTTGAGGATCACTGTCGGATTTCAATAATTTACTTTTTAGTATTTTCACATCCTCATATTTACTAGCATCTATTTTCTTTAAAATCATTCTTTACCTTTCAAATGTTGTTTTCTTCTTTTTTGGAAGTCTTTTTTTGCAAGGTAGTTCGCTAAAGTTTGATGTTCTAGTCGCTTCAAGTATCATCTTTTGTCCTCAACTAAGACTGTATATTTTTTAATACATCTGAGAAAATCCCCGTATCTTTGTCTTTTAAATATTTTAAATCAAAAGCTGCTGTTACAAAGTTTGTCTTTCTTATACCCATTGAGCTTATATACACTCTATTTATATACTTTGAAGTCTCATTGTGTTTTTTCTTTGTTTCTACCGAAGTATCAAATAAGAATATTGTATTTGATGCTGACATTATTTCTCCTTCAATTCACTTTTATTATGCAGAAATGATACTCTTTTTTTTAATATATGTCAAGTATTTATTTATAATTTAATAAATATTTATAGTGTAAACTTCTCATTCATAAATAAACTAGATAAAGAAACAAGTTTATTATCAAAAGTGTTTAAAATCTTTTCAAGCTCTTTTCTATTTGTAATCCCACTTATCTCATGTATTGTTTCAAATGTAATACCATTTTTTGCATCTCTATTATTCCAAAGATAAACAAAGAAGCTATATCTTAACATTGTTGCCGTGTCTGGCTTTCTATTTATGTTACAGAACTTCAATAATGTTTTTATCATCTTTGATACTTGGTCTTGCCCAATAGTAAATAGTGGATTACTTCTAACATCATAATTCTTTTCTTTGAGGGATAACTCTTTGTATTTGTTGAAATATTGAATCAATCGTGTTCTTGGCAGGTCTATATCTGCTCTTCTGTTCTTTAATCTAATATACATATCTTTATCATTGATAAATAGGTTCTTATTTAGTTCAAGCTCTAGCAGCTCTTTAACAGTTATCCCACTAAAAAGGATAAATCGTATCATTAGAATGTATTGATTCTTTGAAAGCTCGTTTTGATAGTTGTATTTAGTAATATCTCTAGCAAATCTCTCAAACTCTTCATTATCCATTGTGTCATAAAGAATAGCTTCGTTTTTTCTAGGGGTTCTTATTATTTGACTGTCAATATCTAGGTCAATATTCTCATTTGCTTCGATATGCTTTGCTAATTCTAATACAGCACCAATATAACCATCTTTTGTAGATTCTGCTATCGTGAGCCATTGTTTGAAATCTAAGATGAAGTTTGTATCTAAGTCGTGAATATCCGTTAATTTATTATTGGAATAGAGGCAAAATTGATAGATAGCAATATTGATTCTATTAAGAGAAGGAAGTCCAAGGGCTTTGAGTTCTGATACATTCGCTTTTAATTCATCAATATTGTTTGAGTTCTCTATCTTTGTGATATATTTTGTGATATCATCAACATTGTTTTTCTCTGATTTTCTAAATGTTTCTAGCGATTTTTCAACTAGGTAGGATTTTGTATAATAAAATATTTCTTTTTTCATTGTTTTTTCCAAGATTCTTCTTTTTCTTTCTTATCATCATAAGTATTATTAAAAGAACGAATAAAAACATTTAACTCTTTGATAGCATCTTGTTTTGAGATTACTTTTTTATACTCATTTTCAACATACCAAGAGCCTTTAAAGTAAACATAATGATTCATTTTTTCTCTAAAAAGCTTACCGTCTGCCATTAGCCAGCTTTGGAATCCATATAAAAAATCAAGAGGGTCTTTTGTCGGTTGGAATTCAAAAATTAAAGAATCTGTCATAGTAGTTTCTTCAACATTTGCCAACTTTACAGCAGCTGGAAGTTTAACTAAATCCTTGCTCTCAAATTTAGTATATTTTTCGCTAAGTAATCTTGGCATCTCTTGATAAAAATAGTCATTGATTGTCATTTGGGTATTCCCATTTACAACGAGCATAATTTCATCTTTATTGTTCTTGGAATAATTGCCATCAATAGATACAGATTCCTTTTTAATATTACAATCGTCACTAAAAAATTTGACTGAACAAATTGCAAATGGAACAGAAACAATTAATATAACTAAAATTAAAATTTTACCCTCGTATTTCTCTATAAATTTCATCACTATCTCCTGTTCTTTTTAAGCTCATTGTATCGCTTCCTAAAACGACTCATCTGTTCTTTTTGTTTTCGACATTCAGCTTTTTTGTTATTAGCCATATTCTGTTCGATATCTTCATCTGAATAACCAAAAGCATAATCAAGGAATGCAGCAAAATACATAATGATTCCACCGATTACTAACAAAGTAATGTCTTGCGAATTAATGTCTCCTCTTCTAAAAACCCAAACAGTAGCTGCATTAGCACCTCCATAAGTAGCCATTAAGCCACCTAATATTATAAATAAATGTGCTAATCTAATTTTATATCCAAATATTGTCATTTAGATTTCTCCTATTTTTTTCTTTTTCAATAAGTACTCCCCACACAATGACCATGACTGAGTTTGTATTCCCATAATTGTTCATTAGAGATATCACCGTACTTCTCTTTTGCTTCTTTAAGCAAATCCAACAAAGTAAATGCTTGACCCTTGTGCTCTCCAGTTCTATGAACTCTTGCACAAACACCAAGATTTTTGTCTATACCTTCCCAAGCATCAAGCTTTTTCTGCTCATGCTTTACCCAATCTAAAAAATTATCAGGGTAGTATCTTTCAAGCCACAAAAGTTCCATATGAGTAGCTGAAAAAGGACAATATAAACAATTAGAAGGGATTGGGATTGGTTTTCCTATTGATTTTATATAATCTTGACATGCTTGCCTATTAAGCCCGAAATCTATCAGGGGATATTGCATCTCGATTGATTGTTGTCGCCAAATATCTTTCTTTGGATTTGGATTTGGTTTTGCAACTCTCTTTTCCTCCCCCTTTGCAATACCCACCAACCATCTTATTTTGCCGTAAAATCTTACAAATTGTTTGTAATTCTCTTTGTTTTTTTTATTGACAATTCTTGAATAATTCCGTGATAGCCATTGCTCCACATACTTAAACTGTGGCACTAATTTTAAATTATGTGTACAAGTTTTATTGTATGCCATTGAACCAATTGTTGGTTTATTATTTTCCCATTGTCCTGTTAGAGATTGCCAAGTGTCTCCGTGGTACCCCATAGTGTTATCAATCTTGAGAAAATCTATATTGTGCTCTTTACAAAATGGAATAATTACTTCATCTAAATATTGATAAGTTTCATTGTGTTCAGTATGGGTATCTGCCATTAAAACTAACAATTTCCCATCTGGTGCGATATATTTTGCTCTAAATTCATCGTCTAGTACAAGTTTAAATAATATAGTCGTACTATCTTGTCCTCCACCAAAAGATAAAATGGTTAAGTTTGAATAGGTTGCTTCAATATATAAATCCAAAAAGGTTTGAGTTATTTTTTTAGCTTGATTGATAGACATATTTAAGACCTCGAATTATTTTTGATTTTGATATGTTCCTGTCCAAGCAGGAATGTTATTTGCATCTTTTTTAATGCAAAAAACACTATTCTTTAAATTTAGTAAAGCAATATATCTAGCACTAAATTTATCTTTATCTCCGTTCAATTCCAATTCTGCCAAAGATTTATCACTTCCATCTGGTAAAAAATATGGGTCAAATCCAAATCCATCAACAGTAGGAGCAATGATTGTTCCTTGAATTTCTCCTCTTGCTATAAATACATTCATTCCGTCTGTAAATCCTAGTGAAGTTGTCCAAATAGCATCTTTAGCATTTTTAAGCTTGTCTTCTTGGTCCCATCTTATATCTACAACTTCAACTCCATCAACAGTTAAAATAGTGTCTTCTACAATATGTCCAATTCCAGCTTCCAAAGTTTTATAGATAATAACTTCATCTGCGGTTCCATTGACTTCTTTAAGGTCTTTTCCTTTGATAATTGTAAGGTCATCCCCTAAAATTCTTTTGAATTCAGCGATTTTAGAATCATTGGATGAAGATAAAACAAACATTTTTGCTCCTATTTTCATAAGAAATTTATAAATAGAAGTATATCAAAATTATTTTTATTTGTCAAGTATTTATTGAATATTATATAAATATTTAAACTCTCTCAATGTCAAAATTAACAGCTAAAGCACCCCGTAGGCAATTAGTGATTGTCTTATAAATTCCTCTTTTGACATATTGTTTGTCTTTGCCAATTTCTCTATTTTGGAAATCTCTGCATTGGATAGAAAATTTATGATAGAAAAATCTTTTGCTTTATTTGTGCTATTTTCTTTAGAAATTAATTCATATTTTTTAATCTTTCCATCTTTTAAGAACTCTTCCAAATCTTCTTCATTAAAATATTTTGTAATGAGATTTAGTATAGGAACATTTGTTTCATTCTTTAGCCATCTTGAAATGGTTTGCTTTGATGTTGAAAATAAACTTGCAAAGAAATAAAATCCTATCTTTTTTCCATTGGAGCCAATCAGTGTTTTTGCAGGCATAAAATCTTTTCTTACTTTATTCTTCTTACTTCTGTTTTTAATAATTTCATTAGGGCTTCCACCAAGAGTAATATTGTTAATAATCTCATTTCGTTTTTGAAAACAGAACTCTTCCGTAACTCCTTGTGAAGCCTTGCCAATATTAACTCTTTGTGCTTTATTTATAATGTCCTTATACATAATCGAATAACTTATATCACCATTTTCTAAAATGTTCAAATAGACACCTTGAAAATTTTCACTTTTAATTCTGCCCACCAATCTCTCCTATGTTTTTTTAAGACCATAAAGCTCAAGGAACCTCTTCGTCGCCTCATCTTTTTGTTTTAGATGATGATTCTCTATAAGTGTATTAAGCATTACTTCCCCACGTCTTGAACATTTACCATTATCTTTCCAAGTCTGCAATGTACTCTTTGGAAAATCAATATGTCTTGCAAAATCAGGCAAAGTCATATTAAATATCTCACAAGCCTTATCTACTAAATGTTGCTCCATCTTTAATCCTTAAATATGTTTTATTTTCTATTAAAAGAGTGTGTCTGTTTGGTATATTATTAACAAAATCAACAGCTCTAGTTGCATCAACACAAGTATAACTTATCAGTTCTTGTTTAGTTCTTTTGATTCGTTCTTTAGCTGTTGTAAATGAGATATAATCGCTATCATTATTGACATACTCAATATACACCTTGTCTTTGAGAATATCCAAACACTTTATCTCTATTTCGCCACTCTCAATCTTGCACTCATACTCCATTTGTGCTAAACCATAGGCATGTGCTCTTTCAAAATTATCAGCGAACATCTTCTATCTCCTTTTTGATTATCTCTTTGCATATTGGACATATTGCGATATCTCTAGTTTCTTTTGTGTCGCCAATTACCCAACCTTTTTTTCTTGCATATTGTTCGCAATCTTTTTTATAGGTTGTCGCGTCCTCAAAAAGTCTGCCACAAAACTCACAATAAGCATAATATAAATTACCTGTCTCTTTGTCCTTTCCCCACAAAATACCTCTACACCTTTGCACTTTACTGTAGTCCTTGGTCTCTATTGCTTTTTTTAAAATATCTTCATTCTCTTGATATCTTGTAAGAGCTTTCTCTAACACCATTTTATTTGTAGCTTTGACTTTAGTTTCAATATGCGTTTTGATTCTAAACTGCTCCATTGCACTTTGTTTTGCTCCAAATTTATCAAGTGCTGAAACATTAAAGAAATAATCTTTTCCATCTAATTGCATTAATTCTCCTTCTGGAGTATAAGTGATTGTTACATCAAATCTATTATGTCCTGTTTGCTGTACGCTTGAAATAACTACGGACATATTAAAACCATCTACTTTTCTTAGAGTAATATGATACTTCCAATGTTTTAAACACAATTTTTCTACTATGGTGAGTGTGCATCACATAGTTTTTAGTTCGTCTTGAAGAACCTTGTGAGGTTTGATGTTTTGTGTCATAAGAAGCATAGAAATAATCTACTTCAAAAGGTGGATTTTGAAGTTCAATTGCTTGCTTAATCTTCTTCACTGAAAATCTTTCTAGTTCGGTTTCAAAAACTATCTCTTGCCCACTCTCTAGGTTATTTTCCCTAGCTGTAACTTTAACTAAAATCTTTTCCATCATTAATCCTTATTTTTTTACTAACCGTTGAGGCATAAATTGATCCCTGTAAATAATTATGTCCAAACAAGCCAAAACAGTATCTAGTTGTTTTTGTGTAGCCTTATTGACCCAAATATCACCATTTTTGTAAGTATAGTTTAGCCCTATTCCTATTGAGAGAGCGATGGTCTCACACAAAGTAACATAGTTTATGTTCTAAAGTTTCATCTTGTAGAAATTCTACAACGGAATCAAGTGAGGTATCAACAGAGAATGGTAATTCATCCTTTTCTATTCTAAGTTCACCATCAGAAACAATATCATCATCGCCACATATAATTAAAGATTTTGCATGAGAATCAAATTTAATATAAGGCTTCCAAGCTTTGTAGGTTTGTGCAATCAAAGAAAGCGATGGGAAAAATATTACACTAAATGAGTTTTTAAAGCTACCAATATATTTTTCAATAATATCTTTAGCCATTAAAGTTTTTCCCGTTCCACAAGCTGATATAATCTGTGCTCTATCTTCGTCTTGCAGTAACTCAAGTGTATTACTAACAGCTTCTTGTTGATGCTCTCTTAGCTCTATTGTATTATCAGGTTCAATGGTACCAATAACCATATTATTCGTAAAATTGTTACTCTTTTTTGCTTTTCTTTCATTCATTATTTCAATAAGAGATTTTCTAACTGTCGGGGTAATGGAAAAATTAATATTCTCTAGGTCCACTTCGATGCTTTTCCCAGATTTATTTAAAAATGAAATCATAGTACCAACAATTCTTTTATTAAAAAAGTCAGTATTATGATCTAAATCAAATGTTGCCATCAAGGATGTAAATTCTGCTCCACTAATATTTAGCAATCGCTTTAACTCATCTCGATTAATCCCGTTATTTTCCATCTATTTTCTCCCTCAAGTTTTATTCTCTATCATCTTTTGCTATTTTGACTTCACAATCTACACAATAAACAAATTTTGAACACCAAGTAGTACTTATGGAGTCAAAAGTGTGTGTGTTTTCCGCACAATCGCCATCAAATCTTTCCCTGTAATAGATTTCACCTTTCACTCTTTGTTTAGTGTAGTATTCAACACTTCCACAATGTGGGCATTCTTGCAGTTCTGATAAATTTGGAAGTTTGCTCATTTTAAGGTCCTTAATTTCATTGTCTATCCTCTCCTGATGTGAGAAATAATATCTTTAGCTACTTGGAAAAATGGCTCAAAGGCTACACCTTGTCCTATAATCTCTCCTGAAATAGTTTTGTCTTTTTTTCCATCTGGCAAAATAAAACTATCAGGAAGTCCATTAATTCTTGCTAGCTCTCTTGGAGTAAACCAAGAGAACCTTTCGTTATTATCTGGATGAACTAATATAGGGTCTGTTAATCTATTTTTATAATACCCTTTTGTAATTGTTGCTGCTATAGTATCTGTTGTTGAGGTTCTAGCAATCCTAAAGCCCTCTTTCTTTTCAATATGAGCTTGTTCTTTTTCAAGTGAGTAAGCAATAGATTTGCTGTTATTTTTGTCCAACCAAATCCTATTTTCTATTGGTACTTCCAATATTTCGCCAACTGTTCTAAGATTCATACTTTGTTGACTTGAGAACAAAAACGGTTTATGGCTGATTGTAGCAACCATACAAAACCTTTTTCTTTTAGTCATAGAACCATACTCATTAGCTTTCAAAATCTTTTCAGAAATTGAATAGCCTCTTAAGACTAATACTGACCGTATAATATCCATCATAACACTTTTCTGAAATCCAATAACTTCTTCAATAACCACAACTGCTGGCCTAATCTTTTCAATTGCTTGCAAAAAGAAATAGCCAAGAGAGCCTGTGTGCCCTGCTTCTTTACTCTTTTGCCCTAAACTACATTGTTTTACAATCCCACTGCTACTAAAGCACTCACAAGGGACGCCACCAATAACCACAACTGCTTCTTTTGGTAGAAGTTCTAAATCAATTTGTGTAATATCTGTGCTATAAGTGAAGGTGTTTGGATTATTCTTTTCATAATTTGACAGATATCTTTCATTAAGTTCTGTTGCACCAAGCGGAACCATACCAGCTGATTTAAAAGATTCACTCAAAGTCCCACTACCTGCAAAGATATCCACAAAGGTAATCTTTTTACTTTTGAGCTTCTTTTTAGCTTTTAGTTGCTCTATAGATTCTTTTAATGGTTCAATAATGATACTATTCTTAAATATTTTAATTGTCACTTTATCAATGCCATAAAACAGAGAGGTTATGTCTTGATTACAAATATCAATAATTGGTAAACTGCTACTTTTTCTTCGTGTAATTTTTCTATTGTCGTCTTCATTAGAGACAATTATTAATCGCTTATTTTTAGCATCAATCTTGTAATTATAAGTACAGTTTTTAGCCAAATCCGTATCATTAAGCTTATTGGATGCAATCCAGATTCTTTTATTATCTTTATGGACAGGAAGTCCTTTTGTTAAAGCACTTAATAAATTAGGTTTGTAATTTATTGACATATTTTAATCCTTATTATTGTTTTTTATATCTCTTAATTTTTCTCAAACATTCTCTGCAAGTAATTCTTTCTTGGGGCTCAACCAAAGCACCTTCTCTGTCATCAAAATGCTTAACAATTCCAGTTGGCTGTGAACACAAAAACTGCCCAGAATTTCTTTTTAATTTTCCATCAGTAAAATCTTCCAAAAGGACAATATGTCTAACAGTTGCTTTATTACATCCGTTTCCAGAACTTCTTTCACTTAATCCGCTAAGTACAACTTTTATCTCTGAAGAAAATTTGTAAGGGATAGAGTATTGCTCCCAAAACTCATAGTTCTCTATTTTCTCTTCTGTTGCTCCATACTCACAAGACAAAGCATATCTCTCTTGTCTTTTTCCCTTAGAGAGTGCTTCCTTGTTCAGATAATTTTCGTAATCATCTTTTTTGGAGACATAAAAATATCCCCTTTCTCTAAAAAATACCATCGCATCATTCTCTTTGAGTATTACATCACCAAGCGCTTTATCCGCATAAGAGTCATAAAATAATCTATCATTGCCAACACAGAAACCATTATCTTTAAAAACAGCTTCTTTTGTTCCAGATGAATTAACAAGAAAAGGGGAAATTGTATGTTGAGTAACTCTAAATTTTCTAAGCCCTGTTTTTTCAAGCTCAATAATCTCTTTGGTTAATTGGGAAATCTTTGGACCTATATCTTCTAGTATTTGTTTTGCATCAAGAATATCGAAGCTCATTTGTAATTCCTTTCTAGTTTATTAACGACATTAAATATCAAATCGTAAATTATAGAGGAATTATATCTATTAATTAATGATATGTCAATACATTTCATAAATTATATTATATAAAATAAATACTATTAACATTTAGCATTGACAAACCATTAATTAGTTTGGTATTATTCCTAAAAATACTAAGGTCAAAAATGGTTGGTAGAGAAAAAGAGATAAGAGTACTTAACAAACTTTGTCAAAGCAACGAAAGCAAACTCGCCGTTGTGCATGGAAGAAGAAGGGTTGGAAAAACCTATCTTATTGAAAATATGTTCAAAGAAAATCATAATTGCATTTATTTCTCTTTTACAGGTGCATACAATGGGGACACAAAAACACAGCTAGCAAATTTTAGCGAAGCGATTTATGATTGGTTTAAAATAGAAATAGAACCAACCACTAATTGGACAGAAGCATTTATAGCATTAAAAAGGATACTTAGCAGTAAACTAACGGAGTTGTCAGACAATGGGAAGATAGTATTATTTATAGATGAGATTCCTTGGATAGATAGAACAAATAAAACAGATTTTAGTGCAGCATTAGGACATTTCTGGAACACATTTTGTATTACTAACAAAAGGTCATTGATGATATTGTGTGGCTCGAATGCTTCTTGGATTAAGAACAAAATTTTAGAGGAGGAGCAAGGTCCACATCATAAGAGGGTAGATAAAATTATCCCGATTATGCCATTTACTTTAAGAGAAACAGCTCAATATCTAAAAGAAGTAAAAAATCTGCATATCGATAATAAAACAATAACGGAAATATATATGATATTTGGAGGGGTAGCAAAATATCTGAGTTACTATGACCCAGAACTCTCTCTACCTCAAAATGTCAACGAGATATTCTTTTCTTTACATGGTCCACTTTATAAAGAGTATGAGCTGCTATTCAAATCGTTATTTGTAGATAAAGACAATACCTATAAAAATACAATAAAGGAGCTCATTGAAAAACACTCTGGATTAACCATAAGCCAAATAGCACATAAATTAAATTTTAGTCCAACGAGCCCAAAATTAAGAAATACAATAAGTGACTTGGTGGCGTGTGGCTTCATAAAGCCCCTTAGTAAAAAAGGGAATGAAAGAGATGCAAAATTTATCATCTCTGACCCATTTATTCTATTCTACCACAAATGGGTATTACCGCTAAGTAAAAATGACCTAATAGCTTCTAGTGAACATTGGCAAAATATGATGATTAGTGATACATATCCAAAGTGGACAGGTTTTGCATTTGAAATGGTTTGTATTGTAAACATAGAAGAGTATCTAATAGCCAGAGGAATGAACGGCTCATTTAAGTCTCTATCATACTGGAATCATATAGCAAATACAGATATAGAGAGTGAAAGAGGTGCTCAAATAGACATACTTGTTGAATACAAAAATGATTGTTACGACATAGTAGAGTGCAAGTATTATAATGATGAAGTTGAGATTAATGCAGCACTAAAAACAAATATTATCAACAAAATAGAGATGTTTAAAAAATATGGGTTAAATAAAAAGAAATTTGACATAAAAACAATATTTATTTCACCTTATGGTGTTAAAAAGAATGGTTATTATATGGATATTCCTATATTTAATGATTATCAATTAGATATATTCTTTCGATGAATGAAAGGAGAAAAAAGTGTTAAGAATTGGTCGCCAAGTGCCACATAGTAAAAAAGTAGATACTGCATCAATTAAAGCATCTTTTAGCTAATCACCAAATTGAATTTTATCTATAACATTTTTCTCTATATAATTAAGTATTTGAATGCGATCCATGTTTTTGATATCATCCCTAAATAAAACAACTTTCGCAAATCGCTCCTCATCTTTTGAGATAATATCAAAGATAATCCAAACAATAGGGGTATTAGAGCAAGCAATAAGTGCCAACCTAACCTTTGTAAGTGCCATTTCAAGAGTAACAAATCCATAAGGATTTTTGATATTAATGCTCTCATTAAGATTGTCTGGGTTTGGTGCTGAAACGATGACGCAAGAAAAATTATAGAGAGTCTTATCTTTATTGTCTCGCAAGATACTTAATGCTTTGGTTTCCTCTTCTTGTGAAATCTTTTTAGTGCTTTTCTCCTTCGCCATTCTGAAATCCCCTAGATATTATTTTGATGAATTTACATCGTTTATATAATCATCAAATTTATACTCAATCTTATACACAAAACCATCCCTGCAAGAATCTTCTCCAATGATCATCTCCCGAAGTGGATTAATGGTGTCATTAAAAAAGGAAGTAGAAACTATAATAGTTGCATCATGCTCTTCGTAATAACTTTTGGCTTTGCTGCACCTATCTTTCTTCTCTAATGTATTGTCCTGCATTATCTTAAGAATCTCATTAAGATGAGAAACAACAGTATCTACCTTATGAAAAGGTTCTGGCAATCGTTCTTCAAAAAAACTTTTAACCTCATTATACAAATTATCTTCAATCAAAATCGCATAAAAAGACCCCCTATAATGTCTTTTTTTGACAATAAATAAAAGATGATACATATATCTTTCCATGCTCGATTTAAGAAATTCCCTTTGAACAATATTGCTAAATGAAATGTTATTGTCCTTAATGTATGTTAATTCATCAGATAAAGAATAGTCTATCTGGGTTGCCTTATAAGTCACATAATAATAAATATCTCCTGCACGATATGATGTTAATAGTTTATAAATGATATAAAAAGCGAATTGCTCATAGCTAAAATTACGATACAAACCTAATCCAATAAATACATCAAGGTTTTTATTGATAGCCTCATCGACTTTCTTACTAAGAAGCTTATAATTTTCAATAGATTCTAAAACATTATGCTCTGAACTTAATAAGAATTCGCAAAATTCATTTATAGGCATAGCACTAGACAAATAACTAGAACTATATCTATCTGAGAATTTATAAATCCTTGATTTAATTTTCCTCTCTTTTTCTCCGTCAATATAAAATTTCATCTGTTTTTGCAGCTGAGGGAGTGCGGAACTTACTAATTTATGCTTAATTAATAAATTCATATAAGTAATCATGGAGCTCTCAATTAAATTCGTATAGTTCTTTACTTCGTTCTTTTTAGCCTCACCCTTAATAACATATCCATCAAAAAGTGCATTATGAAAACCCTCATAAAAATCGTAATCATGGTGATGAACATTCAAAGTTGCCAAATCATGCAGGTACTCGTGAATTAACAAAGAAGCTATATATACAAATCCACCATAACCTTGATTTAACTTTGTAATCTGTCCCCTTTCTATTGCAATATACTTGGATGAATCAGTCCATGCTTCACTTGCAACACTATCCCCAATATGAACAGTTCTTCTAATAAAATCAAATTCCTTTGCAATAAGAGCATTAAGTCTTCTTATCGAATCAAGCTGAATCTTTTCAAGTTTAGTAAGGCTATCGGTTTCCAAAATAGTGTGCTTATCTGAAAACAAATTACTGTAATTTCTAATATCAACATCATATAAAACTGAACGAAACAAAGTCAAATCATCATGAACTAGCTGTTTATTTATAGAGCCTTTCGGGTCTTTTGAGTGTTTCTTTTCATATTCGCATAAAGCATTAAATATTGTATGAACAAAAACATCAAACCTTTCATCTGGAACATATAACTTAAAGCTTTCATTGAATACCAATGCATTACCATTATTATGCACAAGCTCTGCAAGCTTAGAATTATCATTAGTAGACCAAGTAAGTTCTCTTGCAGATAGCATCTTAATAAAATCAAATTCTTGACCGAAAATATTCGCAAACAATTTAAGTGTTCTAAATTGGGAATAATCAAGTTTACATTGGGTAAATTCCCCAAAAAAGAATTGCTTCTCACTATCTAAAAGCTTGCCTTTGCCAATCTTATTGGAAACAACAAACTTCCTGATAGTGTCTTTGATATTACGAAACACATCACACTTATATGCAATTATCTCATTTCGAGCAAAATTAACCTCAAGAGGTTTTTTTGAGACAACAGTACCACCTGTACCATAATCACAAGCATGATGATTGCAAACAAAAGCTCCTTGATTATAAATTGAAAGTCCACGATTCTTGTCAAAAGAAAAATATGCATCGTCAGTTACAAGGTCCCATTTAAGATTATCTAATCCAGAGGCATATATATTTCCATCCAATAAAACGGGGATTCTTGAATATCTCAAATCATCGCATAAGTTGCTCAAGGTACCTCTCAAATTCTCATAATAACCCATATTTTCAATAATTTCATCATAAACATTGCAAGTAACGGTACAACCCTCAATAAAAGGAAGCCCTTTTTTAAACTCATACCCCAATTCATCTGTATTTTGTTCCTTAATATTAACAGTCATTTCAAATGAACCAGATCTCCAAATGCAAACACCAAATGCCATAATCTGGCATCGCCCTATTCTGAATCTTCCAAAGGTAGCATCACCTTCAGCATGCGGTGTTCCAAGTGTTTCAAAGAAATTGATTATCTCTTGCTCATCAACAAAACCCTTTCCATCATCTATAATCTTGAAAGCTTTCTTGTCCTCTGGGTTCGTTTCAAATTTTACAGAAGTTGAACCAGCATCAACACTATTCATGTAAAGTTCCAGTATAGCCTTTGAAAGAGAGCCTGCTTGTTGATAAATAACGGTGTGAATAAGATTATTGTGCATCTTAAATTTTCTTAGTTCTTTGTTGTTGCCTATCGCAACATTATCGCCTTTGTTACCATTTTCCATCTAAAACCACCTATAAATACCTATTAAATTAGCCAATACAAACACTATTTGGATAAACAAAAGAGGCTTATCATTTTGCTTATATGCAAAATACCAAAAAGTCACCGCAGACACCAAAAATAATAAAAATCCATACTTGCTATAATCTGCAATATTAAAAGCAACCAGCATAGCTCCAATAACTCCAAAGAGTGTTCCAAATATCCATTTTAAATATGTACTAAAATGAGATTTTGATTCTTGCTTACTTGGATTAAGACCTAATTCTATTATGAGTTGTCTAGTATGCTCTATAGCCTTAAGGACATCGTTTATCCTCTCATCATCCCTTTTGGAATAATGTACTTGCAAAAGCTCCTCTAATACATTAGAAGCCCCATTAAGCTTAAGATATAAAACATCTATATAGTTCATCTTTCTAAATTCGCTTGGGTGTATCCCAAAAAGGTACTCTGTCTTTTTTAGCTCTTTTTTCTTCACAAAAACTTTATTATCGTTTTTCATTTGTCACCACTATGTTTTTAATATGAATATTGTTTCCACTGCCTGTTATTTTAATAGGAAAAAGTGATTCCGCTTGTTTTTTGTAGTAATTTAATACAGTTGGGTTTTGCATCTTTAAGAACTCTTTTAAAGCAGAAGAATTTCCAAACTCATGAGTTTTCTTATCATCCATGAAATCAATTAAGAGCATTGGCATTGTTATCTCCTTTAAGTGTAAGCAACAACTTGTCTGTATCGATTTCTGGAATAGTTGGGAGTATAACTTCCTTGACAGCAACATCAAGATATTTACTATCTATCCCTTTTAACAAACCTACCACGAAACATCTATACTCGGTACTCATCGCTGGAATAATATCGCCATATATTGGCATTAAATAAACATTTTTAAAGCTAGTAATTGCATTGGAAAGCATAACCTTTCCTAAAAGCTCTGAACTATTAAAAGCAAAATTGATATTCTCACATTCACGAGAAATTATATGGTCTAAGAGTTTTTGTTGTTCTGGTGTAATTATCTGCATGTTGCCTCCATTGATGTGATATTATTTGGGTTGTCAAAATCAATTTTGGATATTTGTTCAAGCGGGATATCTGTATGTCTATCAAGCCAAATCATCACAGTATCAACATCACTTTCATCGATAAAATCAAAACCAATCTCTTTGATGTTCTCAATCACTTTAAACATTGGAGTATTTCTATTTTCAAAAATAAAATTAACTATCTTCTCTAAAGAATCATCATCTATCCAGAAAAAATCTATCTTCTTTTTTAAAATTGTGTCTTGTGTTGGCGTTGTGAAATAGATTCCTATTTGCATACATTCTCCTCATTTTGATGTAGTGCTTCATTTTTAATATATACTTCCCTAACAGAGATATCATAAAAATAATCACTGTTAATTATTGGCTCATTCATTTTTTTAAAAGAATTTAATGTGTTTCCATTGAACTCAAAAGGTATCTTTATAAACAGATCCAAATTAGTATTTTTATAGACAACCGATAAAAGATTATTGGAATTATTAGATAGAAGATTCTCAACATCAAATAAAAAATCTTGAGAAACAAAAGGATTTATTTTTGAAGTTAATTTTTGATTTGTAAGGATAAAGATAGCTTCTTTTTTTGTTTGAGCATCAACTATTCCAGAATCATCTGCAATTTTATTGAGTCGTGCTAAATCTATTGCATTAAAGAAGTCACTCTTTGTGTCAACTATATTGCCTCTTTTGTCTTTTATAATAAGGGTAATTTCAACTATTAAAGGGAGTTGATAGCCTTTTTGTTTAATCTCTTTTGTAAATGTTTTCACCCCAGGTTTATCTTCAATGAATTGCAATAGAGCCGAAAAATCATCCTTTTGAATAAGGTTGTTGATATCTCTAAAGCAAGTCGTAACATCTTCTTTACATTTACTATTCTTGTCAAAAGAACGAGCCAAGAACTCTTTGTAAACTATAGAAAATGGTGGCTCTTTAAAATCAAGCATCACACCAAGAGCATAAGTAAAGGTAAAAAAAGAAGATTGTGCAATAATACTTTGAATATTATCATCATTGATATACCTAGGGAGTTCTACATCTGTGATATTCTCTTTTGCCTTTACAATATCACTAAATGTTGTGAGCAATTCAGTAGCTGTGTTATTGATGTCATTGATGTAGCTAATATTAGCCTCATCAGATATAGTTAAATTCATATCAACAATGTCGTTTTTAATAAAGCTAGTGTCTGCATTACACGAAATTGATATTGAAAGGAATAAAAAAATAATACTTTTTAACATATTCCAAGAGTCTCCTTTATCTTGTTTTGGGTTGTTGTCTTTCCATCATCGAAGGCATTTTTGTAAATAAACTCATAATTGTTCATATGTTCAAGGATTTCTTCTTTTGTGAACTCTTTTTGAAAACTCATAACAAGCTTTCCCATAATGAAAAACTCTGTAATGACTGGGGCTATATTTGGCCTATCAGTTACAGATTTAATAACCCACCAATCAAAATAGTTTTGATATTGACAATATTCTGATTCAAGCTCGACAGGAAGCAAATTTACTATTCTACTCATCTGCTTGCCTGACATGCTGGTAATGCTGGTGATGACTGAGGTCTTAGCGAAGGATTGCTTATATCTAAAATTTTGTATTCTTGGATAGATTCTACTTTGTTCAACTCCTCAAGTGTACACATTTGACGAAAACAAGATTCCAAGCCAATACTCCTATAATAAGAATTAACTTTATCGATAATTGTTTTCATTTCTAAATAATATTCGTCAGAAAATTCCCCATTCGTAAAAACAACATAAAGCATTCCAAATAAACGCTCAAATGATAAATATACATCTTTATCATTAATTGGTACAAATGGTGCTCTATATGCACTATACATCCTAAGAGCTCTTGCGATTTCTCTCATTTTTTTTGCATAAATGCCATCAAGAGAACGGTTGGTCTCATTAAAGTTATCAAGCCCATCAGTAAAGCCCAAAAATATCATATTGAGTTGTGTATTAATGTCTACGAGATGCTTATTGATTTTATCAAGCTTTTCGATTCTCTCTTTAAGCTCATTGGTTTTGTTAATCTCAAATTGTAACTCTGAGTTGGTATGTCCACCTAGTAATTTAATAAAAAATTGTTTAATCATTATTCTCACCTTATTATTATTATTTGTTTAGATAGTATTCGACTAGTTTTTTTACTCTGCTCTCATCACTACCATAGCTATCATCCCTTTTTACACCTGGGTCAACAATGCCATCAGCTTGAGAGTTTTTGAGTCCACACATATCCATAAGAACAGGGTCACTCCCACCATTTGTTACAGGATAAATAATCATTATTGGATTTTCTTGCCCATCTCTATCTATTCTCATTTCCAATTGTTCATGTACTTTAGGGCTCCAATCTAGCTCCCCTATAACCATTGTAGAGCAAACAGATTGCAATCCATCAAGACCAGCACCAGAACGATTAGATAAAATCAATAAGTCAGTATTACCATTGATGAAATCTTTTTTTGCTTTTTCTTTTTGAGCATTAGTTTCGCTTCCAGTATACATAACAGGATTAAAGTCTTTGAGGAGTTTTAGCCAAATATTATAGACCTCTCTATGCCAACCAGTTAGGATAACTTTTTCCCCAGACTCTATAAGCATTCTTACAATCTCTGCAACTGCTCTTGCTTTTGAAATTCCCGTTATTTGACGAGCTCTCATATCAAGCTCTCTTGATGCTTGTCCTCTTTGAATAAAACTACCAGTTGATGCAGTAATTGCTAATTGTTTAGCAATCTCCTCAAAGCTACTTACGCTCTTATCATCATACTCTACGGTCTGTACAATCCTTGAAACTTTCCCCATTTCAATACCAACATCTTTTTTTGTTCTTCTAATAAGCAAATGTTGTTCTCGCAAATATGTCCCAAGAGCTTCAGGATTATCGACCTTAAACTTTCCATTACCAAGAGGAGTACACCACTCTCTCTGAAAATCATACCACTCACCAAGGCATCCTGCATGCAGAATGTCAAAAATATTCCATATCTCTCCACCGTAATTATAAACGGGTGTACCAGATAATCCCAATTTAACTTTAGAATACCCACAAAGAATCTTTGCAGCACTCCCTTTTTGGCTCACAGTACCAGTTCTCAACTCTTGAGCTTCATCGAAAATGGCAGTATGAAATACTCCTTGAGCAAATATATCTGTCCATCCTCTTAATAAGCCATACTTGAAAATGTAAATATTCGCACTTGGAAGATTATAAGGGGTGCCTTTAGTAATTATGTGAACGGTTAGATTTGTAAACTCTTCTACTTTTTCTTTCCATTGCACAATAAGATGCTGAGGTACTACAATAGCGGCTGGTCCGAAAGAAGCATTAAGGGCAACAGTTGCAATACCCGTGATAGTTTTCCCAAGACCCATTGTATCTCCACAAAGGGAATATTTCTTAAGTGTCGTCATCTCTGCCATTTGGAATTGGTAATGTCTAGGTTTTTTATCATCATAAATGAAAACATCTTGAAATTCTTGTGGTTTATACTCTGGTAACAAAATAGAATCAAGCTTCTCTAAGGTATTGCTAAAAGTTTGAGATTTCTTCTTGAGAAGCATTAGGTCTTTCTTGCTTATTTCAAGTGGAAATCTACTTGTAAACCATTCGAGCTCCGCACTATTTTCATCAGTAGCAGCAAAACTATAAGGGGGAATCTCATAGGTAGGGATTTTTGGGAAGATCTTCTTTAATTTAATAGAAACATGTGGTTCAATATCCTCTAATACCCATTTATCAAGATAATATTTTAATTTACCGTAGGTTCTTTTTATTTTTAAAGAAGATGTCATAATTGCGTTCTCCCAAGGGATAAAATATAAATAGGCTTATTATTTATTGTAGATGGTAAACTCATCGTTTTAGAAGTTATAATGAGGATAGAATCAACACTTTCACTTTCGGAATATCTCTCAATTTGTCTATAAATACTCATAGTGCTTGCTTGTCCTTTAATCTTCACTTCAACAGCTAAAGAATCAAACATAAAATCAACTATTCCTAACTCACCTAGTTTTACTTCTTGTTTGTATTCCAAGGAAGCATCATCAAAAGCCAGAGACAACTCTCTTTGCAAAATCTTTTCATTTGAAAGGGTTAGCCTTCTCCCTTTTATGGCTCTTTGAATATCAAGTAGTATTTTTTCCATCTTTCCTATCTCCACAATAGTTATTCTTCTGTTTTCTCTTCATCTAACTCGAGTCGTCTTACACTCAAGACATCAGATAAGTTACTCATATCATTCGGATTATCAGGGTCAAAAAGACAATTAAAGCTATCCACAAACATAGCAGCTTGATTATATGCTTCAATGAGTTCTTCTTTGTCAAAAGAGCAGATATCATCACCATATGCTTTTACTATATTGTCAATCTTCGCTGCTAAATTATTCATGCTCATTGTCGCATTTCTTCTTAATCCATCAAAACTTACAGTCATATAATGTCCTTCATATTAATCTTTCTTGCAATCACAATTACTTCTTTAAATACAAATCTGTCGCTTCTGCGTTCCTTTGTTCTTCCAGAATATTTAAAACTTCTTTCAATCCGCTTTTAAAGTGGTTAGTAGCGACTAGCGAAAATAAAAGGGAAAGCCAAAAGATAGTCACTGCCCACCAATGACTCAAACCAAGAAAAAAAACCAAAAGACCAAAGGATATAGCAAGAAGTGCACCTGGGAAGTATATAAATAAGATTTCAATTTGGTTTAAATCAGAAATAAGATTTCTCGCATTTATGTCTTTGGATGGGCGAGTAAATATAGTTGCATTTTCACCTTGTCCACCAGAAAACCTTGAAAGGACATGTTTTAAACATTGTATTTTTGTGTTTGAGTCAATCAGTGTTACATTGCTAACAACATTACTTATCTTATTGTAAAAAAAATCTTTCATGCTTTTTCTTGTCCTTATCCCTGTCTAATATCTTTTTTTGGAAATTCTTGTACACTCTCAAACTCAAAACTTCCATTAGGTTTATGTGCCCCATATTGCTTAAAAAAGAAAGGTATCTCTGTAATCTTGCATTGTTGATAGATATTATAAACATCGTTAATCTTCATCTCTCTTGCCTTTGATTTACTTCCAGTCTCTCCACCAACTATAACCCAATCAATTTTGTTTATATTCACTTCACTAACTAGGTTCTTTGTGTCCCAAAGTGTTTTAGTTCCAGTCATAATTGGATCATAAACTATTCTGAATCTATTACCAATGTTTTCAATAATAAGCATTCCTAAGTTAACACTATCAATCATAGGTTCAATCGAAACAAATCGAATAGCAGCTGGAATCTCTAAAAGGATAGGAATTCTATTGGTTGCTTGCTCTTGATTCTCTGCTGTAACACCAATCCAAAGATTAGGCAAATATGTCAAATTATCAAGAGAGCTTACCCAATTTGCAGGTTGGTCAATATAGAGCCATTGAAAAAAATCTCTCATTCTTTCAGGTCTTTTAGTAAGAATCTGGAAAGTATGTTGTGGATTGTCTTTTACTACTTTCATAATCTCATAAAGCCATCCAAACGGGATATTATCTTGAAATAAATCCGTCATAGACCCTAGAAATATTTTAGATGCTTTCTTTCGTTTAGAAGGCTCATTAAGTCTTTCTTGATGGAATACAACTTCAGAAAAAGAAGTGTCGCTAAATCTTTCGTGGACAATCTTTGCATAACAGTTTTTACAACCATCGCTTATTGCAGAACATCCTGTTATTGGATTCCAGCTAAAATCAGTCCAAGATATATTGGTTTTGTTCATTTGACGATAACCTTATGTGCTCTTTCTCTGGAGGCAATCTCAGCTCTTCTAATCCCGTCATAAGCCTCACTGAATTCAGCATCATTAGAGAGAGAATCAACGACCTTTTCCCAGCTAACGTGAGGAGGCTTGTGAGTTTCAGCAAAAGAAGCGATAATATTTTGACAATCAGTAATGGAATCTTCTTGTGTGGCGTTTCTTTGTTTGCTAAAAATATTTTCAGTTACTGTATCAAAAAAAACACTCGCCAATTCCCCTTTAGAATCATCAATCCAATAGTTAATCTCTTTTCTGATTTCCTCATTTTGTTCTTTACTAAACCCATCAACCTCAAAACATTTAAAGAACTCTTTTAAATTTTTTTCAAAAAAATCATTTTCTTTGTCAAAAATAGCAATATGATTTTCACCATTAAAACAATCTTCTTCGATTAAATCCAATACAGATGCTATTAATAATCCAGATGAGCCATTTTCTATTGATGGATAGTCAATTACCAAATCTGTATCCAAAATAGGTTTTAATGTTGAAACAAAAGTCATTCCATTGCAATCATTACAGCAAACACTATATTTAGCCCTAGGTTTCTCACCACACACAACACATTTTTTAATTACATTTTCCATTTCTATTCCCCTTGTCTATCATATTTTTAACATCTTGAACAGTTACAAATCCTCCAACAGCCCCAAAATCTTGAGGAGCAAGAAAACCAAAGATTTTGATATGTGAGTAATTCAGTTTTTGTTTTGTATCTACAACAACAGCATTAAACCTTTTCCCTTCACCATTGCCACTCCCAAAAATTGGAGAACCAAAAACAGCCGAAATAAAGCAATTCCCCCCAATAGGTCTTAATCCTTTTAGTTCTGAAATCAAATACCAAACAGATTTGAGAGTTGCTAGTGACATAGGCGGTATAGCTTTCTCTTTTTTACAAAAAGCAAAATAAGATTTTATCTCTGCTCTAAAGGTGTTATCGACTATACAAAGTTGATATTGGAGCTTATATCTCTTGTGTAAATCTTTGTTTAAATAAGCTTCCATAACAATAAAGAAAGCTTTCCAAGTTTTAAGTGTTCGTGCATTGCAAACTTCTAAGGGCACATTCTTGTTCATCTTATTTAAACCCCAATCTTTTATTCTCAATTTCATCCCGTGCCATGCTTTCAAACATTGATTCTCGCCTTGCATATGACAATAATCGTTTAACAGATTTGCCAGCCTCTGTATTGTTCATAAAGAACGAAAATAATTCAGCAGTTTCTTTTGCCTCTTCCGCTCGACTTAATTTTTTTGGTTTTCTCTTTCTAGGAGCTTTTACTTGCATAAAACACATGGATTATCCTTTGTTAACTTTTATCAGAACTTCTGCAATTATCCCAAGCACAAACAAACAAAGCAAAAATGCAATAGCAATAAGTGGGGGAATAATGTCTGCCAAATTAGGACTTGTAAGAAACTTGTAAACGGTATAAAAAGATAAAATTATGATGCCCATAACCCATATATTAAATTTAATTGTCACTTTCATTTCCATAATCCGTGTACTTAATTCTTTCTTCGCCAGTTAACTCTCTAAAATGAGAACAACAGTAACCTCTGATTCCAAAGGCTCGCTCTTTCTTGTGATTATAATGACCTTGATAACAAAGAACCCCTAGCACTTCATTATGGCTATCCGTAAGAAACCCAATCATTATTTTCCCATGATATTTTGTTTGGGAATGAATCTCATCTTCTTTAATCCATTTAAGGTGTCCGTTTACAGTGGGGTGCTCAAGTCTCATTTTTTAGTATCCTTTACAGAAAAACAAAATCGTAAAAGATACGATTTATATAAGGAATTATAGTAAATATTCTTATTGATGTCAATAGCAAAATAAGAAATATTCCTATTTATGTTATTAAATATTGTCTTTTTTCTCATTTTATTGTATAATTCAAAAATAGGAGAAAAAATGACATACGAAGAGTTTAGGGAAAAATTAGCCATATATGGTTTTACAAATAAATCTTTTGCAGAAAAAATGGAAATATCTGAAAGTGCTTTAACCAAATGGAAGAAAAATTCAATACCGAAATGGGTTGACGAATATTTTTTACTTATCGAGGAAAATAGAGATTTACAAGATTTACAAGAAGCAATAAATAAGTATTGCTCGCATAGAAAAGACCGAGATGGACTTACAGTTCTATTAAGCAAATAATATCCCGTGAGGTTACATAATTGTCTAATTAAAATGTGATTTTGCAAATAAATCACTCTCATTACTCCACTCTGCATCTATACCCCTCCCCTAATTTATTTATCACAAACTTCCCAAAGTCATTAGTGCTATATTTATCAACACTAATAGTTTTAAAATCACCTCCACAATATAAAGAAGCACTTGTTACATTTGTATCATTCAATATCCATTGTGCACTATATGTCCCGTTAATCTCATCTGATAATGGTAATACTTGTATATATGAAATATCATCACCTACGGTAATAGGATTAGAAACACTTGGATATTTAACCCATAGCAATGTTCCATTGTTATCTTTAATCCAAGGAAGATTCATTACTGAAAAATTCTTCTCTTTAGCTGCATTGTGAAACACAACAGTAATGTTGCCATCAAAAACAACATCTTCAAAGGTATCTAGTAAAGCATTTGCTTTATTTCTAAATGTGGTTAACAACAGACTATCTTTTTTTAAGTAAGTATCTATTAAGTTATGTCCATCATTCCCAATTTCAGTAATATTAAAAGGTAAAGTATCATAGATAAGTCTAACAGCACTTATAACCAAATCTCCAGCAGAAGATATCCAATCTCCATTTGGCATAGCATTGGCCATCTCGGCAACTGATAATATTTTTATTTTATCCTCATTGATTTTATCAACTCCCATTAGTTTTTCATAAACAATATTAGCATACATGGTTCCTTGAGAATGAGCTACAATTAACACATTATCACCATTAGAAATCCCACTCTTTATAGCATTTCTAATATTGACAGAGTCTTCATCCTCATATGTGCCATTACTATCTATAATTGATTTTAATTGCATCTCTTTTACTTGTAACATAAGAGAATTATCTTCACAATCCCCACTGATACAAGCAGTAATATCAGATATAAGTTGATTTACTTGCTCTTGTGTCTTTTCTGGATGCAGTTGTCTATCTTCTGCTACCTTTTGTCGATAAAAATCTAATATGTCTTTTACAGCACCCTCTGTTTGATTGTAGGCTAAATGATATACAAGATTTTGGGATTTATAGGTTGAGAGGAGGACTTTTTCTATTTCTTTTTTGTTTCTATCCGCTTCCCCGTATGTTGTATTGATTCCATTTATATGGTACACAGATGTAGTTTGAGCAAATAAGATATTTGCTAGAGTGATTATTATAAAAGTTATTTTTCGCATGGGCTTCCTTTGTATTTTGGGCTACTGAATACTTCACCGCCTGCTAGTCTACTAATTTCCAAATCTTTGCCTACTCTCGCCTTTGTGTTTTTTATTTTAGACAAAACCTTTTCATATAAACGAGTATGTGAACCGAACATGTCTATCTCGCATTGTATGGATTTATCCATTTCATCAAAAGCAATATGGACATCTTTTTTTGATTTAACATTTAAGAATGCTCTTTGTATCTGTCGTGCATGCTGCATCATCACCTGATGCATGTCTTTATTTTCATGTTCTGTATAAATCCATATCTCCACATCATCTCTAACACCATTGTCGTTTGAATCAATACCTCCAATTGTCTCATTATTCTCAGTAGAATCTGGCATAGGTGGTAATACATAGCCATTTGGTAAATTAAGAGGCTTTGGTGGATTAACACATCCTGACAGCAACAAGGAAACCACAACTGAAATAAAAGTTATTTTTCGCATGATTTTCCTTTGAAATCAAGCAGAGGATACACCTCACCACCTGCTAACCTGTCTGCTTCTTTATGCTTTGTAACTCTCATTAGAGTGTTATACATTTTTGATTCAACTTTCTCATATAAAATTGAGTGAGGGCTATTGAAATGTTCTCTTTCGCAGTCCACAGCTCTCGACATTTTCTCCCAAGCAATATGAACATCCTTCTTGGAATTGACATTTAATAGCCTCCATTGAATATATCTCGCATGCTGCATCAAGACTTTCCTTTCGTCCTCTCTCTCATAATCTTTATATATCCATATCTCAATATCATCTCTGACTCCATTGTTGTTTGAATCAATACCTCCAATAGTTTTACTATTCTCGGTAGAATCTGGTATGGGCGGTAAAGCATAACCACTTGGCAAGATAAGAGATTTTGGTTCGATAATAATTCCACGAACAGGCATTATCTTGTCACATGGCTCAACATCATTTGGTACGGAATCAAACACTTCGCCACCAGCTAGCCTATTAGTTTCTTTGTATCTATTAACTCTCAATAAAGTATTGTGTGTTTTGGATGAAACTTTCTTGTATAAATTTGTATGCCAACCAAAATGCTTAACTTCACACTTTAAAGCTCTCTCTAAAATAATTCCAACGGTATGAGTATCTTTTTTTGTCCAGACAGTTAAAAGATTGGTTTGATAATACCTTGACAACTGCATCAAGACTTCCCTCTCATCCTCTCGCTCGTAGTCACTATATATCCATATCTCAATATCATCACGAACACCATTATTATTGCTATCTATTCCACCTATTGTTTTACAATTCTCAGTAGAATCTGGCATAGGTGGTAATACATAGCCATTTGGTAAATTAAGAGGCTTTGGTGGATTAATACATCCTGATAACATTAAACAAGTAGCTGCTGTAATAAGTAATGTTTTTATTCGCATGGATTACCCTCCCAAGTATCTGTAAATACTTCTCCACTCATTAGCAAACTAATATTCAAATCTCTCTCTACTCTATCCATTGTACTAAGGGTTTTGGCTCTTATTTTGCTATACTCTTTGCTATCCTCTCCAAATACTTGATTGCTACAACTTTGAGCTTTTGATAGTTCTTGATAATAACTTTGGATATCTTCTTTAGTATTTACATTGATAAGAGCATTTTGAATAACACTTGCTGTTTGCATAAGTGCTTTTTGTTCATCTTCTTTTGAATATGAAACATAAATGTAGTTTTCAATATCATCTCTGACTTGGTTATTGTTTATATCTATCCCTGCAATTGTTTTACTATTCTCAACCACATCTGGTATTGGGGGAATAATTGAATCATTAGCATCAGCAGAGCCACCACAACCAGTCAAAAATGAACCAAGAAGTAAAAATGTAGAGATAAGTGGAATAGGCTTAAATAGCTTAAACATTGAAGGGCTCTAGAAATGTATTGAGAAGTTTAAAATCATAGACAATAGATTCTTTGACAACATGGACCGTAAATTTAAAATCACTATCGTCGTCAGACAATAAAACACATCGTCCAGATAAAGCAAGATTGGAATAGTCCTCATTATGCACAACAGAAACCATATCCTCAAATGTACTAATGAGAGATTTTAATACACCTGGTTGTCTCTCATCAATTAAAAGAAGTAAAAATCTTATTCTTGCAGCATCAATAAATCCAGAATCGGCATCCGATTTTGAAAAAAGTTCATCCCCTGAAGTATTAAAATAAATGAGCTTCTTATTATTTGCTCTCAAAAAGTCAGAATATTGTTTATAGTATTTACTACTTTTTCCATCAAGAATTCTGAGTGCCTCTTCGAATAGATTAAAATCCATCTCTTGCCCTGATTCAACCAAGAGTTGCTTGCCATTCTTAATTGTCACAAAATAACCACGAACATCAACATTTAAAGTGATTTTGATATTTGTATCAGCAATCTTTGAACTGATCTTTAATGATGTTAACTGGTCAGCAAAAACATTATCCTTCGAAGAGACACTAATAGAATTCGTAAACTTTTCAGCAAGATGCAGGTGAGCATAAAAATCAGAAAGAATCTCAGAAACAATACCGTTTTTTAAACCTCCATCCATAGAACAAACAATAACCTCTTTTTTGCATTCCTCATCAAAAGTAAAATAATCTATATATCCAAGCTCCAAAGAAAAAGGAGTTAAAGTTTTTCTTGCAAAAAGCTTTCTATTGTCAATGTTAGATAAAAAATAATTGTGATTCAATGTGTCCAATATAGAATCAATAGAAGATGTGTATTCTTTTCTTTTAATAGATGGTTTTGTTTCGGCAATAGATGGGTAATAATTATCTTGTGAAGTTTTAATAACTTGCTTAACAAGAGAATTTCTTGTGTATTTCTCTCCATTAAACATAAGCTTGGTAGGTGTTCTTTTAGTGGGCACCTTTTCATCAATCTCTTTCTTTTCACCAGTCTCCAAGAAATAAACGAATTCTTTAGCGGTTCTAAAACCTTGCACCCTTCCAAGGAGAAACAATGATTGTTCCTTTGTGATTTGAAAACCCAATTCGGACAAACCGTTCTTTAATCTTTTTTGTGCTTTCTCAAGTGAAATCTTCTTCAATATTTATCCTTTTTGTTTCTTGGTGTATTCAAATCATGTTTAACAAAACAATACTATTTGTGTTCAAGACTCATTAGTTTGTTTCGAATAGATTGGAATCTCTCTTTTTTCTCTTCAAAAAGCTTTTCAAGCATAAGAAATTTCTTAACATTCTCTTCAGTAGGGTTTATTTCTGCTTTATTTCTTGCAGATTTTATGATAACTATAAATTCCTCTTCCGTAAGGTCGTTTAAATTTAATTGAATTATGCTTGCATCATCCGCTTTGATAGTACTATGAGCATCTTCTCCAGCACCAATCTTCATGAAAGTTCCCTCTTGTAGCCAAATCTTCACTTCAGTTTTTGGTGCAATTTCCATAAGTCGACTACTATAAGCTTTCATAACTTTTTGCTTAAGTTCTCTAGTTTCCCGTTGTTCCGTAGATGATGGAAGATAGTCTTGCTTGTTAATTCTTTTTGGCAAAAGGTTCTCTTCTAATATCCCCTCTACTCCATACAAATCATCAACACCAAAAACATATCCTTTTATATCGTAACTAACCATACTATTATCACAAACAGCAGTTTTTAATCTAATGTTAAATCGTTCCGTGTTGAAATCAGGCTTTGCTTCTCCTTTAAAAATGCACCCACCTCCAGTAATTGCCACAATTGGAAATTCATTGGCATCACTAACACCTCTTGCTCCATTAAGAAGCGAACCATTAATCATGTGCAGTGGGATAACTTTGGAGGTATTATTATCTAATGGTTTTAAAAAAGCCTTCCCGCCTTCATTTGCAAATGCACCTACAGAACACAAAATAGAAGCAGAAGCTCCCACTAACAAAATTCTTTTTATATTCTTTTTCATTTTTTACTCCATGTTTAATAATAAATTGTCATCTAGCTGTTCTGAACATGGTTTTGCCACACCGCTGTTATCTTTGCCCGCAGTCATAAATCTCTCAAAAAAATCCATTGCATAAAGTTTTTGGAAACTTGCAGTGTTACGGTCACTCGCAACAAGCAAAAACCCTATATGTTCGTAATTGTTTGGAAAATGATTACAATAAATCTTTTCGCACATCTTATTTACATCTGCTGACAAACAATGAAGTTTTTCCATAAGCTCCAAATCCTCAGTTGGCACTTTCATAAGTAATAGATTGTGAGAATTCGATAAAATCAATTTACCAATTCTTGTTAATTTCTCTTTGTCTTTATCTAATAACTTACCAAAAGATTGTGCAAGTATATGCATCTTCCAGTTTGCCATTCTTCCACTATAATAAAATCTCTCAAATAACCTTAAGTTGGAAGAATTACAAGAAAAGAATTCATCATAAAAGAAATTAACATGGGTTTTGTATGAAAAAATTCTTTGTGAATAATTCAAATGCAAAAGAATCGAAGCAACTAGCTTATCGTACACAGGTGTTGAATAATAACGCTCCGATAGCTTCATTATGACAATATCTTCTTGCAAAGCAAAACAACTTTTCCCACTAAAATGTCTCTGATATAAAGGTTCGTTTTCATCAAACGAAAGAAACACTTCTTTGTAGTCATTACCATCTGAACTATCATCATTTAGATAAGCAGAAACAATGTGTTTTAATTCAAGTTCTCGTCCATAAACATTATAATATTCATTAATAATTGAGAAAATCTTGTATTGAAGTAACTTATATCTTGGTTGTTCATGAAGTGGATCATTTATTGATGAAGGAGGAATATTGAAATATGCCAATACAAAATCAACAAGAGATTCAAAAAATTCAGATTTCTCTGGTTCTTCTAGACCCTCTGCGGAAAGAGAAAACGGATTAAGAGAGATTGATTTACCATCTTCCTCTGAAATGTGAATTACTTGATGTGGTGCAGCACTCAAAGGGAGCATATTTTCAAAATCACGAGTAAAAAATATAACCTTTTCACCTCTTGCATAAGCAAGAAATGCCATAGTTTTGCTAAAAACGACTTTCCCTGAACCAGGATAGCCAAAAATTAAAGAGTTTCTATATTTTGTATCAATCCCGCCAATAATGTGATCATTAACCAATAACATATCAGTTTGCTTTGGTTGGTTTTGATGAAACATAAAAGGGATTCTGCTTGAAATATCTGATGCATCAAAAAAGTTCTCGTTGTCTTTTACACTCTTGTGAAAAAGTTCTTCACTAAATTCAAAAGGAAATCTTGCGCAAATATCTTTTCTCGAAGGTTCTTTGTGTTTCTCTATTCCAGTATTAACACTCATCTCTGTCATTAATAAAGCAGAAACCAAATGATGATCCAATAAGCTCGAAAAAACATTAATATCGCAATCAAAGAGACTAGACAAATCTCCTTTTGCAATAACAGCTTTTACGAATTTGTCCTTGTTTTTGCTAAAAGAGATAAAAGATTTCAACTTTTCGCGAAAGATGATCTTGTCTAAATCATCTATAGTTCTCCATTTATTCTTAATAGTAAAACACATTACAAAATCACTTTCTGTGTGAATCAATTTATCATAAAAAGCTCCCAACGAATGCCAAACATGAGAAAAAGGTTTATCTTCAAAGAGATCATCTCCAATCTTCACTTGTTGCAATTTATCACGAGACATAAATCTACTAAACTCATCCCTAAAATTCGAATCACCATTTTTATCATCAAAATACTTTGTTAGCAACTCATCTGCACTTTCCAATTGTGTTTTATCACAAATAATAGACACAAAAAGTTTAGTAGTGAAAGGTCGAGCAGTATTCTGAAATTCATCGCATAAAGCATCAATCATAGGGGCAATATTACCACCTCGAACGCTATGCCTTTCCCTAAAGTCTTTTACTAAATATTCAGAATCTCTAGAGCAAAAATAAGTAAACTGGAGATATGAATTTTGAGGCAACTGACGAAAGAAAATATCGTTAAAAAGTCTTTCGTAATCAAAACTAGAATCAACAATAATTTCACGGCACACAAAGCTTTTGTTTTTTAGCATCTGTTGATCGTTTTTAAAAAAATTAGCAATCATTCCACACTCCTAAAACTGATAGTGTTGAAATGCTTTATCGTACATCTCTTCTGTTGTAGTTCCACAACAAATAAAATCTTCCTCTTGAGTTCCATCTTGATGAACCAATATAACAACCAATGCTTTTATTTTGTACTCACTATTTATATTAACAAAAAAACTCCATTGTTTATCATCTTTTGTTTGGTCCTTAAACAGCTTGTATCCTTTTGACAAATAGTAGTTTAATATTTGCTCTTCAAGTTCAGCGAGCCTGTCTGTATGCTTTTGCTCTTTAGAAAATATCTCATCCTCTATTTGTAAAGGTCTTCCTTTTCTTGAGTTCACAGGAAGAATATTTTCGGAGAAAATATTCCCAGCAGTATGATAAGTAATAACATTTTGCACAAAGTCCATCACTATAAGTTCACTGCATGTGTAAGGTTCTGAGAGTCCAGCAATTCTTTCAAACAATCCAAGTTCATCATTAAATAACTTAGCAGCATCTTCTTTCTTTTGAGTAGCAACTAGGACATTCTCTGGCAATACTTTATCTTTAAGATAATCAAACACTTCAGTATCTGATGTATCTATTACGAGTGTTTCAAATACACTACAATCCGTATCCATGAAATTGGAAGGTGTCAAACAGTTTGCAGGTGCAAATCCAATTTGATAGCCTCTCACATCATCTACAATAAAAACAGTTGTGTCTGGGTTTATCTTGTTTCTAAATACCAAATCTGTCAATTCCTTAAGCAAGTAAAATGTTTTACCGCTACCTGTGTTTCCTAAATATACTTTTTTCATTTCTTATCTCCTTTTCTTTTTTAGTTCATCGTATCGTTTTCTGAAGCGACTTATTTGTTCTTTTTGTTTTTGCCATTCAACTTTTCTAGCATTCAGCTTTTTTTGCATAATTGCTTTATCTAAAGAAGAAGAGTATATAACAGCGTATGTCCCAATAATCATCAAAAAAGCATGATCTGTAATATAAGACGCATTGTTGTTTGTTACTGCCTCATAAACTTTAAAACTTGTATAAGCAATTAAAAAGATACCCATCAAGGCAAATAAAAATGCTCTTCTTGTGTTGTATCTAAATATTGTCATTCAAAACCTCTCTCTTGTTCATATTATTATTGTTTTTGTCATCTGCTACATTTACATCTACATTTACAACAGGAGCCTCGATAGTTTTTGATAGAACCTTCTCAAACTTAACTTGTATTGAGTTATTGCTCTTATCATAACAAACGCTCAAAAGTATTCTTTTTCCATCAATCAAAGTATCAGTCACTGGGACAATTTCCTTGTTGTGAGTGTCATTATTTGTCTTAACAGTAATACTTTTAATATATCTTCTTGAAGTATACTCACCTTCAATAGTTACTGGTTCTGAGAAAGTATCACACTGAGGAACATCTAAAAACTTACTAATAGTTTCAGTCTTAACCTCATTTATTTTTGGGGTAGTAATTTGGCATTCTTCTGAGGCATGACCAAGAGAAAACATTAGTCCAAATAGTATAAATTTCTTTAAATTGTGCAGCTTAGTCATGATTAATTATCCTTGGATTATTGATTTTAGACAAAATCTGCATAGATTCGGTAGCATAAGAACTCTCTTTGAGAATTAAAAAATAGTAAGCATAGAACTCAGAAACAGACTGCTCCGCAAGAGGCTCACGATACAGTTTTTTAAAAAACTCAAACACACAGTTGACACACTCACTTCTGTATTTTTCTAAATTCTTGAGGCTATAAAGCATAGAAGTAATATGCATAATATGACAACCATTAATGTCATATTGATTCTTTGTACAACTGCAACCCAATTTTTTAGATTTTTCAAAACCTTTGCTTAAAATATCAAGCAACTTGGTTTCTTGAGTGCTATTCTTTAAAATATTTAAAAAATCTATTCCAGATTGATAAACATTTTTGTAAAAATCATCATCTGTAGTCGATGATAAACAATACCCTAAGTTTGAAAGAAGAGCATTATATTGATGCCCATAAAATTCATTATTGATTATTTTGATATATTTAGACATATACCCATTGGTTTTTCCAGCAAGCTGACTTTCTAAATCTCTAATACGCTCTTGAGCTTTTGTTAATTCTTTTTGCATATTTAACACCTCATTAAGTGCGGATTCATTAAATAAAAGTTCTTGGGCATTAATTTGATAAACGCCAATACCTTTCTTTATATCATCAGTAAGTCTTTCAATTTTCGTCTGCAAAGTAGTAACTATTAACATCTCATTTTCTCCTTATCTGCTAGTTTTGATAAAATCACCTTCTGTCGCAACAACTACAACAGGTAAAGACATAGAACTTCCTGACTCTAAAGATAAAGAATCCAAAATCGCGTCGTTGAAAGTAACTTTTGTCGTAGCATTATTATCAGAAACAATATTCTCAACTTTAGAAATCTTGTTTTGCAGATGTTGCATCAACAAACCACCTTGTCTTGCAATAACAACACCCTTAATACCGACTTGATTATCGGGACCTACAACATATCCTTTAATATTATTGCTCACGAAAGTATTGTTATTTTCAGTAGTACAAGTCGCGGTATTTAAACGAATAAAAAATCTTTCACTGTTAAGGTCTGCTTTTGCTTCTGCACCAAAAATACATTTAGTCTCTTCATCAGAAGAAGATTGAATAATTCCTTTTTGAATATCTTTGCGATTAAGAGAAAAGCCATGAACTAAATAGCCTTTGGATAATGCAAATACAGAAACAGAAGATTGATTATTATCAATATTGCTAACCATAAGTCTCTTGTATGCAAATAAAGAAGCTGGGGGAGTATCTAAAGATACATTATTAGAACAACCAGAAATCAATAAAGAAATCATAATGGCTCCGCCTGAAAATCCCAAAATCTTTCTCATATTCTCCCCTTACTTAATTTCAATTGCAAAAGCAGCATTTTTAATAGATGTATCCATTTCAAGATACTCTAATGGGCTTACAATGTCAAATACTTTTCGCTTCTCTTTAGTAAAAACATCAATCTTATTTTTATGAAGAAAGAAGTCATTAAGAGATTCGGAAAACTCCTCTTGCAGTTTATTTAAAACAAAATAGTTATTGACAATGAAAATATATGATGATGTTTGCTCTCCATTTGTACATAAAGATATCAATAGGTGAACTTTATGTTTTAATACATTATCTGCATCTTTCTCAAACCCTTTTTCAAAAAGATATTTGTCGAGCGAGTAAGCTTTTTTAAGCAATCCTCGAGCCTCAACCGCTAGATAATCACGGACTGAAATAGTTTCTCTAACTCCAAAGTTAAATGGTTTTTGCGTAATAGCTTTAATGTGTAGTTTTCCAAACATCTGCCACACACAATAACCAGCCAATGCGATAATGGTTGCATCAATAAAAATCGTTTCCATTACTTTCCTCCATCCAAATCAAGCTTCCAAGCAGCATTCTTAAAAGCCTCTTCTCCGACAATATCCTCTTTATTGATAGAGAGAAAAACTTTAGTGTTAGTATTGCTCATAATAATTTGCATTTGTTCTTCAGAAAGATTTTTCGGTAGTCTTGATTCGCAAGACTTAGCAATTACATACCCATTAACGGATACTCCATCTTTTTGAAACATATCCAACCCAATAAGTTGTTTGTCATCATTAGATGTACATTTCTTTGGATCAATTATCAAAACTGAACCATCTTTGTCTATATGTCTAGCAAGACAATTAACCATAGCTTGAGACATCCCTTTGAATTGATTTTCCATTCCTATTGGTTCATCAATTATTTTTACATTCTTGTCTAATTTATCTTCCATCTTATTCATCCCCTCTAAAATAAACTTCCTTTGTATCCTTACAAAACGGACATTTGCACTTTATCATTTGTGGTGTCCAACCTTTTACTTTTGTGTGATATACAGCACCACATTTTTTACAGTCCGTTGTCATTTTTTTAAATCCTTTAACCTTTTAATTTTAATTATCTTCCCATTGTAGATATTTTTCACCAATTGCTTTCCATGGTAATTTCTAACAGTAGAAACGCCGAGTCTTTTAGCATTATTAATTGACATTCTGATTGTGGCCATATTGATCCGCCTTTAAATTAATATCACCTATTTATACCATTTACAACTTAATTATTGATTAATTTAAAGAAGCGAGAGGATATTTTTCTTAGATATCTCTTGAGGCTGAAATAAGTTGTGAATTTGTTTCCATCTTTTAATATGGAAGTTTTTGTATTGTAAAAATTAGTACTAGGTCGTGCTATGAAGATTGTTTTTCGCGCAGATAATATTGCAAAGAAGTACTTCCATCAATCACTATTGCCTCAATTGACATACATTCAAAAGGCTTCATGGTTTCAATAAAAAGATTCTCGTCTTTGTGTAATTCTATTGTATTTATTAGGCAATGGGATGGGGAGTAAAAAAGTTCATCATCTTTTTCAAATAACACGAAAGATGCGATCATTAACAATAATAGCTCCCTAAGAGTGTCACCAAACCCAACGACAATAACATCATAAAGTTCGTGCATTTTAGTTTCTTTTGAGATATTAAGAAATTGACTATTTGTCAAAAAAAGATGTGAAAGATTTATGGCAATAAGTTCTTGCATTTTTTCGATATTTTTTATGTCCATTGTTGAATTCAAAACTATTTCCTCCAGGTAAAAACAAGATTGTATCTATTTTTTGCTTCTCTGTAAAACTTTTCAATGGCAACACCTGGGTTAAACTTGTGATAAGTAGCGAACTCGATAAGATGCTGCTCCAATGTAGCCTTTGTGCAATATTTTCTGTGCGCATGCTTGACAAATCTCGGAGATAATATAATTTTCATATCTTCAAAATATGTCTCTTTACAATGTGTACTACAAAAAGCTTTATTAAGGTGCATCTTTCCACCGCAAAAAGGGCACACGCATTTTTTGTTAATTGTCTTTTGTTCCATTTAATGCCTTTTCCTATTTAGTAATGTTCGTTTGCAGAAAAGCTCTTTGCTCACTACTTCTATTTCTGTATTTTTGAGACATGTTGTGCTTCGGATTATAATTTCTTACAAAGACTGTTGCAAAACTGATATGTCCACTATAAATATAAAAGAGCAAATGACCATTATTGAACTCTTTGATGACACGCATATAACCATCACACAAAGCCTCCTCAATAATTCTTCCATTCTTAAGTGTATCGGATATAAATTTTGCAGCAGCTCTCTTTGGGATATTTAAACGCTCCTTGAGCCTTTTAATAATATGCCCACTCACTAGGATGTTTTTACCACTCTCTTTATCGAGAAATTTTATGTAACTTGCCATAATTGTGCCCTTAAAATGAGATTGCTAGCTGAATATATTTGCCATTACTATCAAGGGGAATTGAAACAAAATTGATGATAGGGTTCTCAGTAATCAATTTAGGCTTTCTCCCTCTTTTTGCTGGCACCACAGGAATCACAGGTGTAGCAAACTCCTGAAACATAACCCAATCTTTTTCTAGTCCTTTTTGAGTGTCATAAAAATACTCAATCACTTCACCAGACGGTTCAATGTATTCAATGCTAAATTTCTTTTTAGAAAATCCACAAATATCTTGTTCAATCTCATTCATCACAAGAGTAGCAAGCGGAAATGCCTCTTCTCTTATAGTAGTTTTGTTTTCCATTTCGTTCCCCTTTGGTTTCAATAATTTATTGGATTATTGAATAATTTATAGTGAAATATTACTATATTATTGTAGAAATATCAATAGTTTCTTAGAATAATGCTAATAATTTATTGTATAATTTAATAATTTATTGAAAATGAATTATTTTTGGCTATAATTTGGGAATATTAATGAAAGAGAAAAAATGACATACAAAGAATTTATTGAAAAACTAGCTAAAAACGGAATTAAATTAGAAGATGTAGCGTTAGAGCTTGGTTATTCTGTTACAAGTATTAAAAATAATTGGGGAAAGAATAATGAGATTCCAAAGAATGCCATAAGAGCCATAGAACTATACTTTGAGGTAATTAAGCTCAGAAACGAAACAGGCTCAAACCAAGAGTGTCTTGATGAGGTAGCAAAAATAATCGCAAAAGAAAAATGTGAAAAAAATAACATTCCACTATCTGACTACTTATCTTCTCTAGTCAAAGCAAATATCTAAACACTTAAGTAATATTTAAGCAGCTCTCTTCTAAAATTTCCACATTATTTATTTTATTTTTTTCTTTATAATTTTTTATCAAAGAAAAACCACAAGGCACTGCCTTGGTGAGGTCCTCTCTTAATTTAATATTTTTTAAATTACATGAGACAAATAGAACACTCTTTTAGAGTCCTAGGTGAAATAACATCTAAAAGTTCTATTCTAAAAAACTACCAAACTTTTTGGTAACGTGAAAAACGTCTAGGCACTTTACTGCCTTGGTTTTTAAATAAAATAAAATTAAAACCTTTGTCCCTGCGGATTTAAAAAGCTTATGCTGACTTCCGCAAGGGAGAGGTGTATTCACAAATACAATCTGGCGAGACATAGGTCGGCACAATATCCCCTCCTTTAATGGAAATATTGTAAAATCAACACATACTTATCATTAGTATATTTGAACTAGAAATGGTTCTTGCAGTATAAGTCAATTTATTGATGAAATCTGTTTGTTGATGCTGAAGTTCTTCACTAAGAACTTTTAAATAAATATAAGAGAGATTCTTATGTCACTGTTTATAAATCTACTCGGGATTAGGTTCCCGAAGTCGTTAAAGTGATTATCGCCAGATAAGTAACGACAGTATAGCAAGAAATCATTCTGAAATCAAATCTAATTTGTTATTGGTGTGAAATTTACAATTCTTGTTATACAAAAAACTCTCAAAACCAACCAAACCTCGGTTGGTCTGCAATAAAAGCAGTTTTTCTTCTACCTGATTGTAAAGGTGGATAAAAGAAGAGCAGCCATTAGGCACTAGTTAATATGTAGTGCCTATGGCCTACTTCTTTACCTAGTTGTCCAAAGGCTCAAAATAATACAGTAAGTTTGACTGTATTATCTCATTGACATTTTTTTATAATATGTTAGTCTTTGAGTTCTTTGGCAAAACAGGTGTATCCATCCCAAGCAAATTGGGGTTAAAAATCAAAGAATATAGTATTGGGAATCCAACCCACCAAAGCTACTGCCAAGTAGTGAGTGCTATGTTTTTTTAAAAAGGAGAAAAAATGGAACTAACAAAAAATGAGACAAACTATATCAAACTTGGAGGAACACTACCTCCAAGTATGGGAAAAAAGGTATTTCTGGAAGGCCTCGATGCAGGCGGACCAGCTTGGAATGTTTACATCAATAATGAGGCCGTGGAAACACTGCCTTATCCACAAAATGGAGCTACGGCTCTTATTATTGTGAAAGATGGAAACATACAAACTCAAGAAGGCAACGAATACCTTCTTGAGATAGCAAAGAAATACATATAACCCAATCTCCAAAACCCGCTAATCAGATTTATCTGTTAGCACTATCTGTGAAAAGATAGTAAAAGGTTTTGGAGAAGGTTCCCACCAGCAAGTAGTATGGATATGGCAGTAATGTTATATCGTGGTGGCACACTCATTACTTAATCCTGACCCGAGGTTAAGTTCTTAGCAGTTTACTGTATTAGTACGGCAACTTAAATAATAAGAACCTCCTAATGAGTGTAAAAGCTCAACTGGTATAACCGTACCAGTATAAAAAAGAAAAAGGTACTCTGCTGTGGGTAGCAAGCAGGGGATTAATGATAAATCTGGAATCGGCTGACCAGGTTGAAAGTAGACCGTTCACTTTTTGAGATAGCTACTCAGAAAGGTTTAAAGTGAGAATTGCACTAATAGTGTTGTTCATTTTAGTTCTAGTCCTTCCGTTGCAGTAACTGCAACGGAAGTCCAATCTAGTATAAAGTGATTCAGCCAACAAAAGCACGGGGAGTTAGCGCTCTTCCGTACCTATTAGATGAAAACATTAGAACTCTATCCAAAAAACACAAATTAGTCAAGATTAATAATATCTTGACTAATTAAATCAATGCAGTTAAATAACTGCATTTGCTTCCTAAAGGAGAAAATAAATAATTTCATCTCCTTTGGGAGCATGCTATTGTTTATCTTCTTCCAAGGATATCTATCTTAGAAATAAGATGGGAATTTTTTGCTAAAGGAGGAAACTATGGCAAAATTAATTTTAATAGGTTTCGCTATTATCATATCGCTTTCCGTATGGAAAGTCGTAGATAGTGGCGAAACACTTTCTTGTAAGATCACAAGAAATCTTACTGCTTTGCAGTCAAGATAATCTTGCAAGAGAGAAGACACCATTGCCAAGAGGTGTCCGTGTTTATACGAATCGTAAAAAACATGTGCAATAAAAGCAGGCTTCCTAATTCGTTAGGTCTTATAAGTATTCAAACAAAAAGAATATTTATATGACCTAACGAATATATTGTATAATTAAGGAAATTATTCCTTTTCCACCTGATGATACCTAGGTTGAGCTTGCTCCCGAAGTTAGGGTGGTTTTTTTATGTATTATATCTATATTGATATATTTTATTAATATTATTTGTATTTTGTAGATTTTTATTATACAATTTCTTAAATAATTAAGGAGCTACTGTATATGTTTTCATCAGAACCAATTGAGCTATTATTTAGTGTCGTATTACTAGTGTTTTTTATCATCTCTTTTTATGATAGTAACTTATCACCATTAAATAACATTAGAAAGTTATCAACGGTTGATAAAACTATCCTATTAAATCCAAACTTTATACTTATAGCAGGATTTATAATATTTCTTAATCTAACTTATGGAGCAATTGGACTTTTGGTATCTACCCTACTTCTTCTGTTCTTTAGAAAGGTTATTTGGCACAAAGATTCAGTGCTAGACGGTTGGAGTTACACATACATATTTATATTTTCATTGTATTTAACTACAACTTATTTAGTAACTCCAGTAAAGCCTATTAGTGATAGTATGGAAGGAACGATAAGTATTGGGGAGTACAATCCATCAATCCTTTGTGCATATGGGCTACGAAGCAAAACAGACGACAATTATCTTCTCACTTGGAGTACACCGAAAAAAGGAGATATTGTAACAATAGAGATACCATCTAACACAACAAACAAATATTTCAACTATATGATAGAAGAGAACGGGAAAGACTTTACTTCAAATGTGAGATTGTGCAAAAGGATAGTTGCAACTTCAGGGGATAGTTTTTTTATGAAAAATGGAAGACTCTATCTTCATCCAAAAGAAGGAAATAAATATATACTTAGAGAGTTCAAAGGATATGAAATCGTAGAAAAAGAGGGTAAGCTTTTCATTAAAGATCCATATATAAAAGATAATCCAAAAATACAGTTTATAAAAAATAAAGAGTACAAGGAGTTTAAAAAAGAATTGCCTCAAGTTTATGACACAAACATCACTACACTAGGAGAGAATCAATATTTCGTGATGGGAGACAATAGAAATCTCAGTTTTGATGCAAGATTATTTGGAGCAATTCCCATTAATCTCATCACTGGCAAAGTAGTGCTAACCACAAAGATAATGGAGAAATTTTAATGAAATCTGAAGATATAGCAAACCTAATAGGCAATGAAGCACAAACAGTAAGAGGCTGGAAACAGAAAAAACCGATGCTACACATGCTTGTACACCTTGGTGGAATAGTTAAAGATTATGGAATAGATGACAAAGAGGAATTGTCAAATATTCTTAGAGATTATTTTGAAATAAAAAAGATTTTCTCAAAGCGAGAAAATTAAGATACACGCATATCTTAAAAAAATGACTTAAACTTTTGAAGAATACTTGGTTCATCATGTTTTTTTGAGATTTCTGAACATTTTTCAAAATAACAATCTGGTGGCACTCTTTTTGCAAATTGTCCATTTGCGCAAACTCTAACATCTTGTTGACATACAACAATTTGAGCTTTATTATTCTTTGTAACATTGTTATCCGCAAAAAGAGAAATAGAAGCAATAGTGAAACACATCAAAATTATTTTTAAATCCATAGAAAACTACCTTTTTGAGGAAATTATAGCACTTGGAAGATTAAACATAAATATAATAAATTATCATAAATTAAGTTAAAAATGGTATATAACGAAATAAAAAATAAAAAGAGCATGTAAAGATGAATAGAAACGATTTTACTGAGCACAAGAACTCATTGATAGCGATTGTTGAAAAGATAGAATTTCTACAAAACAATTTAAAGCAATCAAAAAAGAACGAAAAACTATTATTGGGGATGCTAAAATATGCGCATTTGAAGAGAATAGCACTAAACGAGAACAATAAAACTTCAGTAATAAACCATGTGAGCGGAGAAACGCTACCTCTAACAACACTTATGATCCAAATCGAAGAAAAATTAAAACAATACAACAAAGATGAGCGAGAGATAAGAAAAAGTACAAAAAAGGGACAAATGAACAAAAAACTCCAAGAGATATTTGAAAGAAAGAGTAAATTAGAAGGAACAATAACTAAAGTATATTTAGAATTAGATACGCTATTAAAAGAGGAGCCATCAAGCCATTAAATCGAATTATCCTTAACAGTTGTGCTAAAAACATTATGTAGAACCATTAAACTCCATTGTTTAAAGCCAAGGACCGTAGGAAGAGATTTTGTATCATTAAGCTGAATATTCTCATTTGCTACAATTATGTTTTCTTTGCCTATGTATTCTGAAATAATTTGATTAAAAATTGATGCATCTTTATTAACTGGTGCAATCCATCTGAACCCAATATTACTCTCTTTTAGCTCATTGGCAACTCTTTGTGTAGATTCCATGTTTGGGTTTGTAAAATCATTATTCCCAAGAGCAACAAATACAAAGTTTGGTTCGTGTTTTTTAATAAGCAAAGAAAGATTGTTGTTTGCCCAATAAAGTGTATCTGACTTCTCTTTACACATCGAAATAACCTCCACATCATATTGCTCCAAAAGAGACCTAAATTCAGTTTCAAGACCAGATGCTAAAGAATCCCCAACCAATAGTATTTTGAACTTTTCATTTTTCTGAGAATTATCATTAAGGGCTTGAGTCTCTCCTTTTTTTTGTACATTAGCAATATTTGGAAAGCTATCTTGACTTGAAAGAACTGGAGTCTTTTTGAAATTTGATAAAACTCTTGCATAATAGTTATTTCCTTTTATCTTCCCATTGTAACAATTAAGTGCCTTATAATTGGTTCCGTGTCTCATAATACACTTTTTCAAAACCCACGCACCTATAAATATATTTGTCCGTGGTTCAAATAGGTCTTCTTTGTATACACCATATTTTTGCAACAATGGCAAGTGTATGGAGTTAATTTGCATAAGCCCATAGTCACAACTTCCATTTCGATTAGCACAGTTAACAGCGTTAGGATTCTTATTTGACTCAGTTTTTGCGACAGCATTCAAAATGGCAGGATTTATACCATACTGCTTTCCTGCTTCATTAAAATGGTTCGTGTAATTATCAGAAAAAGCATCACAATACAATAACAGCAATAAAATAAAAGTTATTCTCATTTTTTTAAACAATTCCTTTGAAACGAATAATAATCTCCATTTAGTGATCTCCAATTATTGATTGCATTAAAAAGTCCTATAATTTCATTCATATTTCTCTGATATCGTGCAATAATATCTTCAGTAAAGGTATTATCTTCGATATTGACGACAAATATATTATCTTGAACCTGAGAGAGAACATGGTCTGCAAATTTCTTTTTACTCTCAATTTCTAAGAATTTCTCATAAATCTCACCTAAAGCTTTAATAATAAAATTACTTGTAGTGCCAATGATATTCTCATAAGCAAGCTCTAGTTTAGAGGTAAAGTCATCTTGCTCGTACTCATATTTTAAAAAACTACCCATACTGTTATTTATCTCTGCGATCACGCTCTTCAACTCATCCTCTGCCTCCATAAACATTCTATCAATGTCATCACTATTCTGAAAAAACATCTCATAAATAATTCTGTTGATTTTTGGAATATCTTCAAATCTTGTCCAGCAAATATGATTTAATATAAAAAAATCAGAATAATCAGCGAACTGTCTGCCATTAAGAAATGCAGAAGCTTTTAAAATTTTAATTGCTTTTCCAATCTTTCTGTCAGATATTCTTATCTTATTATTAAGCATCTCTTGTCTCACTCTATAATAAAGATCATCAAAATCTTCATTAGTGGAAATAGAACTAATACTATTCTTTACATTTGCAATATCACAAAGACGAAACTTTACTTTTAACTTTCTTGAAGTATCAAACTCCCCTCTGAAATATCTGATAAGGTTTTCTTTTCTTTGAATAGGTAAAACTTCATAACGAATAGGGAATCTGTCATCAACAGCATCCATCTCTTCTCCAGTTAAAAGGGAATTTGAGGCTCCGACACAAGTAGACAAAGGGATATCATAAGCTCGACCTTTTGATTGATATTGCCTTTCATTTAATACTTTTAAAAAAGTTTCAAGCAAAGAACCCCTAGCTCGCCCTACTTCATCGACAAAAATAAAATGATTACCAAGTATAGTCTCAGACTTATCCATTGTTTCAAAGTCAAGGGCAGCATTTCCAAACACCTCTTCTTTAAGGGTTCCTGTATCTAGTAATTTCTCAAAAACTGTTGCTTCTAATATCATAGTAAAAATACATCCTACAAAGTCTGTTTTGGCAGTTCCAGGGACTCCGATCAATAAAGCATGCTCTGCACAAAATATAGTTAAAATTAGCAGTCTAACAAGCTCATCTCTTTCAATAAACTTTGAATTCATATCATCTATCAAAAGTAGTATTCTTTCTCTATATTCTTGTTGACTAAGTGGTATATCATCCTTTGGAAGCATAGGAAGATTCGTCATGATGCAACCTTTTCTGTTTCCATTTTCTTTTCATATGATTTTGCAAAAGAAACTATGAAAGCTTTCTCTTTTTCAAATCCTTCTACATTAGTAGAAATATTTGTATAAATAAAATTATCATCCCTTACCATATCTCGCATTAATGCCTCCTCCTCTAGTTCTGGCATAATAATCTCTCCAGCAGGTGGTGCCATAAAAGGAAATTGAACCAGATATTTCTTTCCATAACTTGAAACATAAGCTTGCCCTTTCCCGAGCTTATCAATCGTATTAGTGTTAAGCATATATTCATCCTCAGCTAATACGGTTTGTCTACTTAAGTTCTCTTGCCCCATTATTGTTCTAGTATATTTTCTTCTTGTTCCAAACGAACGAACAATATTCTCTTTTGAATCAACATTGTTAACCTTAAGATAAACATGAGTATTTGTATTGTCAGAGATAATTTTAGCTGCGGTTTCTCCAACTTTCAAAATCGCATCTTGTTCTGATTGCATAAAGATAGTGATGGTCATACCCATACCACCAGCTTTATTGTAAATCTCTTCAATCCCATTAAAGAGTGCTATTTTAGCTTCATCAATTAATAAGCCAATTCTTCGTTTAAACCCCCTACCAGTCAAACTCACTTCTCCAAAAATAGAAGCAAACATTTTTATAAGAACTTTATTCATCATATCTGAGTTGATTTGAAATCGAAGCGGAGCTGGTTGAATAATTGCAATCAAACCTCGTTCTTCGTTTCTTATTCGATTAATAAGAGGGTTGACTCTCACAGTACAAAACAATTCGCCAATCTCGCCTGTTGAAAGCTTTCCATAAAGTGCTACAATTGACATACTGATTTTAAGATAAAATTCACCAAGCTCTGATATGGTTTTCAAAAGGATGATAGCCTCTTTTCTAGCTTTAATCATCTTTTGATATCTTCTTTGATCAGAAAAGTGACCTTTGTCTGGCATCCTAGTATTTATTAATATCGAGTAAAGCTCTTTTAAATTCTCATGATTAGAATAATGAGAAAGCTCAGCAAAAGTCATAAGTGTTCGACTAAAAGGGATGTAATTATTTGAGATTTTCTCTGGAGTTTCTCGAATAGTACCAAAACGGTAAGAAGCATCAGGGGAAGCTACTTTTGTGTCTTGGTCATAGCTTTCCAAATCTAATCCTTGCATATTCATTATTTTGTGATATCGCACCATCTCATCTTTGATGGCTTGTTTTGTTTTTGTTCCATCGTAATCAAAAACATATTCAAGATATTCAAAAACGGTACATATTCCCATTGTCGCAATCCAAGTTATTGAAGGAAAGAAATCATCTTTAACCGCGGCTCCATCACCAGAAGATAAAAGGGTTGCGACAGAAGCAATCTCAGAATTCCCCATCCCGAAAATTGGATTAACAAGTGTCGATTTGTTAATATAACCTGGGTTGATAAAAACTAGGTCCTCACTTCTATTTGTAAGCATCGAGAACTCAACCATCCAGCTCAAAAGCTCTTGTCTTTTCCCACCTTTTGGGTCAAGTAAGATAATGTCCCATCCCTTTAAAAGCATTTGATAAGCGATAAGTGCAAGAAAATAGGTTTTTCCGTAACGAGTAGTCCCTAATACACCAGCATGATTTTCCCAATCAGACCAAGGAATATATGTTGGCTCTTGTTCTTTCGATTGAATATTGAGCAAATCAACACCAATACCTATGTAGACACCCTTCTTAATATTAAAAAATCCTCTTTCTAATATAACCCTTTCTTTGATGATTTGTTTATGTTCTTCAAGTTTTGCAAAATAATGTGCATATTTAATTCTAAATTCCTTATTATTTGCCAAAAGGTCCTCGTATGCTTCGTCTGTTTGAATATAATATTCATACATAAAAATATCTTCTATTTGCTCGAGTTCTTTTTGTAAAATAGCTTGTTTGGAAATCACTTCATATAGCTTAGATACATTCTTTTCTTTGGTGTTAATCTCTTTTTTTTTCTTATATATTCTCTCTGGGATTTTGTGTGTTAATCTGTGATGATAACCTCTGCTCATCAAAAAGAAAATAACAACTGTTAAAAAAGCTACAAGATTAAACGCGAGTCCACTACTCATTAAAATGCAACCTCTCTTTCCTTTATGATTGACTCAAGGTTCTCCTCGTGAGTCATCATCGGATAAGCATCAATATTTGCATGATAAATAGCAGCTTCAATCTCAGAGATTCGCAAGTTCCTGCTTGTATCTTTAATCGACTTCTTCTCATCTGGTTGCGTAGTAAAGAGCCATTTAGCAAAAGGATTAAGTTTTAATCTTGAAATCATAAATCTATCACCTTGCATAATCATACATTCAGAGTATTCTTCCTCTCTGTTCTTTACTGATTGCATAAGCTTTTCACTAAACTTATCAAGCGTAATCTTTCCAGAAAGAGCAATCGTTTCTACTTCAGATGCTGTTTGTTCTAGAAAGATTTTAAAAATGGCATTCTTGAACACACCCTTAGCCTCTTCGTTCACAAAAAAGTGATCAATGTTTTGCGTTATAACACCAATACCACCTTTATATTTTCTAATACGAAGGGCAAAGTTATCTAGAAAATGTGAAAACAATGGGTCTGTAAGTGGTTCTTTTGCTTCGTCCACTATATACTGTTTAAATACGTCTTGTCTATCAAAAGCTTCCTCTGCAAATTTATGAAGCACAGCCATAACAACGACAGATGAGAATTCTGGAGATTTCTTCGTAAGCCCCAAAAGCTCCAAAAGAAAATAATCTTTTTTAAGGTCAAGATTATTGGCCCCATTAAAATAACGATAATATTTACCTACTCTTATACGACCGCCATCCTCTTTGATTTGAACATAATCTTCAAGGGCTAATGCAAGATTAAAAGCAAAATTAGCTTGCTCATGATTATTGCTTCTCTCAAAGACAAGCTTAATTGACAATAGAGATTCATAAACCTCTTGCATTCCAGCATTTCTCTGTCTGCTCGTGAAAGCCATAGTAAGAGCTTGTTCGATAAAAATAGTTGCATGCTTATTGAGAAGGGCATCATTTATGCTTTTATCGTTCACATGACTAGCATTTACACGAATACCACACATTCTTCCAATCATTGGAACAATTGTTTCTAATTCATCTGGATGGATTTGCTCATATTCGACACCATTCTCAGTAACTTCATTGGTGGTTTTTATATGAGTAAAAAAATTCAAACATTTTGAGTTGTTCTCATCAAAACTCTCATATTGTCCTCCAGCAATCTGATTAACTCTTTTTTGAGAATCACCAAGGTCAATAGACCGAACAACATATCCACAATCAAGCGAGGAAGTAATAAGCTCATTAACCCAAACGGATTTACCCTTTCCTGTTGGCCCAATAAGAACAAAACTATAACTTGGTGTATGCCTACCATATATGGAGAAATATTGTACTTGTCCTGTTCTTCCCGTAAACAACATAACAGGGGAGCCAAATCCTTTAAAATCACTATATAAAGGGATAATCTTAGAGTTGTTTATATTATATAAGATAGAAAATCTATGGAACTTCTTCTTGAAAGTTGGACTATATTGTGCTGGAAAAGAGTAAAGATATTGCAAAAACCCAACAACAGGTATAGACTCCTCTTTTAATACCCAAGAGCCACTAGGTAGATCTTCAAATCTTGAACGGAGCAAAGAACTAGACTTCTCAACAACGCTTAAAGAAGGGTCCATAATAGAAATTGAAAAATTACCACGAGTAACCTTCTCTCTGTGAAGATCAATAGCATTAGCGCAAGCTCTAAACTCATTTCTTCTGTCTTTGATTAGTTGATTCTTTTCTTCTACAACAGATGGGATATAAGCAAGTTGCCCAATGTTCCATCTTGCTTTAGAGAGTTGTTTCTTGGTGTCCTCAACAACCCCATCGAATGATACAGTGAGTGTCGCAATAAACCTACAAGGAATAGTCATATGAACTGTTTTCCCAAAAGAATCAAAAATTGCATTTTGAACTTCTGATAAAGTAGTGTTTCTAGGAAAACTCTCTGTAGTAAAAGTCTTTACATAATTACGCCCTATTCTGTAAGTTCCATTTGTATCAAATAAATCATCGATAGTAAGTTTGGCTTTCCCAAGATTCTCTTCTCTTTGAAGAGATACCGTTGAACCCCTCGTCATAAGTTTATTCATAGGTATCGAGTCAGTATCATCAACGCCATATTTCTTTTTGTCTGAATTAAAGAGCTCTTGCCCCATGATAATCATTTTTCGTCCATCAAATTCTCTTGGATGCAGATTAGTGATTGCTCCAGTAATATCCGTATAAAGAGCGTCCATATGAGACTTCTTCATGTCTTTTTTAACGGTGACAGAGATAAGATTAACCAGATTCCTAACTCTATAATCAACATCATTAGAAAGCATAGATTCTTTTGTCCATCTCTCAAAATATTGTTTTTTCTTCTCATTAAGTTTTCTAATAGCTCTTTTGCCGTCTATATTAAGTTTTTCCATTCTGTTGTGTTCTTTATCAAACCAATCCATATAATCTTTAATGTTTTCGCTTGCATAAGTTGTAAAATGGATAGAAACATTGTCATAATGAATATTTCCCATTAAATTCTTAAGTGTATTTTCTAATTCCATCCCTAAGTACGGACCAGGTGAAACCTCAATTATGAATGCTTTTCTATAATTTGCAAGAGTATATACTCCATACCTCTCTCCCTGCTTTCTTCTATATGCACGGTAAAGAATAAAATCACTGTGGCTTCTTTGAAGAATAAGTGCTTTAAATCTTTGAAGATTAATTTTGGATGTTCTTCTTAATGCGCCAGTTGGTGCAAGTAAAACCTCCAAGAACCTTTTTAGCAAGTAAATTGCTAATTTTTTATTTACATATATAAAAAGTACTGCAACAATAAAAACAGCAGTCTTGATTAAAAAAACGGGTGAGTGAAAATCCATTTAGTGTCTATTCCTTTGAGCCATATTTGTCTTGAAAATAAGTTCTATTTTCTTTCTTTTCCAATCTTCTTTCATCTTCGATTTCATACTTGTCTTTACCAAATCCAAAGTAATACCATGGACGCTCATCTCTATATATAATGCAATGATCATATGCGGTCTTTGAATGTGCTTCTGTATCTTCAAGTAAAGCCATATATGAAGCATTTGTGCCACAATTCTTATATTGTTGTCCATACATTTCTTGAAAAGTTTCCTGCTCCCCAATAGTAAAAAAACTAACAAAGCACCCACTAAATCCAATTGAAACGAACGATAAAAAAGAGGCATGAATCGCGATTTTTTTAATATTGACCATAATTTCTCCTACTGGTTGAAATTGTCTTGCCAGTTGGTTTATTAGCTTGAAACATTTCAACTTTCTCCCATTTTAGTTTTGTAATGCCACCAAACGCAACAGTAACAGTTCTTCCTGCACGAAATTGCACAACAGGCGAAATTGCATCAAGATATTTAAGCCATAAATCAGTAATACGAGTCATGATAGAATTTGTTTCTGCAGTTAATGTTTGTGCAGCAGGTGCGGAAATATTAGTCGTTCCAGTTGTTGTGGTAGTAGTCTGCTTGGCAGTATAATTGTTTGCAGCAGTTGACATTATGTTCATTCCAGTATTAAGAAGAGCTAGTGGTATAGATTTAGCAAAAATCTCACCCTCTTTGGAGACAACCCTACTTTCTATACCATAAAGATTACTTTCATCATAAACCCAACCTTTTATTTTATCTGTCGTAGCTAGATATTCTTGCCCTTTGCTATCTTTTGCTGTACATTGAAAAAAACTAATTCTTACTTCAGAATTTGCAGTTCCAAAATCTCCAGTAGCCGCAGCCTCAACTGTACAACCCTTTACTCTTAATTTCATCTCACTAGAATAAACATACTCGCTATCAAGCTTAATAAATACAGCTTTTGGCTCAGACTTTCCGCCCTCAAGAGTCTTAAGTGTCGCCCCTGTAAGCAAAACACCTTTTGCTGCACCCATTGGGATAACAAGCTCTCCATTCTCTTCTTTTTTGGAAAATGAATTCTTTGACAGAGTTGAAAGAGTTGAAGATTCTCCGTTGCTCCCCCAAAATTCAGTAGGTAATGCTTTTTGTGGGGTATAAGGTTGAGTATAAGCATTATTTGTATACTGAGAATTATTAAAATTATTATTCAATGGTTCTCTTGATCGTGATGATGGAGGTGGAGGCAATACTAGATTCCCATTCAGAACTTGCTTTGGAGTCGTTTTTGTTTCTGGAACAGTCACTTGAACCGGAATATTTTGAGGCTCAAGTATTTTGCCTTTGTCAGCATAAGAAAGAGGCAGGGTTTCGACCTTTTTAGCATCTTGATTGTTTCTGGCATTTTCATTTACACCAGAGAGTGCTTTATTGACCTCCGCTTTTGTATAGTCCTCATTTTTTTGACTACTTAAGGCAATTTGTTTAGAAATCTCATCCATTTTATCAAAAACCGTTTTATTTATCCCATCAATACCATCGCTAAGCTTAACAATATCCGAACGCAAATCATCATTGATTCTTGATTGTCTAACTTGCCAAAGAGATTGCTGATTAATGTCAGAACCTTTTGCATCAAGTTGTTCACGAGAAATTCTCAAGTCGTTCTCTGCGATTTTTTTGTTTTCGTTTACGGCATCAAAATAAGCACTTACACCACCTATGAATGCTGGCATTGTTGGCAACAAGAAAACAAAAGCACCTCCAGCAATATAAAGTCTTCTCTTTCTTCTTCTAGCTTCATCCTCGTTAGAATAGAGCTCGTCAAAAGGTGAATTGAAAATATTATTTATGCCCATAAGTCACTTCTTCTGGTGTAAAATCTGTGTTCACAAAACGAGCATGACGTGTAAAAAGGTCTATAAATTGTTCTCTAACTCTAATATTAGATTCAGTAACATAAGCATCTACCCAAACTTTAGAGACCTTGGCATCATCATAATATTTATCTTCTTCTTTTTCTTGAAAAAGATTGTACGGCTTTTCTTTTGAGGTATCCACTAGTCTGTTCTCTAAAACTATTGTTGTGTTAGGAACTTTTGTGGCGCAACCAATCAAAGTGAAAGAAAACATAAAAAAAAGAAAAAAACCTTTAAGGTAAAAACGAAACATAATAAACACATCCTCCAAAAAAATGAATTGAGGCAACTCAGTTAATAAATAATTTGAAGCATTTTGCCATCTATAACTTAATAAAAGATTAATATATTACAAGAGGAGAGAAATCATTCTGCCTATTCTACACTCCCTTAGACAGAGACAATATCTGCATATATTTCCCACGATAAAGCACCTCGCACAAACTATATCAACTAAATTTGGAAGTCATTTAATGAAAAATTCGGAAGTCATTTAATGAAAAAACACACTCAAACAAAACAGTCTAATTTTCAATAAAACTCTAGGAATTTATCAATAAAAA